>OKWD01000272.1_pt1 | contig 9586 bp, 9 predicted proteins | sample 1607011 | NCBI WGS metagenome assembly OKWD01 (sample SAMN04414077, study PRJEB24778) | human gut metagenome | material: faecal | host: Homo sapiens | reverse complement strand
CCGTCAGCCCGAAATTGCGAAGAAGCGCTTGCCCACACGGATGTGCTTGCCATAGTCGCAATAGAAAGGCTGGTTGATAAATTGTGTCGTCGTCCATCTTTCCCAATATTTCTCTGAGCTTCAGATTCCGTTCCTTAATCAACGTTGGTCGTATCTGATTATATTCCCAGCAGAGATCCTTCACGCGGTTCAGCATCTCCAACAGCTCCTTGTCGACGGCTGAATACACCTCGCCGTCAAGCATTTTCTGATATTCGGTTTCATTCTCACGACAAATGCTCCACGCGCGACGTGTCCTTGCTGAACGTATAGCCGTTTGCCTGATGGGTGGCAAGCACAAGCACTTCGGCAATCTGCACATGCTCCGGAGCGTTGGCGGCATACAGCACCACGTCGGCTATGTCGTCGCCGTTGAGCGGATGGATGCCGGCATAGACGCTGTCGGCTTTCGACTTGTCGCCACGGAAACGCGTGACGCTGAAATTGGTTTCCACAAGTCCGGGCTTCACGTTGGTGACGCGCACACAGGTGTCGACAAGGTCAATGCGCAAGCCGTCGGAAAGAGCTTTCACAGCCGCCTTCGTGGCGCAATACACATTGCCTCCGGCATAAGCCTGGTCGCCCGCAACGCTGCCTATGTTGATTACGTGCCCGTGGTTGCGCTCCACCATGTGTGGCACAACGAGGCGCGTCATCGTAAGCAATCCCTTGATATTGGTGTCGATCATTGTTGACCATTCATCGATGTCGCCCTCAAATTCTTTGTCAAGGCCGAGAGCAAGCCCAGCGTTGTTGACCAGCACGTCAATGTCGCGCCAACGTCCAGTAAGGCTGTCGAGAGCCTCCTGCGCCGCCTTGCGGTCGCGCACGTCGAAAGCAAGCGTAGTCACCTCCACTCCTTCCAATTCAGCCTTCATAGCCTCCAACTTTTCCTTATTGCGCCCGGTCAGCACCAAATCGTAGCCGCTGCCGGCGAATTTACGGGCACAAGCCTCTCCGATTCCGCTCGTAGCCCCCGTTATCAATGCTATTCTGTTCATTGTTGTCTAAGTTGTTTTTTCAAGGCAAAATTAGCAATAATCAGTAAAAAATGGCACCAACACGCATTTTTTAATTCTTTTGTTGCCCACCAGAGCCATTGCCGCCACCCTTCATCACGTCGTCGTTGCTGATTGAGCGTTCCGTGCGTTTCACGTTTACATTCATACTGCCAAGCCTCCATGACAGGCTGACTCCGAAGCGGCATGCATAATCCTTGTAATGCGACGTCTGCCGATAAGTGTCGGTGACAGTTGTGCTTGAATATTTTTCCATGCCGAAAAGAAGTCGCTCGCAAAGAGAGATACCTCCATACGGTCTTCTTTGAGGAATGGGCGGTTGAGCGTAAGTCCGTAGAAATTATATGACCCCGACCGGCCTTGCAGCGAAATGTAGGGTGCGCCGTATCCACCGTAAGCCGTAAAATCCAGCTTCCACGGCAAACGTTGCCGCAGTTGTGCATAAAGATTGCCACCGAAACCACTGTTGCTTGAACCGAGTTCTTTGCTCCGCAAATCAACATAGCTGCCACTTGCCGACAACATGAAGCTTGTTTTATCAGTGATGTTCCAACTCATCCATACCGACAACGATGTGCGTTGCTCGCGCACGTAGTTCCATAAGTTGAATTGCGCACGCCATCTCCGTCGACAAACGAATAGCCCGTCACGCCATTGTTGACAAAACTATAGCGCGCGTCGGCATTGAGGTTTACCTTCGAAGTGAAAATATTGTAACTCAAACTGATGCTATGGCTCTTCTCCGTCGACAAGTCCGGATTGCCGTAGCTTACATCGTTGGGCGTCGCCGAAATGCGGAACGGATTAAGGAACCAGATGCCCGGACGGTTCAAGCGCATATTGTAGCCGACGCGGATATTTGACATCTCCGAAAGCCCATAGCTTATGGCCGCCGACGGCACCACATCGTCAAAATTCTTGCTGAAGTTGCGGTCGGGATGACGTTCATATTCCACGTTCATAAACGTATGCTCATAGCGCACACCCGTCTTGAACCCGAATTTCTGTATTTTCAGATTATAATCCGCATATGCCGCCACAATGTTCTGACGCTGGCTGTAGTCAACCGAACTGTCTTCGTCGCCCGGCAAAGAGCCGTCAACCTGCTCCAGCAGCAGCGTCTGGCTGTCGCTGGCATTTTTGCGCGCAATGAACTTCATTCCCGCATCCACATAATGGTGTTCATTGATGGGATTCACATAGTCTACCTGCACGGTGTGCTCCGCAATGTGCGATTTGTTGTCCTGTCCCTGAGCATACGTGAGAAACGGCACCGATACCACATCGGAATACGTTGTTTCTGTCTGTGTCCGCTTCGGTGATTTGTCAAACTTATACGACACTGTCAGCAACTCGTCTTTCTTCTTGAACGAATGCTGATAGTCGACGCCTACCGAATGGCTGCCATATTTCGACAAGCTTTTGTCCAACGTATTGTAGGAATAGACCGGCACCTGTGCCGCATCAAGCATTACGAACGACGACGTGCCGTGGCTATTGTCGCGCCATGTGTAAAAATCATAACTGAACGTCACAAGATTGAGCGAGTCTGCCTCGTAACTGCCCGACAGCGATCCATAGTGCATCTGCGAGCGGCTGCCGTCAGCGCGGCTGACACTGCGTAATGTCTGTTTCACTCTTTCGTCGGAGTCATAGTCATCACGCTCATAGTCAGACGAAGAACTATTGTTGCGGCTTTCATAACTATACGAATAGTTGCCGCTCATCGTGAATTTCCCAACTTGGACCGAACCGTAGGCATAGGCCGACGGACCTTTGTTGCTGCCGGTCAGTCCGGCCGAAAGGTTATACCCCTGCATCCTTGAGCCCTGCGTGACGATGTTTATGATTCCGCCCACTCCCTCCGCGTCATATTTGGCACCGGGGTCGGTTATCACCTCTATCGACTTCACCGAACTTGCCGGCAGGCTGCGGAGCACCTCCTTCGGGTTGTTGCTCATCATCGTGTTTGGTTTGCCGTTGACATAGACCTTGAAATTCGACGAACCTTTCACCGTTATGTTGTCCTGACCGTCGACCGTCACCATAGGCACCTTGCGAAGCATCTGGATAGCCGTTTTCGACAACGCCTCGGGATCGTCTTCAACGCGATATGTGACTTTATCGATATCCGCCTTCACCAAAGGCTTCTGCGCCACCACGCTGACCTCTTCAAGCTCAACGCCGGAAACAAGCGCCACGCGTCCGAGGTTGCACACACGCGCCGAGTCGCCCACCACGAATTCAATGGAACGTTGACGCATACCTGTGCCGCTTACCGTCAGCGTATAAACTCCCGGCTCAGCCAGTTTCTCGTCAAACGCGCCGTCGACTCCGCTTATGCCGAGCATCGGTTCTGTTCCTCCGCGCTTGTCTACACGAAGCGTGGCATACGGCACCGGCTCATTTTCCAACGAGTCGATAACCACTCCTACAACACTGAAATTTTTGGAATTACCTATCCCGACAAATGCCGCCAGTAACAACACGGCAACAAGAATCCGCTTCATCAAAATCTTTTGTTTTATATCATTGTGAATTATTGCGCAAAGATAGTGCAAGGTGAGAGAAGAGCAAAACAAATTTATTTGATTTTGTGTTTCCGAACCGCAGCCTATCTTATCAAAAGATAGCGCAAGGTGGAAAAAAAGAGCTTGCTCAATTTTCTTTCCCGAACCGCAGCCTATCTTTTGATCACTTGACCTCCTCCGAATAAATCCGAGCCAGATTATTGCCCATCACCGCAAAAATTCCAAACGAAGATTAAACAAGCAAGTGCGAAATTACGAAATAACATAACTTGTAGACCGTTCTACGAGAACGAGAATTGCCTGACAGCCATTCTTTCCAATAATCAAGTTCATTTTCCAGTCTCCGAATCTTTTGCCGTACACCTCGGCCGGGCGGTCTTTGATTGATGTCCGGGTGGGGATATTGCAGGCGGAGACTCCTTTATACGGAGATCTCTTGCGCCCATTGTGGCACAGTTGTTTGAACAATGCCCCTCCTACAGCCTTGTCCTCGACCACCCACTTATCGACAGTTGTGTGGCTGACGCTCACGCCCTTGCATTTCATCGTTCCGAATATCTGTTCAAGAGGCCATTGGTCAACAATCAGATGCTGCAGGCATTCGAACTTGACTTTTGGCGAGATGGTGGCATTCTTTACCATGCGCCCCGTTCCTGCGCCATCTCATTGCGCATATCCGCCTTTCTTGTTACAGTTGCGCTTGAGCTCTCGATAAACGGTTGACGGATGCACTCCGATTTCATCTATGATAAATTTTGCAGACTTACCGCATTGCCGATACGAATAAATTACTTTAGTATTCAACATTTACCCCAGTATCGATACCTTTATTCTGTAACGTGCGGTTTGCACGCTGATATGATTTGCCAAAACTGATTCTGTAAACGATATTCAGCTCTACCATATTGGCGAAATCTTTTATATAGAATGTTTTAGAAATTGGGTGTACCTTTGACGGGGTCTCTGTTTCCTGTTGGAAACCTCTTTTCGTGAATGCGTTGACCATTCTTGCTCCAAACGAAAAATCTTTCCACCTGTATTTTGCTCCGAAATAATCGAAACGTATGTCGCGGCAGAATGTGCGTCCGTCAAGGCTGTAACGTGGGGCAACGGTATAGTTGGCATAGACTGTCCAATTCCCGAAGTAGGCGTTTGCGCTGATACTTGCCCATACCTTGTTCAGTGAGTTGTACTCCGCCTTGTCAGACACGTTGTATTTATCCCAACCGACAGATGCCGACAATGTGAGGTGGTTGAACAGATTTTGATAACTTAAATCCAACTGCGTACTGATATTGTCGGTGTAATTCCCATTTTCCGTCTTGTTGATAAACATTTGGTAATACCTGCTTGAAGGGTTATCATCGTAATACCACACAGAGTTTAATGAATTGTCTGTGCGGCTGTAGCTGCCCCATCCCGTTGCATAGAAATTTCCGGTATTATACCTTACGTATAAGCGGTGTCGCTGGTAGGTGCTTGGCTTTATGTATAAATTTCCCATTTGTAGCGATATGTCGTCAATGGTATGTACGTCATCATTCATCGCCGACAATGGTGGCATATCCGGACTGTACATATAGAGGTAATTGGCACTCCAATGTTTGTCTATCTTGAAATTGAGAGTCCCTAACGCTTTGAACTTCAAGTAATGTTCACTGCCAGACAGTCCGGTATTATGAAAATATTTTCCGCCAACGCTAAAAGTATATCCCAACTTGTTCCATTTTCCTGCGAGATCCCCATAAAAGTAGAGGTTATCCCTTGTCTGACGGTCGGGAGTAAACTCAGCGCCATTTTCTGAATACTTGTTTTCAGCGTGGTTCCGTCTGTAATTGACGCCATAGCGTGTGTCAACCTTTCCGATTTTCAAGGAATACAAAGCTTCTAATGCCGCAGCCCAACTGTCGTTGTTCGTGAGATTTATTTGGTTGAAATCAGTTCCGCTGTCATATTTATAGTGCATTTCTCTTGAATAATCTCCACTTGAAATCGTACCCATAGCATTTAGTTCCAAAGATTGCGTTTGGCTGAAATTTTTGCGGAAGTATAGGTCGAGTGTCGGAGAGTGTGATTTAGACTTGTTTGGATTGAACTTTTCGTATCTACTCTTGGCATCACCGATAATTTCCTCCATTATATTATAGTTTCGGTTGTTCCCATCATACGCTCGGAAACTGAGACGAGCCGCCAACATTGTATTCAAGTCATACATATATGTATAGCCTAAAGAAACATTGTTACTGAAATCTCTCATGGAAGAAGGTTGCCCTATTTGATTGCGATAAATAATGTTTTCTCTGCCTATGTATTGTTCTTGAGCATCAGAATACTGCTTGGTGTTTTTTGCCAAGTGTTGCCGTAGTTGATGGACCATTCCGATTTCTTGTAATAATAAGTTCCCGCAATTGTCGCAATAGAGCGTAACGATGTAACTGCTTCATCAAGTTCCACCATTATTGTTCCGCCTTCCTGACGAGGTTTCATTATAAAGTTGATAACTCCTGACACTCCACGGTCAGCATATCTGATATCTGGTGTGTTGCGGTACTCAATCCTTAAAATGTCGTGTTGATTAAGTGACTGTACTTTTGATAAGGACTCTTCTTTGCCATTCACCTGAAATACCACACCGCCACCATCTACAGACACTCTTTTAAGAGCCTCATTTACTTGTAACCCCGGCATTTTAACCTTCATTTCACTCAAAAGATTCAGCGTTTCCGAGGCTCTGTTCAATTCCGCCAATGTCGGAATCAGCACATATTTGTCGGCTTTTTCTATAACATTGTCAGCACTGACCACCACTTCACCAAGCATAGTACTCTTAGGTGATAATTTGATTTCTCCCAAATCCAAATCACCTTCATTGATGTTCACAGTGATTTTTTGCGACTCATATCCCATATAGCTGAGACCGACAAAAGCTTCGGTAACGTTCAGGTCTTTAAGAGAGAACCAGCCATTTCCATTTGTCGTGGAACTCATAAGTACTTTTGCTGAATCATTTATCAGAGTCACATATACACCAAGAAGCGGTTCTTTTGTTTGTTCGTCTATTACGACACCTGAGACACTATGTGCTTTTCCAAGAATAGCCATTAATAATGATACTATAACTATCGATATCCTCTTATACATACTCATATTTTTTAGCCTTGTAAAGTTGAATGCTATGCTCTATTGCATCTAAGGCAACTCGAAGATTAAACAAGCAAGTGCAATATTACAAATAATTTCTGCATTAGCAAAATTCCGTCTGCTTTTTGCACTTCGAATTTTAATATAGGAAACAAAACACCACAAAAATTAGTTGCAGGCCACCACAAAAGTTAGCTGCAATACAAATCAATTCATAGCATTAAACATTCACTATATTATTGCTTACATACCGGCGTCAAAATCATACCGCCTGCTTGAAGGACTGAAATCCTACGACACGGCTGAGAACTGGCGGAACAATGCGCCGAATGCATCGCGCAGCTCGCGTTTTTCCGCCAGCTGCTCGCTCAGTTGCTTCGCCTTCGAATAAATCGCCTCGGCAAAACTCGTATCACCGTTGCTCATCGCCGTTGCAAAGTCGCAGCCAAGAGTGGCTCCGGCATTGCTGTACTCATAAAGCGTCCATAAGCGGTAGGCGGCATCGTCGCCTCTTTCAGCACGACATTTTTCCACCGCCATAAGCACGGCGTTGTCCACATCCGCCATTGCGGGCAGGTCGCCCGAAGCACATGCCGTCTGTCGAAGAAGAGCAAACAATTGCGCGTCGCCTTCAAGCGTGTCAGCCTTCAGCGTGCGCTCACTCATTTCCTGCAAAATAGATTTATAAGTATTTTTCATTATCGGATTTATTGAGAGTTAGATTTATCGTACATTGCAAATATATTAATTCAAATCTATTTCACGCAACAATTACAGCGTGCTTTTTTGTTAAAATTACCTAATCCAACACTCTTTTACCCAATGGTTTCACCACCTCGCCACGCCTTCTGATTAAAGATTGTTAATTACGCATCACGCGTCTTGGTCTATGCCGGAAACGTTGTAATTTTACTATTTAAAATGCATATGAATATGAAAAATGCTATAATCGTAGGCGCCACTTCCGGCATCGGGCTTGAGGTGGCTCGCATAATGCGGAGCGAGGGCGTCAACATAGGGGTGGCTGGCCGCAGAGACGACAGGCTGCGCAAGTTTGCCGAAGAAGGCGGCAACGTTGTGTGGCAACGCATCGACGTGACCGACGAAAACGCAGGCGGCAGCTCGTTGATTTGGCAGAGCGCATGGGCGGCGTCGACACCATCCTGCTCGTTTCTGGGATAGGAAGCCAGAACCGCGACCTCGACCCGGGCATAGAAATCGCAACGGCAGAAACAAATGTTGTGGGATTCACCCGTATGATCGATGCGGCATTCAACTATCTGAAAAGCCATGGTGGCGGACACATCGGCGCCGTAAGCTCAATTGCCGGGACTAAAGGACTGGGCACCGCCCCGGCATACTCTGCCACAAAACGCTTTCAAAACACTTACATACAATGCTTGGCGCAACTGTCGGCAATGACTCGCGCCAACATCACGTTCACCGACATCCGTCCGGGATTTGTCGACACCGACCTGCTGCGGTCGGGCAACTACCCGATGCTTATGCGCCCGGAAAAGACCGCACGGATGATTGTCGACGCCTTGCGCCGCAAAAAACGCGTGGCGACAATCGACTGGCGATACCGCTTGCTCGTGGCGGTATGGAGAATGATTCCCGACTGCATCTGGGAAAGAGCGAATATTCAAACAAAACAATAGAATAATAGAAATGAAAAACTTTTTGCAACAATCATCGTTGCGTCAACGGCTGCGGTGGGCTTTGCCGCCACTCCGTTGTGGATGCGCGATGTAAAAATCTCGCCCGACGGAAAGCAGATTGCATTCTGCTACAAGGGCGACATCTACAAAGTTGCCTCTACTGGAGGCTCTGCCGTGCGGCTAACATCGCACGACTCATACGAGTCGGTGCCTGTATGGTCGCCCGACGGAAAGCAGATTGCTTTTGCCAGCGACCGATACGGCAACAACGATGTGTTTATTATGAATGCCGACGGTGGTTCGGCAGTGCGTCTGACCACAAAGTCGGGAGGCGAGGTGCCAGAGGCTTTCTCACCCGATGGAAAATATGTCTATTTCTCAGCCAACAATCAGAAACCTGCGACAAGTGCGCTGTTCCCCGACGTGTTGCTTGAGCTGTACAAAGTGCCAGCCACTGGCGGACGCCAGGAGCAGGCTCTCCCTACTCCTGCCGAATGCCTGTCGTTTGCCAAAGACGGCAGCATGTTTGTATATCAGGACCGCAAGGGTTATGAAGACGTATGGCGCAAACATCACACGTCGTCTGTGACACGCGACATCTGGGCATACGACACCAAACTAGCAAGCACACCAACCTGACGGCTCATGCCGGAGAGGATTTGTGCCCGGCTTTGTCGGCCGACGGCAGCACGGTGTATTTCCTCAGTGAGCGCAATGGAGGCTCGATGAACGTATACTCTATGCCGCTCGCAAACCCGGCGGCATTGACAAAGATTTCCGACTTCAGCACTCACCCGGTGCGCTTCCTCAGCGTTGCCGACAACGGCACGATGTGCTTTTTGTTCCTCACTTACTTTTTTACCAGTCATTTTACTTAATGTATCTATTACCTCACTAAGTGTTTTTTCATCTTTCATGTTTCCTTTTTGTAATTTTTTCTGCAAGACTTAAAATAGTGTCTTTAGAAACATTAGTCTTTTTCTACTTTTTTAAAAAATTCATCACCGAATTTCATAGGCCCTCCCTAATGATAATATATGCCCAAATTTGACTTTGTTTAATAAATGTCAGGCCCAGTTGCAGATAGCAGACGATGCGGACAAGATTGCCCAGAAACGTTACAGTACCAATGTGGAAACCTTCATGGTTGGTAAAATCTCGACATTGGATTTGAATGACTCCCAGACAAAGAAAG
>OKWD01000266.1_pt1 | contig 9644 bp, 8 predicted proteins | sample 1607011 | NCBI WGS metagenome assembly OKWD01 (sample SAMN04414077, study PRJEB24778) | human gut metagenome | material: faecal | host: Homo sapiens | reverse complement strand
AGCCCGTCGTGCCGTTCACCTGACCGGCGAAAAACAGTCCGGACACAAGCTTCGTCTCAAGCGTGTGGCGCAACTGCGTAGGGTCGAAATAATCGTATTCTATCGCATATCCAGGGCGATAAATCTGCGCGTCGGCAAGAGCCGGAATCTTCTGCATAGCATTCACCTGCACCATCAGCGGCAACGACGAAGAGTAGCCGTTGAGATAATATTCCTGGGTAGTCTCGCCCTCCGGCTCAAGGAAAAGCTGATGCTGGTCCTTGTCGGCAAACGTGACAATCTTCGTTTCGATGCTCGGGCAATAGCGCGGCCCCACACTTTGGATCTGACCATTAAAAAGCGGCGAGTCGGGCAATCCCTCACGCAGCACGTCGTGCACCTCCGTATTGGTGTAGACAATCCAGCACGGACGCTGCTTCAACCGGCGTTTCACATCCGGCAGATATGAGAACTTATGGAAATCGGAGTCGCCGTCCTGGCGCACAGCCTTGTCGAAATGCACCGTGCGGCCGTCAATGCGCACAGGCGTTCCCGTCTTCATTCTGCCCACCTCGAAACCAAGCCGGCGCAGTTGCTCAGAGATGCCGTGCGACGCAGGCTCAGAGATGCGTCCGCCACCGATTTTCACGCGGCCTATATGCATCAGACCATCGAGAAACGTACCAGCGGTCAGCACCACCGACTTCGCCTTGAACGTGACCCCCATAGCCGTGCGCACACCTCCTACCCTGCCGTCCTCAATGACAAGTTCCACAACAGAGTCCTGCCACATGTAAAGGCGGTCGGTGTTCTCAATGCGGCTTCTCCAAGCCTCGATAAACTTCACGCGGTCGGCCTGCGCACGCGGACTCCACATCGCCGGGCCCTTCGACCGGTTCAGCATCCTGAATTGTATCGAAGCCTCGTCGGTGACAATGCCCATTTGTCCGCCAAGAGCGTCTATCTCTCTGACTATTTGTCCTTTAGCAATACCACCTACAGCAGGATTGCAACTCATTTGGGCAATCTTGTTCATATCCATCGTGACGAGCAGCGTCTCCGAGCCCAAATTGGCTGAAGCACACGCCGCCTCACAGCCGGCATGACCGGCACCGACCACTATGACATCATATTCAAATTTCATTTTTGCGAGCAATCATATTAGTCAGGATATCAAGCGATTCGTCCTCGTGGCGCTCCATAATCTCGCGCTCGCCCGGACCCTTGTCGTTGACCCCGCACAAGTGGAGAATGCCATGGATAAACACCCGATAGAACTCCCTCTCGTATGTGGCGCCAACCATTTCGGCATTTGAAGCCACCGTGTCGAGCGAGATGAAAATGTCGCCCGAAATTCTGTGCGGGCGGCTATAATCAAACGTTATGACATCCGTAAAATAATCGTGATTTAGAAATTGGCGATTGACCTCCAGGAATTTTAGCATCGTTGCAAAAGATATATCGAAATGTCGCCCAGAGATTTTCCAAAACCACGGGCCACCGCCTCAATCCATTCATGCATCAACGATTTGTCGACGCGAGGCATCTCAACGCCGTCTGTAAGTATAGTTAATTCTGCCATTTTCTGTTCAGAAGCACCGACAAAGATAGTGCAAAGTGCCTAAAACTCAAAATCCAACACCGTTTTTATCCTATCCGAAGAAGAAATAAGCCACGGCGACACCCGTAATCGAGCCCACCACATCAGCCATCAGCGCGAACGGGACTGCATAGCGCGTCTTTTTCACGCCCACGCTGCCGAAGTACACGGCAAGAATATAGAACGTAGTGTCGGTGCTGCCCTGGATGCATCCGGCGATACGCGCCACGAGCGAGTCGACGCCGAAATGATTTATCACATCGACCATCAAGCCACGGCTTCCCGTGCCGCTCAACGGCTTCATCAGCGCTGTGGGCAGAGCCTCCACCCAAGTGGAATCGAATCCCATCGTCTTCACCAGCTCGGACACCGCGCCCGTCATCACGCCCATGCGCCCGAGGCACGGAACATCCCGATTGCCACAAGTATCGCCACAAGATAAGGAATAATCATCACAGCCGTTTTAAAGCCATCCTTTGCCCCTTCTATGAAGTTTTCGTAGACATTGATGCGTTTTCTCACCCCGGCGCCTATAAACATCAGTATCACGCCGAAAAGGATAATGTTTGCGACAAACGAGCTGTAGCGCTGCATCTGCTCTGGCGTCAGAGTGGAGAAATACCACACCACGCCGACCACCACGGCAAGCAGACCTAAAAGCCACGTGAGAATCACGCGGTCGAAGATCTTGATGCGCTGTTTGAGGCACAGCGACACGATGCCGAAAAGCGTCGACACGAAGGTGGCTATCAGTATGGGTACAAACACGTCGGTTGGGTTTGCCGCGCCGCAACTTGCACGATACGTCATGATGCCGATAGGAATCAGCACGAGTCCGGAAGCGTTGAGCACCAGAAACATCAGCATCGCATCGGTGGCGGTGTCTTTCTTCGGGTTCAGCTCCTGCATGTGCTGCATAGCCTTCAGGCCAAGCGGCGTTGCGGCATTGTCGAGACCGAGCATGTTGGCCGAGATGTTCATGAAAATAGACCCCATCGCGGGATGGTTTTCGGAATGCCCGGAAACAGGCGTGTGAACAACGGGCTCACCAGACGTCCGAAGAAAGGAATAACTCCCCCCTTCTCCCCTATCTTCATTATGCCCATCCATAACGACAGTACGCCCGTCAAACCCAACGACAGCTCAAAAGCCGTCTTCGCCGAGTCGAACGACGAACTCATGACGCGCGACCAAATGTCGATATCTCCGTTGACGATCGATTCAAAAAGAGCAAAAACAAAAGTCAGGGCGAAAAATCCTATCCAAATATAGTTTAGAGCCATAAATTTCTTTTTCCTGAATAAAAATATGTGCAAATTTAGAAATAATTCCCATAGAATCAGCTTTTTTGCAAGCATTTTGACACCCACGATTTTTCCGCGACTTTTTCAAAACACGCAAAAATCAACGCATCACATTGTAAATCAAACAACTAAATCAAAAACAAGTTTCTGAGAATTTGAAATCCACAAACTACCCCACAGATTGTCAGCAATTTCAGAATTTTAAAAAGGCACAACAAGTGAACTTTTATCAACACTTTCCGCACAAACCATACATTTTTATAAATTCTTGACATTTTAGTAGATAAACCCATAAAAGTTTAACTACGAGGTTGAAAACAAAATCAACATTGTAATTGTTATAACATTAAACTAAATTCTAAAAAATATGGACAAATACATTTGCACAGTATGCGATTGGGTTTACGACCCAGAGATTGGCGACCCGGAACACGGCATCGCTCCAGGTACAAAATTTGAAGACATTCCCGACGATTGGGTATGCCCCCTCTGCGGAGTGGGAAAAGAAGACTTTGAAAAAATCGACTGATAAGACCCTTGCTTGGAGGCGGAACAATTTTTCTGTTCCGCCTTTTTTATTTTTCCGCTATATTTGCACATAAGAAACGTGCGACAATATGGAAAACAAAATAACGACCGCCGCAGAATGGCAGGCAGCGCTAAGCGCCGCAACGACACCAGGCAAAGCCGACACACTGAGCCGCTTTTCAAGACCGGCAAAGGCGAATATGGCGAAGGCGACAAATTTATCGGAGTGATGGTGCCCGCCAACAGGCAAATAGCCAAACAAACCCTCGACGCCCCGCTGCAAACCGTAGCCGAGATGCTCGCCAGCGAAATCCACGAGCACCGGCTGTCGGCACTTCTGTCGCTCGTGGAACGCTACCGGAAGGCGCACAAAGACCCCGCAGAGAAACACCGGATAGCCCAGTTCTACCTCACCCACACCAACGGCATCAACAACTGGGATCTTGTAGACCTCAGCGCACCATATATTATAGGCGACCAGATAATGGAAGGCAACGACCCCACGCCACGCCTTCTCGACAGCGCCAACCTGTGGGAACAACGCATAGCCGTCGTGTCGACAATGCTGCCCATCCGCAACCGCCAGTTCGACACCGCCCTCCGAAACGTCGGCCATCTGCTCCAACACCCCCACGACCTGATGCGGAAAGCCAACGGCTGGATGCTCCGCGAAACGGGCAAACGCGACATTTCCACGCTGTTGCGTTTTCTCGACCTCCACGCAGCCACAATGCCCCGCACAACGCTGCGCTATGCCGTCGAACGGCTTGCCCCAGAGCAGAAGAAACACTATATGGAGATGAAAAAGCACACATCCAACAGTTTATAAAGATTAAATTACAGAAAAAATTCCGTGATTTTGTCGCTATTAGCGAAAAAATATATACTTTTGCACAGAATTTTAAAAAGGCAGAAAGAAGATTGTATAAATGACAGGTTTGTCAGTGCCTCTTGAATTGGCACTCTTTTTGCAATAAGAAATTTAGAGACAATTTTTTAACCCAAAATATTAACAAAAATGATTAAAGTAGGTATTAACGGATTTGGCCGTATCGGACGTTTCGTTTTCCGTGCAGCTCAAAACAGAAATGACATTCAAATCGTAGGTATCAACGACCTTTGCCCGGTTGACTATTTGGCATACATGCTCAAATATGATACAATGCACGGTCAATTCAACGGCACTATCGAGGCTGACGTTGAGAACAGCAAACTTATCGTCAACGGTAAGGAAATCCGCGTAACTGCAGAGCGCAACCCAGCTGACTTGAAGTGGAACGAGGTTGGTGCAGAATACGTAGTAGAATCTACTGGTCTTTTCTTGACAAAGGAAAAAGCTCAGGCTCACATCGAGGCTGGCGCTAAATACGTTGTTATGTCAGCTCCTTCAAAGGACGACACCCCAATGTTTGTTTGCGGCGTAAACTTCGACAAATACGAAAAGGGAACACAATTCGTTTCTAACGCTTCTTGTACAACAAACTGCTTGGCTCCTATCGCTAAGGTTTTGAACGACAAGTTCGGCATCGTTAACGGTTTGATGACTACAGTTCACTCAACTACTGCTACTCAGAAGACAGTAGACGGTCCTTCTTTGAAAGACTGGCGTGGTGGCCGTGCCGCTTCTGGCAACATCATCCCTTCAACTACTGGTGCTGCTAAGGCTGTAGGTAAAGTAATCCCTGAGTTGAACGGCAAATTGACTGGTATCTCTATGCGCGTTCCTACTTTGGACGTTTCTGTTGTTGACTTGACAGCCAACTTGGCTAAGCCAGCATCTAAGGAAGCTATCTGCGCTGCTATGAAGGAAGCTGCAGAAGGCGAATTGAAGGGTGTACTTGCTTACACTGAGGATGCAGTTGTTTCTTCAGACTTCTTGGGCAACACTCACACTTCTATCTTCGACGCAAACGCAGGTGTTTACTTGACTGACACTTTCGTTAAGGTTATCTCTTGGTACGACAACGAGATCGGTTACTCTAACAAAGTTCTTGAGCTCATCGCTCACATGGCTAAGGTTAACGGTTAATCCGACTATACGTCATAGCAAAACAAAGCGGAATTCCTCCATGGTGTTCCGCTTTTTCTTTTTATTTCAAACTAAAACAGCATCTTATGAAAAGACTTATTCTGAGCTTGTGCGCGACGGTCGCCCTATGCGCAAGTGCATACGCCTCGCCTCATTCCTACATCGAGACCGACAGCATCACCGACAATATGCAGGACTTCAACTATCTGACATCATACACAGAGGCAAACTATGCGGCATTTCCGGCCATAATAAGCAATGGCTTCGGCTCACAATACAACGCCATGAAAACATCGCTGAAAGAAGCTGTAGGTTCGGGCAGATGGGAATCAGGCAAGCCGCCTGCGAGTATGCTTTCTGGTTTAATTCCATGTTTGACGCCCACTATTATGTTGACGCCCACCTTTTCTGGCAGGTCTATAAAAGAAAAGACACTCCCGACTACAAAGGCTTGATGAAATATGAACCGCAGAAATTAAGCACCCGCATCGACAAGCGGTCGTACTTGATCCGTGTGCCGTCGTGTGCCGGCAACAATCCCACTTTTGAATGGATGGCGAATGCTGTTAACGACTTCCAAAACAGCAAATGCAAGAATCTAATAATCGACATCCGTGGAAACATGGGCGGCGCCGACGCCTTTTGGGCTCCTCTAATCCCGCTGCTGATAGACCACAAGGCACTCGTCCCGGAAGAATATTGGTTTAGAAACACGTATGCCAACCGTTCCGACAATTCCATGAAGGATTGGGTGAGTCAGCTAATCACAGACGACAATGCCGACAAGTCGTTTCTGCTGCTCGGCTCTGATGAAGATGACAACGATGATGAAGAAATTCCGGCACACGACGCAAAGATCCACATATCATTCATCATCGACCGACGAACAGCCAGCGCGGCAGAGACCATACTGAGGGTGGCACAGAATTTCACCTCGCGTGAACGATACACAATCTACGGCAAGGAAAACAGCGCCGGAGCGGCATATACAGGCAATCTCATACCGTTTCATCTTCCCCACAGCCGAATCCAAGTGTTCTATCCGGTCACTGTGTCGTCCACTTTTCTGAGCGACAAGCATCACAACGGAGCATCAGGAATACGACCCGACGTGAAAATCGAGTTGCCATATCCAGAAACGCTATCCGACAACATCGACAGTTGGGTGACGTCAGTAGCCCGACAGAAATGACACGCACGCCTTTATAGCCGCCACTCGCGCCGCCGCTGATTCAACGACGGCGCATTTTGTAAAGGAACAACGCCAACAGCGCAAACGCCACCACAATGCCGGCAACGTTGCCAACAACCTGCGGCATCGCCAGTCCGCCAACCTTGTACGGAGCCACACACAGATAGCAGACACACACATCGGTGAGAAACATCGCCGGCACCGTCATAATCCAATGCACCTTGCCGCTGCGCGCAAGGAATGCCGCCGCCGTCCAGAGCGTCACCGTGGCAAGAATCTGATTGGAGATGCCCACATATTTCCATATCGTCGAGAAATCCATAAAGCAGCACACATAAGCCACCACAAAAATCGGCACCGACACCATCAGGCGGCTGACCAGCTTCTTCTGGCTGAAGCGGAACGCCTGCGCCACGATAAGACGCATGCTGCGGAATGCCGTGTCGCCCGACGTTATCGGACATGCCACCACACCAAGGATTGCGAGCACCGCACCCACGCGACCGAGCCATGAATTGCAGATTTCGTTGACCATAACCGCCGGAGTCTTGCCTGCATCGGCAGCGGCGTTGAGCCCCTCAGGCCCACCGAAATAAGCAATGGCGGCAGTAGCCCAAATCAGAGCCACAATGCCCTCGCTGACCATAGCGCCGTAGAACACCGGACGTGCATATTTCTCATTCGCCATACACCTTGCCATCAGCGGCGACTGCGTGGCGTGGAATCCGGAAATCGCGCCACAAGAAATCACCACAAAAAGCATTGGAAACAGAATGTTGGCATCCGGGTTGCTATGGAAGTTGCGCAGCGAATCCGCCGTCAGCTCTTTCATCTCGAAAGCGCCCGTAGCATCGCCATAAATAAGATATGCACCTACGCCGAGCGCCATAAACAGCAACGCGCCGCCCATAAACGGATACACCTTGCCGATAATCTTGTCGATGGGCAACAGCGTGGCAAAAACATAGTATGCGAAGATAACCCACAACCACAGCGTCATGTCCCAGCCCGTGAGCCGCGCCAGCAGTTCCGCCGGACCGTTGACAAACGACACCCCGACAGCCAGCAGCAAAAATGCGGCAAACACAATCAGCACCTGCCGCATCCTCTTGCCGAGGTATGTGCCAACAATCTCTGGCAAATCCTTGCCATCATTGCGCAACGAAAGCATACCCGAGAAAAAGTCGTGCGCGGCACCCATAAAAATGCAGCCCACCACAATCCACAGATAGGCCATCGGACCGTAGGCGGCACCCATAATGGCGCCGAATATCGGGCCCAGTCCGGCAATGTTGAGAAACTGAATCACGTACATGCGCCACGGCTTCAGCTCCTGATAGTCGACACCGTCGGCAAGACGCTTAACAGGCGTGTCGCGCTCGGCCGACACACCGAAATAGCGCTCCACAAAGCGCCCATAGGTAAAATAGCCCGCCACAAGCAGACAAATCGATACTAAAAACGTTATCACGGCTTATATTTATTACAAAAACATCCGCAAATTTAATCATTTTATAATCATTAAAACAATCTCACGAAGCTTTTATCCAACAAATCCAATAAAAAACGCAGATGATTATCCTTTGGCATTTTACTCAAAATTCAAGATATAATGCGTAACTTTGCAGAAAGATTGTGGGGCTGCGATGCAGAAATACAAAGCAGTCCTGTTTTTTATAAAACTATTTCTTCAATCGTAATGGAACACATTTCTCAAAGAATCCAAGCTTTGTCGCCATCAGCAACATTGGCGATGTCGCAAAAGAGTAACGAACTGAAGGCTCAAGGAGTCGACGTGATCAACCTTTCTGTGGGCGAACCCGACTTCCACACCCCTGACCACATCAAGGAAGCCGCCAAGAAAGCCATTGACGAAAACTTCACGTTCTACACACCGGTTGCCGGCTACATGACCCTTCGCAAGGCCATTGCCGCAAAGATGAAAAACGAGAACGGTCTCGACTTCGCTCCCGAACAGATTGTGGTGTCGGGCGGCGCAAAACAGTCTTTGTGCAATGTGATCCTCGCCACAATCAACCCCGGCGACGAGGTGGTTATCCCCACTCCGGCATGGGTAAGCTATGTGGAAATGGTGAAACTCGCCGAGGGCAAGACAGTGACTGTGCCAGCCGGCGTGGAACAGGACTTCAAAATCACGCCCGAGCAACTTGAGGCAGCAATCACACCGCGCACACGCATGCTGCTGCTCTGCTCGCCGTCGAACCCTACGGGCAGCGTCTACACACACGACGAGCTGAAAGCCCTTGCCGACGTGCTTGCAAAATATCCCGACATCCTCGTGCTGTCGGACGAAATCTACGAGCATATCAACTTCACCGGCAAATTCGCGTCGATCTCGGAATTTGACGCTGTGCGCGACCGCACAATCATCGTCAACGGTGTGTCGAAGCATACGCCATGACAGGATGGCGCATCGGCTTCATCGCCGCGCCTCTGTGGGTGGCAAAAGCCACAACCAAGCTTCAGGGTCAATACACGTCAAACCCTTCGTCAATCGCCCAGAAGGCAGCCGAGGCCGCATACACCGGCTCGCAGGAGTGCGTCGAGACAATGCGCCAGGCATTCGAACGCCGCCGCGACCTCGTGGTGAGCCTGCTCAAAGAAATCCCGGGTCTGCGCATCAATCATCCGCAGGGCGCGTTCTACATTATGGTGAACGTGAGCAAGCTGTTCGGACGTTCGGTGGGCGGCGTGATAATCGGTTCGGCAATCGGGTTCGCGCATGCGCTTTTGGACGACGCGGACGTGGCGGTGATACCCTGCGAGCCGTTCGGCGCGCCCGACTATGTGCGGCTCAGCTACGCGGTGTCGGACGACGACGTGAGAAAGGGCGTGGAGAGAATCGCGGACTTCGTGGCTAAATTCGAGTGAGAGAGGAGGCGTAAAATGGAAAACACATAACTTCATAAAAGCGAAGCACACGGGGCTCTCGAGCGAGAGGAGCACGACTAACGTTCTCAAAACGTCAAAAGAGCCCGAGCTTTACGTGCG
>OKWD01000265.1_pt1 | contig 9739 bp, 4 predicted proteins | sample 1607011 | NCBI WGS metagenome assembly OKWD01 (sample SAMN04414077, study PRJEB24778) | human gut metagenome | material: faecal | host: Homo sapiens | reverse complement strand
GAAGTCTTACACATCCCGCAAACGAACTGATAGAGATATTTGTAACTGAATTAGGCACAAACATATTTGTCAAATTATAATCATAATAGAAGGCGTACATAGCAATTTGTGTTAAAGTATTTCTCTCGTCAGTTGGCAAATTAATAACCTTAACATTATGCATATTATAAAATGCACCATATCCAATAATTGTTTCTCTTATAATTGTTATATTTCTTAAATTATCAGGAATAAAGAATTCATATTGTAATACATCAGAAGCCTTTTGTAATGTTGTATTTTGACCTATCTTCTTAAATTCAGCTAAAGCATCAAATTCTTTAATAAAGCTATATTTTGTTGAAGATTCAATTGAATTACCATAATGGTATTCTGGTTCATAATCCTTATTATTTTCTTCAGGTGCATAAATTTGAGCATCCTTTTCGTTTGCAAGTGATGTTTCACTAAAGACAGACTTAGCTACAAATCTTGCATTATTAGCATCCGAATTTTGTCCAAATATCCATCCAAATAATGACTGCTTAACCCCTTCACTTACCAAGTCTACTTCCTACAAATGGAAGGGTTATAGTATCAAGCAATTGACAACCAGCAACTAATCCCTCACCAATATATGTAACTGAATTAGGAAGTTCAATTTCTGTAATAGATGTGAAGGCAAATGCGAAGTCTCCTAAATAATTATTTTCAGAAGCATCACCTTGATTTGCAGCTTTATCATTTACATTTTCAAACTTAATTGTTTCTACTTCACTAATTAAAGCAAAGGCAAATTCACCGACCCTAGTAATATCTGATGTAATATAAACATAATTAGTTACATTTGAATCAGGTAGATCCTCAGTATTAAAGTTGAATGTAAATCCTGCGCTTCCACGACCAACACCATAGAACATATAATCGCCAATTATCTTAGATGCATATTCTACATTCTTTAAATTAGCACAATATGTAAACGCGTGATCATCAATTTTGACAATACTTGAAGGAATGCTTACTGTTTCAAGTGAATCATTAAATGCGAACATATATGATCCCATACAAGCATTTTGAAGTGTAATCTTCTCTAAATAAATACAGTGTTCAAATGTATGAGATAAAATTTTAATTACTGAGTTTGGTATTGTAATATTAATTAACGAATCACAATCAGAGAATGCATAACTACCTAAATGCTCAACACTCTTTAAATCAATTGTGCCAGTACTATTTAAAGTACCAAGGCTATCACAATTATAGAATGCATAATCATTAATATACTTAATCTTATCTGTTAATTCTATATTAAATAGCTGCTTACACTCAAAGAATACGCCTTCATCTAAGGTTTCAATATCAGAATTAAATATTACATTCTTAAGCTTAGGTGAATAACCAAATGTATAAGTACCTAAAATATTTGATTTAACATTTACACTTTCAAGATTAGCACAATTAGAGAATGAATACTTACCAATATATGTTAAAGACGCTGGTAGTACCAAATTAATAAAGTTTTCATTGTCAATTAACGCGAATGCATAATCTCCAATATATTCCTCAGTACCAAAGAATCCATATGTATTATTTGTTGATACCTCATCATGTAAAGCAATAGCTGATGTTTGTTTGTTGCCATTTCTTTGGAATGAAGACCCTAATAATCCACCCATGTTAAAGAATGCATAATCATCAATCTTTGTAATGGTTGTAACTTGTTCATCAGGAATTGCACTATAATTTCCTGCAAAATTATAATCAGAATAATCAATATAATGATAGTAGAAATTTTGAAGCCAATCACAATTCATAAATGCACCATATCCAAATACAGTTTCATTTGTAATGTTAACTGTCTTTAATGTCTTTGGTACATAATATAATGTTGAATGTAATTCCTTACTTTCATCTTCTTCTGTAATTGCAATAGGTGCAAAATTACTATCAAAGCTTCTTACATTATAATATCTTTGCTCAAATTGCCAGAAGGAACTAGCATTTGATTGAACGTATGTCATGTTATTAATCGAACCATCAGCAGCTATATATGTATCATTTAAGCCACCAAATATATAACCAAATAGTGATGCATCATCACGAGAGCCACCCTTATATGCACCTACAAATGGTAAGAAAATTGATTCAGCTTAACGCAACCATATAATGCTCCACGACCAATATATGTAACTGAAGATGGAATTTTAATGGTAGTTAACTCGTAGCATTCTGCAAATGCATAATCACTGACAATCTTTACTCCTTGAGGAACAACAATTTCCTGAATATTTATACATCCATAGAAGGCATAAGACTTAATCGTTTCCATACTAGCAGAAAGATAAATAGTTGTTAGGCTTGTACATTGCTGGAAGGCATGCTCACCTAAAATCTCACATCCATCTGGAAGTTTTACTTCTTTAAGATACATATTACACTCATAGAAAGCATAATCTTCAATCAATTGTAAGGAAGAAGGGTATTTGACCTCAGAAAGCTCATGACAATATGCAAAGCACCAACCCGGAATAACGGTTGTATCTTCAGCAAATATAATTGGATTTAAAGCCTTATTTTCTGACTTATCATATCCACCAAGTGTAACACACTTATAGAACATATACTTTCCTAATACAGTATTATTCAAGGTTACCTTACGTAATGTTGAACATTCTGCAAATACGTGTGTACCAACTGAAGTTAACGATTCTGGCAATATTATCTCTGATAATGTAGTACACTTATAGAAGGCATAATCACCAATTGATTCCGTACTCTTAAATTCAATATTCTTTAAGGCAGAACAGCTATAGAAAGCATATGATCCAATCTTTCTAAATGAACCTTGGAATGTAACATCAGCAAGCTTATTACAATTGTAGAAGGCACCATTAGGAATTTCTGTAATACTATCTTGAATAGTAAGGCTTTCAATTCCATCACATCCTGCAAACATATATTCACCAAAGGCTTGACCCTTTAAATCAATTGAACCAGTTAGCATCTTACAATTAGCAAATGAATGGCTTCCTACTGTTTTTAACGTTTCAGGAATAGTTAAGGTTGTAATTCCATTACATGAAGCAAATGAGAAATTACCAAGAGTCATAATATGGCTAGGTAAATTAATGCTTGTAAACGAACTACAATTATAGAAAGCATAATCACTAATTTCTACAATACTTGTAGAACATTAATTCATTACACATTTGACCAATTTCATGGTCATGATTATTCACACTATCTCCAATATCAACACAACCAAGTGAAGTACAATTAAAGAAGGCATATTTATCAATCAATGTAATCTTATCAATTTAATTTAATTTGCTCAAATATGTGAGAAATTCATAAATGCACCAGTACCAATTACTGTTTCATCTGTAATAGATACAATCTTAAGATTTCTTGATGGGATATATCCATAACCAACAGTTACCTCACTGTGGTATGTACCAACAGGAACATAATGCTTATTACCATCGCTATCAGTTGTAGTTACAGCCTTGTTAGCATTAGAACTTGAGGCTAAAACATCACTAGCATAACTAAAGTCAATATCTGATTCATCAAGGCTACTTGAAGCCTTTAAATCTGAAAGCAATACACCTTCTCCATTTACTGGTAAAGTATTAGGAGCTACATAGTATTGCATAATAGTTTCAATTGAAGATTCAGAATTATAATAGAAATAACCAAAAGTAGCTTCTACCTTATTTGTAATTCCACGTGTATTACCAACAAATGGAATTGTAAGATTTTGTAGATTAGTTGTACCACGAAGTAAATCAAGACCAATACTATTAAGTGTATTTGGCAAAATCAAAGTCTCAATTGTTGAATTACGATAGAATGCATACTGACCAAGAGCAGTATCAGCTGTTATTCTTACATATTCAATCTTAGGCATCCAATATGTGGCCGAAACATAATAATTTGAATCACTATCTACTGATGAGAAAGTATAATCAAATCTATTAGCTCCATTTTCAACACCACTGTACACTCCATATTGATATCCAACAAATGGCATTACAACACTTCTTAAATTTCTCCAACCACCAAATGAAGCATATTCAACTATTTCAAGATTAGTATTATGCTCCATATCAATTGAGTTCATCGCCTCATCATAGAAGTTAAAGAATGCATAACTTCCAATTCTTACAATACTTTCACTTAAATTAAATCCAGCATTGATTGTATCCTTATATTTATTGCTAATTAGCAAATGAACCTTTTGATCATTATAGAACTGATATGCAGAGATAGTCTTAATTTCATCATTTAAATATACAGTTGTTAAATTAGAGCATCCTTCAAATAGGTAAGGTCCTGTTGCAGTTGTTAAAAGTTCAAGCGTAACAACTCCTGTATTTCTAAATGCACCTGAGTTACTATAACCATCTAAACCAAAGGTAGTTATTGATTCAGGAATGACAAAATAGTTCTTTTCTTCTACGCTATAGGTAAATGTTGTTAATGCTATATCTTTATAGAATGCATAATATCCAATGTAATCCAAAGAATTAGATGAATCATAGGTTACAGTTGCTAAAGCAGTATTACGATAGAACATATAATGCCCTATAATTTGACCTTTAATATCTAACGTTTTTTAGGGTTGTAATATTTGCAAAAGCAAATGAACCAAACAACACCTTTAGTATCACCAATAGTCGTACCTAATGATTTAGGTAAAACTAAATTTGAAATTCTAATTCCAGCAAATGCATAATCACCTATTGAATATACACCTTCACCTAAAACTAGCTCAGTAATGTTTGTCAACGCATTATCGCCTGCTGAAGATTCATAATCACGATACGTAGTTGGACCGAATGCATAATTTCCAATACTACCACTAAATATATTAACGGACTTTAAGCTTGTACATAATTGGAAGGCAAAATCTCCAATTGAAACATTTCTTGTAACAAGATTATTTAAGCTCTTACAATCATAGAAAGCATAATTACCAATTGTAGTATTATTTGGAAGCTTAATTCCATCGAAAGTTGAATTATCATCAAGAACGCTTGCATAATATATACGTTCAAGAGCAGTATTTTCATAGAATGCACTTGTTCCAATCGCAACACCAGAAGGTAATACCTCTACTACTCTTAATGACTTAGCATTATAGAAATAATGATTTCCAATCTTATCATTTAAAATCTTAGCTGATACAACTCCAGTATTTTGTGTTTCATGATTAAAGATTCCGTTATTAGAATAATTTGTTTCATCATCAGCATATCCTTCAGTTGAATATCCTGTAAATAGTCCATTACCAGTTGTAATATTACTCAAAATAATTACATCAAAGAAGTCTTCAACCCCATCGATAGTAACCTTATAATCAGATTCATTATAGCCTTTTATATCATTTAAGTTATATGGTCTAAAAATTTTCATTAAAGGATCATGGCCAAATGCGTGAGAGCCTATTGATTCTAGATTATTAGCATCATAATAAACACTTTCAAGATTATCACATTCTGCAAATTGGTAAGGTGCAATTATCTTATTCTTTACAGTTACAGTAGTTAAAGAATCGCAATCTCCAAATGCATATTTACCGATTTCTTCAACACTCGCAGGAATAACAATACTTGTAATACCTGTTCCAATAAATGCGTCCTGATAAATCTTCGTAACGCCTTCATCTAATGTAACTGATACTAATTTAGTTAACTTATTATAAGATGTTCTAGTATCATGTAAAGAATAACCATTTCGATAATAGAAATAACTAAAGGCCCCATATCCAACAATACCTGACTTAATTTCAACTGTTTCAAGTGATGTACAGTTAACAAAGGCGTTATAACCAATTTCACCACCATCAACAATTAGACTTTCAATACCAGTACATCCTATAAAGGCTCTTGTACCAACATATGGTGCAGCATTTTCAAGTCCATTTTCCGTAGTCTTTTCTTCCATTACAATATGAACATTCGTAATAGCTGTACAGCCATTAAATGCTTGGAAGCCAATTTGAACATTAGGTGATAAATGGAATCCTTCAGTTTCACCACATCCATCATATAAGAAATTCTTAAGGGCTGTACAAGCTGTAAATGCTTGTTCAGCGATTGAATCAAAACGATAAGCTGTACTTACGGTTGTTAATGATGTACAACCTCTAAACATAAAGACGCCAATAATCTTATTTTCAATTCTCGCAGTCTCTAGTGACGTACAATATGCAAAGGAAGATATACCAATAGTTGTTACATTTTCAGGGATTGTAATATGCGTTAATGACTTACATCCATAGAATGCAAATGTTTGAATTGACTTTAAATCATTTGAAAATTCTACATCGTCTAAGCTTGTACAATTATAAAATGCTAGTGATATACTTCCATACCAATTCCAACCTGTATAAAATGCATAATCGTAATTTGTTCGAATGTTTTCGTTATTGTATCCACCATCAGATTGATACTCATTTGTCCCATTAGAATTGGCCCTTAGATATCCAATATAATCGCCATTATTTTGTGTATCTGCTGATAGATTTACTACATTCTTCATATCAATAGATTTCAAGCTTTGAATATTTGCAAAGCCTTGAGTGTAAATTCTCTTTTCTTTTGTTAAAACAACTCTTTCAACTGCTGGAGCATATTGATTGTGCCATCCATATGAAGCACTACCATAGCTACCATACGCACCCCATTGATAATTTCTATATGATTGATAATAACTGCCTGATGTAAAGGCTGATTCTCCAAATATAAAACTAAACGCTTTATAATATTGAATTCCTCCATTAACAAGATAATTATATGTATTACCATTGTTACAATAGAAACCATCTGTTTGATTTTGAGACGGGAAGCTTACCCATGGATTAGATTCGTTTTCAATTAATGTATAGCCTAAGAATGGAATTTTAATATATTTCAAGGCACCCATATTATACAAAGCAGCTTGATAAATATAACTAATAGAATCATTAATTTCCAAATTAACAATAGTTTTTAAATTTCTCAACGCATTACGTTTAATACCATTTGCATTTGTAATTAACAAGGTTGTAAGTGATGTAGGAAGATAAGATATATTACCGGCAAAATTTGCCCTGTTAGAATAATCTGCTCCATCCTTAATTTGATCTACTTTATATCCACCATCATATGCCTCACGACCAAACATATACGCAATTGTATAAATTTGACTTTGAGTAAGCTCATCACTTCTATCAGCTTTTGGATTTTCCCTTCCAACAAATGGAATTGAAAGAACAATAATATTAGGCATATTAGCAAATAAGGCTTGACCCATATAAGTAACTGAATTTGGAATTCTAACATATTGATATAAGTTACTATCAAAAGCGTAAGTACCAATAGATGTTACACCATCTAAAATATTTAAATCATAGATAATATCCTCGCTACCTTGATACTCAACACTCTTATAGGTATATGTCTTATCAGCTAAAATAGTAGCTCTAGCTGAATCTAATGTATTATTAATTCTTGCAAGTGTTGTACACTTCGCAAATGCGTAATCGCCAATTGTTGTAACATTGCCTTCCATTCTAATAGATTCAATATTACTACATCCATAGAAAGCATAATTACCAATTGTTATAATACCAGGCATAAGATTAATATTATAATCCTTAGACTTTATAGTCATAACATGATTTACAATTTCATAGTCATCATTAGTATAAACTAAATTCGTTAAATGGCTACAGTTATAGAAAGCATAATCGCCAATTGCAGTAATATCATTATCATTAATTACTAAATTAGTAAGACTTGTAATATCACTAAAAGCACCATAACCAATTACACTTTCACCATAAATACGAAGTGATGTTAAACTAGCTGGAATATAATAATCGACCGTTGATTTTTCACCATTTAGAGAATATATTTGTGAAACATTAACCATTGGCTTTTTGCCATTTACACCATTAATAGCATCTGTATTAGTTGTTGTCGAGAAAATCCATCCAAGAAGAGCCTCTTCGCCAACTGAAGTACCCTTAGCTTGACCAATAAATGGTAATTCCATTATTTCAATACTCATACAACCACTAAATGCACCCTTACCAATTGATGTTAGAGTTGTAGGCAATTTAACAGATATTAACTTAACACAGTCTGCAAAAGCACCCGCATCAATTGATGTAATACCTTCTGGAAGTGTTAAATGCTCAAGGCCTGTACAACCAAGAAGCATTTCTTCTCCTAGAGTTGTATTTTCAAAAATAATTTCAGCTAAATCAACACAATATGCAAATGCGTCATTACCAATTATATTTGTTGATGCAGGAATCTTAATACGTACAATTCCTGAATATGCAAATGCATAGGCCCCAATTTCAAGTAAATTACCAGCCTCTTTTGCCATACCATCAGTTGTTGTTTGACCAGGCATAATAATAGAAGTCCATTCATTATTCTTAAGGGCTTTACATTCATAGAATGTATAATCACCAAGTCGCGTTAAAGTCGATGGAAGACCAACCTTACTTAAACTTGTGCATCCTTTAAATAATCCCTCTGGTGTCTCAGTCACACCTTCAACAAGAGTAGCTGCAGTTAAGCTTGTGCATCCTTCTAGCATGTGAGGGGCAAGTACAGTAGTTTCAAATGTAATTGAAGCTAAAGACTTATTATTAGCAAATGTATAACCACCTATTTGTCCTTCTTCAAATGAATTAGGAATAGTTACATCTAGTAATCCTGAGCCATCAAATGCATGTTCACCAACAGTTTGAATTCCATTTAAATTAACATAATTAAGGTTTGTAGTTCCGGCAAACGAATATGCACCAACCTCAATAAAATTGCTAGGTAAATCACCTGATTTGCTGAATTCTTGATTCCAAATAAATGTAATTTCGCTAACTGGAATAAATTCCTTAATTGATGAAATGTTTGAATTAATACCGTTTATATACCAGCAATAATTATTCTTTCCTACACTTGTTTCAGGCGTTCTATTAACCGAATTGTGGTAAATTTCAATTGTTAAATCATTTTTTCATTATCATTAAGATGCCATTTTCTATCGGCAAAATTCTTATAAGGAGTTGCAATCTCTAATACCTTTTTAGAATCAATATACCAATAATATTTATCATTTTCATTTATGATTTCAGATTGAAGATTATTATTCTTATAAGCTTTTACATTTGTTCTTTCAGTTCCGACATACCAATATAAATCGTTATTAGTTACATTGTCTCCTGTAACAATAGTCTTATAAGATGGCTTTATACTAGATACCTCATAAGCATCAACCTTTTGACCATTAACTAAAATATAGTTGCCATCAATCTTTAAATTATAGTCGTCATAAGTAAATGATTTAACACCTTCATTTATGATATAACCCTTTTGAAGCTCAGTACCATCAGCACGATACCAAACCATTAAAGTATTATCAAACTTAGGCCTATTTATCTCAGTGTATGATACATCGTAATCAGTAACTACATCATTTAAAGCATATTTACCATTCACATCCGTCCAGATGTCATTCTCACCTACCATATAAGAGCTTCTTACATTATTAAATAAGTAGTAGCCAACCTTTTGAACATTTGTATTTGTTAGAACATCAGATTGAATTGTATCGCCTTTTCTTGTAACAGTTCTAAAATATAATCTGTCTTTTGTCCATTATAATTATAGTAATATGTATCAATCTCTGTCGAATCCTCAGCATTTGATGCTTTAGTTGTAATCATTGTATAATTACCATCAGCTTGACTAAAATCGCC
>OKWD01000264.1_pt1 | contig 9771 bp, 8 predicted proteins | sample 1607011 | NCBI WGS metagenome assembly OKWD01 (sample SAMN04414077, study PRJEB24778) | human gut metagenome | material: faecal | host: Homo sapiens | reverse complement strand
AAAACCGTCCTTACTTTACATCGAAGCCGGAATATCCATATAAAAAGAATATATAACTGACAACAAGCATGTTATATGGAAAGATGCTTCAAAACGTAGTGAGAGCATAAGGGATTAGTGAGAGCATAAGTGAAAGCAACTATTTTTACCACAGCTACACAAATCGTTCATGGCCAACATATTACATATACAGTGAGAGCATGAGGGCATGAACGCTCCCAACTTTTTTGGATTTGGGCTTATAACGATGAATAAAATAATGTATCAGGCTATTTTATAACATTACTTACTTATTCCAAACTACAGGATATTTTCAGGCTTGTCCGGATATTACCTCACCTCTCTCCGCCCTTCATAATACTTTTGCCGAAACGGTGCGGACGGTTGAGAAAATAGATACTTCCTCTACCCACCAACTGGTAGATAAAGTCGGTCTTGTCCACATAAACATTTCCGTTTTCACGGATTTGACTAAAAATTTGTATGCCGATAGGATATTTCATATTTTAATTATTTAGCACATAATATTGTGAAGATAAACCAAACGAACCGACTTCATCCAATCCTGATTGAACATTTTTTATCGTGGACAGCCTAGCATAATAAAAAGGGTGTTTCATTTTGAACTGAGATTCCGAAAGAACCAACAGCACAAAAAGAAACACCCGAAAGACGTTTACTATACCCCCTCCCTTTGCACTTCCTTACGGAAGCATCGCGGCGTGGTAAAGTGGTAGAAAATCATCAGAAACGGATACGGAAACGGGTCAGTTTATCCGGATAGGTACGAAGAGAGAAAGTACACCCATGTTTTATCAAAACTTCACGAATAAAAATAAGACCGATACCCTGTCCGTTAGGCTTGGTGGAGAAGAAAGGACTGAACAGCTTGGTTTCCACCTCTTTACTGATACCGGCACCGGTATCAGCAATTTCCAACATCGTAGGTGATACGGAAGTACGGATAAAGATATCTCCTGTTTCCCCGATACTTTCAGCCGCATTCTTGATAATGTTGACCAGTACTTGCTCAAACAGGGAAGTATCCATCATCACTTCGGGATTCTCTTTACATAAATTAAGATGCAGCGTAATCTTGCGGTTACGGCAAACCGTTTCCATAAATGTCTTGCAAGCGGCCACGCGGTCATTCAAGTCCACTGATTGTAATTGAGGCTCGGGAATCTTCACCACATTGGCGAAATTCGTGATAAAACGGCTCATGCTGTAGCAACGCTCTATGCAGACTTTCATCACTTCGCGCAAGTCTTCCGTATCCTCCATACATTCCAAGGCACCATCCACCGTATCAAGAGTAGAGGTAATGCCCGCAGTCGTATTATTCACCTCATGTGCTATCATACGGATCACTTTTTCGTATGCCTTTTTCTCTGCTTTCACCACCTCGGAAGTCAGACTTTCCACCAGAATAAACGGATGAGAAAAGCCTCTGTCAACAAAAGAAAGCCGGGAACAGCGGTAAATCATGGAGTCGCTCAGACGAATTGTTTCCGTAGTATCTTTGGGAATACGTTCTATTTCTTCGGCCAAAGGGGAAGCCAACTCGCACAGCAATCGGCCTCTGACTTCCTCTGACGAAGAATAATCCAAAAAACGAAGAGCTGCCGCATTCAGCATGGAAATATGTCCGTCCAGAGTCAGTATGACAACTCCCATAGGAGAAGCACTGACCAGCAGGTCAAGAAAATGATTCTGCTCACGCAACCGGAGACGCTCATCTTTCAACTGCTCCATCATGCGGTTGAAACCAACACAATGCGGTCGGCTTCCTTTTGTCCGACAGGAGTCAGCCTACTGCTGAAATCCTGCTCACGAAGAAGTTCCATACCGTTGCCGATGATATCAAGCGGTTTCACGACTTTGCGGTAGAAATAAACCAGAAACACAAAACTGAATGTAATGACTCCCTCTCCTATATAAAACAGCGCACCGCGTTCCTTCAATGTAAGAACGAGCAGGATAGTCCATACTGCTGTCAACAGTAATGCTAAAAAGAAGAACAAGAATTTCAGTTTCATATTTTATCCGGTTCCGTTTTTGCTAATCATTCACTTGTATATTGTATTTCTCCAAACGGCGATAAAGAGCGGCCCGGCTGATTCCTAAGGCTATGGCAACCTGTGACATATTATTGTTATACTTTTCAAGCGTTTGCAGAATAGTCTGCTTTTCTATCTCCTCCAAGGTCATGCCTTGCAGATTCGTTGTCATCTTCTGTTCTATAGGATGCTGGTATTGTGATTTAAAATCATCCGCAGTCAATATTTCCTTTCCACTGACCAGCAAGGTACGTTCCACCAAATTCTTTAATTCACGGATATTACCCGGATAAGGCAAACGGCTCAAATAATCCATCGCTTCAGAAGTAAATTCCACTTTGGGAAGACCGTTCGATTCACATTGTTTGTCGGCGAAATGACGGACCAATAACGGAATATCCTCACGGCGTTCGCGTAATGCCGGAAGATGCACCGTAATTAAATTAATACGATAGAACAAATCCTCGCGGAAGGTGTGTTCCTGCACCATCTGCCGTAAATCGGCATTCGTCGCACTGACCACACGGATATCGACTTTACGGGGACGGCTGTCGCCCAAAACTTCAAAAGTCTGCTCTTGTAACACGCGAAGCAGTTTCACCTGACAGCTTAAATCCAAATCGCCAATCTCATCCAAGAAAATCGTACCCTTATCAGCCAGTTCAAACGTCCTACCCTGTCGGCTGTGGCATCCGTAAACGCACCTTTCTTATGACCGAACATTTCACTCTCGAACAAAGTATGAGAAATACCTCCCAATTCACTTTCACAAAAGGTTTCTTGCTACGGGGACTGTTCAAATGTACCGCTTCGGCTATCAACTCCTTACCTGTACCACTTTCACCGGTAATCAAGACCGATGCGTTGGTACGCGCTATCCGCTTGATCGTGGCCAGCACATCCATCAGTGCCTTACTCTTTCCAATGATATGGCTACGGTTGAAGCCGTCATTATCTTCCACCGGAACCGCTGCTTTCTTATCTTGTGAAGTCAGCTCCAAAGCAGTTTCTATCCTTTGCATCAACGCTACGTTGTTCCAAGGTTTGGTAATAAAGTCGAATGCACCTGCCTGCATCCCTTGCACGGCAAGCTGGATACTTCCCCATGCCGTCATCAATATAACGGGAACATCGGGCCGGAACACTTTGACCTGTTTCAAAAGCGTCAATCCTTCTTCACCACTGGTGGACAGGGTGAAGTTCATATCCATCAAGATTAACTGGGGTGCAACCGAACGGACTATTTCAATAGCCTCTTTGGGACCCGGTACGGCCTGCACATCATATTTCGCCCTTTTTAGCATAAAGCTCAGAGAAGAACGAATGGCACTGTCATCGTCTATAATTAATATCATACTGCTGCAAATGTAGAAATTATTATTTTAATAAGTACAAAGACAACCCCATTTTATATTCAAACAGAATTGAATAGTAAAAATCCTATTGTTTGATAATCTTTTCGAAATCGGCATCAATATTAGTATTGGTATTGAAATCCCACAATGTCAAGCTGCGCAACTGGTAATAATAGTACCAATAATAGAACAACTCATTGATATGCTTCTGACGAGCCTCATCTTTCTTTGTCTGGGAGTCATTCAAATCCAATGTCGAGATTTTACCAACCATGAAGGTTTCCACATTGGTACTGTAACGTTTCTGGGCAATCTTGTCCGCATCGTCTGCTATCTGCAACTGGGCCTGCTGATTATTGAACTGTTCTACAAGGATAAACAGATTCTGATTGAAATTCATGGTTTCCTGACGTAACTTGCTTTCGGTCACATCGCGGTTACTTTGAGCAATCTTTACCTGACCACGACGTTTTCCCCAGTCAAGAATAGGAATCTTAAAACCGACTTCCACAATCTGGTTGTCTTTCAAACGGCGGTATGCACTATTAAATTCATTGTCTGTTCCTGTAAAACCTACCTGTGCATAGAGCTTGATTTCACGTAAATTACCTTTCGCCTTAGCCACTTCAAAATCTGCTTCCAACTGGCGGCGACGAATATTGTGCGCAAATGAATTATTGGCAAGTGCTTTGTCCAAAACATCCGGATAGTTCAGCAAAACAGTCGGAATCGTTTCGGGAACAACCGGCTCCAGTTCCTCATCCTCTCCTAATGCCAGAAATGAACGGAGTTTGAACATATTACTTTTCAAGTTGCTTTCATTTTCAGTCAACGTAGAACGGGCATTCAATACATTCAGTTCCAATTGCAACAAATCATTTTCACTGATCTGCCCCATGCTACGCTTTGCCTTAGCCACTTCATACAGTTTATCTGCATTCTTCAGATTCTGTCGGGCAATGCCTACATTTTCCTTGGCCAGCAACAAATTGAAAAAATAATTGATAGTAGTCATGGTTACCTCTTCGGTTGCAGTAAGAAATGCGGCTTTAGCTTCAGCGTATCTCACCGGTTCGATGCGGCGGTTCCATTTAATTGTATTCACTCCGAAAATAGGTTGTTCCAAAGTCAATGCCACAGGAACAGACATATATCGTTTTGATTTATCTCCATCCAGTTGTTTCAAGAAATCAAGAGAGGTATTCAATGAGAGTTTACCACCGGTCAACCAAATATTCTGATCGATAGAAACTTCACCATTCATTTCCATATAATTATTACGTACAAATGTATAAGCACCGTTATCCTGCTGATAAGAATTATACTTCTTATTATAGCTGGGAATAGTGGCTTCAAAATTCATTTCCGGAAGCAAATCCGCACGGAAAGTACGATATTCCCAATAAGCGGTTTTCAGCTCGTTTAAAGCTACGGCCGCATCTACACTTTGCACACGGGCAATAGTAATGGCTTCCTCCAAAGTGATGGCACGTCGCTTTTCTTGTGGCTGCGCTCCGGCAACCAACGATATGCCAAAGGCTAAAAATAGAGATATTACTTGTTTTTTCATTGCGTTATTATTCTTTTTATCAAAGGTAAGGCAAATGGTATGCCAAAAAACTATTTCACTGTTTTATAATACCTTACGACAAAAAATGGAGTGTCCGAAATCGGACACTCCATTCATATACGAACACTGCTGATCATGTGACAATGAAATAACATTATTCATTATGCAACGCGTCTGCAGGCTCAATCCTCATCGCTTTCCGGGCGGGGAAATAAATGCCGAGCAAAATTATTATCCCCAACAACAGCATGGCCGACACAAAACAAAGCAAAAAACGTCCCCAAGCAGGTTCCATTAATGTATGCACAGTAAGATCCGCCATCTGCATATTCGCACAAACAAAAACAGCGGGAATGGCAGCCGAAACCAAGAGAAGGATGCCCTCAAGTACATAATAACCAAATACATTCATCCTACTGCAACCTAGTGCCATACGCAAAGCTATCTCACTTCGGTTTTTACGAGTCCGAAACCAGAAAGTACCCAGCATCCCTAAAAATATATTGAAAACAAAGAAAAGGATAACGGCATAGGTAGTATTCAGATAATTCACCGTTCCTTGCTCTATATCGAAAGCTTCCTTCATATCGCCATACGAATTTATATCGTATAAGTAATAAGGGCCGATAGATAATTTCCCTTGCATATCCTGCATAAAACGTTCGGTAAATCCCGGTATGGAATTAGAAGCCACACGCACCGCAATGTGATGCCAATAAGTCAGCGGCGAACTGGGAAGATAAATAAAAGGTTCGTAACGCTCGTACTCATCGGTCTTATGAGCAGGAAGTACCGCCATTACCTTATAATTAGTTTCCGGCTGCACACTATTCAGGAAATAAGGATTGAAACAAGTTTCCCCTACTCCATTGCGTCCGCTAAACAAGGAATCACTTAACGTTTCACTCATCAACACCGGCATGGGGTATTCATTCTTGTCCCAACGCTCCGCCTCAAATGAACCTGATAATGGCTGCAAGCGAAATACCTTGAAATAAGTAGGGCTGACATAACGGATGAAACAGCCTACCACATGAGTCGAATCCGAATGCGGAGCATATCCCTCATACATATTATTTCCCGTATAAGGTATTGTCCCATAATAAAAACAAGCTTCCTCCACCCCTTGATATTGTTGGATCAAATGATAGATTTGCTCCAAATATTCAGCAGAATGACTCATTAATACAGAATCATTTTGCAAAACCGGCTTAATATTCAGTTGAATATCAAAAACATTCTCCGTGTCATATCCTTTAGACTGACGGGCAGCAACCTCATAATTATAAACCAGATCGATGCTGTACCATAGCAAGACAAGAACAACAACCAATTCAACCCACACCCATACATTAGCGTGCCTTTGGTTCCACATTTGTCTGAATAAACTCTTTATCATTTTTCCTTTCCTCCTATTCTCCTTTAATGGTAGTTGCAATATTACGATGTGTGACCATCCATACCGGAATCAATACCGACAATAAATTAAAAACAACACATACGCCGAAAACCAACACAAATAAAGCAGGATGCAACAACAAACCTCCATCCAGACTGATACCTGATAATTCTACCTCGCCGCTACCAAACAACCATACACGTCCCAGCCAAACCAAAACACACGAAAACAGATATCCTAAAATTCCACCCAAAAAGACCGTAAGCAGATTCTCTAAAAACAACCTCACCATAATGGAAATACGTGATGCGCCATACGCCTTGCGAACTGCAATTTCTGTCACACGCTCCTGCATTCGGGCATTGGTCATACCTGAGATATTAATAGCAGGAACAATCAGCAAGACCATCAATAACATACTGTAAACCAACGGTGCACTAATATCTTTTCCACGAAAAAAGGTGTATTCCGTATGAGTATAGAGTTCGTTCATCTCGAAAGCATATTCTGCCGTTGAACTATTCAAACGATCCTGCCGATGCTGTACTTCAGTCCGTACCTCTGCAGGACGAGTATCCGGCAGCAGTTTGAGCAATCCCAGACGGATTCCTCCCAAGCCCCCTGTCCAAGTAGCATAATAGTCTTCATTTTCCAATGAGAAAGGAACAAAAGCATCAGCGTATGCTGTCTGGAAAATAGCATTGACATCTTTCACCACGCCTACCACTTTAGTCGGAAAAAAAATTACTTTGATATTCTTTTCCTACCACATCCGTCGTGCCGAAAAGCTGCAAGGCCATACGCTCGGTTACCACACTGACACACCGACGGGCATCATACTCCTCTTGTGTGAAAGGACGTCCCGCTATAAATTCATAATCAAAGAACTTAAACCAGTTATCAGCCACAGGCCGCACAAAATAGTTGAATATCTCATTCGAAGCGGACAAGTTACAAGGGGTCTTGGAAACGCCACGATACCAAGTAACCTCTTTTACACCAGGAAGCTCTGAAAACAATGCTTCAAAAGCCTTGCGTCCCATACCGCTGTTCTGGTTGGTATGATCCAGCTTACGATAGGTCATTCCCGAACCTGTATACATCATATCGCTCCGATCACTTTCCGGAGCCATATCCATTGTACGGAAGTCATAAATCATCACTACTACCATAACAAAAGCGATAGTGACAGCTGTTCCTATAATACTGAATTGTAGCATAAAAAGGATTCTGCCGTATCAGATTAAAATGCTTGTAATAATAGCTGTTTCATTCGTTTTATCTCTTCATTTTATTTATTCTTCATGTAATGCCTCAGCCGGTTCGATACTCATGGCACGACGGGCAGGGTATCCTATTCCAATGACAATCATTCCAGCAATCAGAATAAAAGTGCCCAGAACCGTAATCGCAAAACGACCTGCCGTAAAAGGCATACGTGTAACTTCCACCAGTTCGGCATATCCCAAATTCCACGCCACAACCAATGCAGGAATAGCAGATATCAGCAATAACAAGACTCCTTCCCCATCAGACGACCGCAGATTCCCCAACGGGTAGATCCTAAAGCCATACGCAACGCTATTTCGGCACGCCGATGCTGTGTCCGGAACCAGAAAGTTCCGATAATGCCTAGAAAGATATTCAGCAATAAGAAAAATATGATACAAAATTGCGTATTCAACTCATTCACCGAATCCGTTTCATAAGCTGTGCGTACATCACTCAAAGGAGTTATATCCAAAAGATATAGATTGCCCACCTGATATTGACGGTCGGCATCCACTATCAAACGGTCTATGAATCCATCATTCTGTCCCTCACGAACACGCAGGCAAACTTCTATATAAACCGTCTCACCTAAGGATTCCAACGCCTCATCTGTCAGGTACACAGCAGCATAACGGGAGCCGTAATCATCCGGAGCTGTAAAATGGTCATAACGGACTGGCTCGGTAAGAGCAGCTATAGAAAGATGCTCCGCCTCCGGCTCATTCCGCCAAACAGGCACCCTACGCCCTAAAAGTTCCTTACCATGCCAAGGTGCATCCTGATAAACATCGGCAATATTCACAGATAAGACCATGCCGGACGGTGTCAGTGCCTCAGCAAGGCTTTCACTACCCGAACCGTCTATATTGCGATAACGGAATACATTAAAATACTCCGGAGTTATCCATCGTTTCAAACTACGTACCGGAACTGTATCCAGATAAAATGAAAAACTGTTTGCACCGTCATTATAAGGTATACAGTTTTGCGAGAGGCTGACTGCTTCCACATCCGGACGATGCGCAAGCCTGTTTACAATTTCATGCAAATCGGCAACATCTTCTTTCATAGTACGGCCAGGCTGATAAGCAGCCGCCTTCGAAGTCATCCGCTCAAAACGAAGAACATACGTATTTTCTATATCAAAGCCCATCGGCAAATTATAGATGCTCAATGTGACATATACCACATCCACAATATACCATAATATGACAAACACCACAAAAAGTTCCATCCACAGAAACGCATTGCTGCGGCGCTCGTTCCATATCTGTTTCAATAAATTCCTGTTCATGATCTAACGTTGGTTTAAAGCGTCCGTAATATTCATGCGCGATGCCCTCCAGGCAGGGATGCACGCTGACAGCAAATTCAAGAGCAGGCAGAAAATGAATGCGGCCAAGAATATCCAGGGACTGAACAACATATCTGCCGAAAGACTGGTTTCTCCTATTTGGGCACGGTTCTCGCTATTGGAAAATAAGAAATCATTCAATAAAAAAGTACATGCATAACTGAAAAGCATTCCTACTGCTCCGGCTATGAGCGTCAATAATAAATTTTCATAAAACACTTGCCTCAACAAGACATTGGCAGTAGCACCAAATGCCTTCCTCACCCCTATTTCCGACATGCGCTTCCGCATACGGGACAAAGTCATGCTACTCAAATTTATAGCCGGTACCAGCAATAAAATAACAATCACCAACAGGTAGTGCAAATAAGCTTCCTTCGCCTGTAACTCTCTTCCCCAGTGACGAAAGATAAAAGAGAAACGATCATCGGGTTGTCCACGATAAAAAATTTCGGAATCCTGCAATCCGTCATTGAATTTCTGACGCAGGCGTTCCGCCTCTTCTCTGATGGCAGGAAAATCTTTCTCCGAATGTGCCAGAATGACCACACGAAAAGTTCCCATCGCATTGTCATACCAGCACTTCCTGGCTATTTCTGTTGAATTGAAAGGTATCCAAATCTGCGCATAAGAAGAAACAGCCAGTTTGGATACATCTTTCACAACACCCACTACCGTATAATCGGCCAAGTTGAGTTGGACCGTACGTCCTACCGCTTCTACCGTACCAAAACAAATTCCGGGCCACAGAAGCACTAAGT
>OKWD01000262.1_pt1 | contig 9854 bp, 11 predicted proteins | sample 1607011 | NCBI WGS metagenome assembly OKWD01 (sample SAMN04414077, study PRJEB24778) | human gut metagenome | material: faecal | host: Homo sapiens | reverse complement strand
TGTGAAAGTCGTAAGTAGTAAGTTCAATATACTTATGAATGTTGAAACAGGAAGACAAAATCGAAATAAAAATGAACACAACTGGTGGATATGATATGACATCAAAGTTACCAATAAAATTTTCTAAAGATGATGAAGTGATATCACAAGGTGCATTTGGAAAAGAAAATGTTTATGATTTATATTATGATAGATTAAAAAGTGATTCAGATGTAAATTTGATAGAAGAAAAGAGTAAGGATAATATAAAGTATTTCTTTTATGAATATAAGGGTAGTGAATACAATTATATAATAAAAATAAAGGATTCAGATACATGTTTTATATTAGCAAATAATGTAAGCAGAAAATCAGCTCAAGAAATATTTGAAAAATTAGAATTTGAAGTGAAATAGATTTTATTGTTATTTTATTGTTATATGAAAGGAAGTTGTTTGGGTACATCTTCCTTTTTTTTATGATGGAGATTGAAAATTCGGAAGTGTTATATAAATATATGATAGGTTAAAGTTTAATACTTTTGCAATTAGTCCGGCTGAAAGCTAGTATTATGTAATCGTAGAAATGTATAATTGTGTTATGAGTCTTCGCCCCAACTACGTACAGAGAGTAATAAATTTTCCTTGTAATGTTTGAAGTTCCGGTTGTTTAAAAGAAGTAGCTAGTTTAGTTTCTTATTTTAAAATTAATGAGGGTTTACAAGTCAAAAATTTATAACTCTCTGTAACTAGTCGGTCCCCACCTTGACTTCGCTTCATAACACAATATACATTTCTATGATTACATAATACAAACGTTATGCATACTCTACTGCATTATGTTAGCTTGCAATGGTGGAAAATTTGTATTATAATTCTTGGAAATGGAGGCGTGTGATGAAAGAGAAAAAGGGTATAGGTTTGCAAAATTAATTATAGGGATAATTGTTATTATAGTTGTTGTGATATTTGGAGTTTCATATGTTAAAAAATTATTGATAAAGAAAAATAAAAATGTGCAGGCTGATTTGCTTTTGGTTCAAGCTAAAATTGAGTTGGTTAAAGGAAATTATAATATGAGTAAGGAAAATAATGCTTTGAAGGGGTATCAGTTGAATCAATTGCCGGAAGGTATAAATATTCAGGATTTTTTTGATAAGAATATATTGAACAAAGTGAATATGAAAAATATTATTTGCTAGATAAAGATGCTTTGCAACAGTGTGGTTTAGAGGATTTAGTTAACAGTTATGATGGATATTTTATTGTAAATTATGATAAAATAAAAAGCTTGTGCCTATAGCTTAATTGAATAAAGTGTAACCCTCCGAAGGTTAAGAGTACGAGTTTGAATCTCGTTAGGCACGCCATTTTTGTTATAAAATTCATTTAATATAAGGAGACTATATGGAAAAATAATATTAACAGGAGACAGACCTACAGGACATCTTCATATAGGTCATTACGTAGGAAGCTTAAAAAGACGAGTTGAGCTTCAAAATTCAAATGAATATGATGAAATATATATTATGATTGCCGATTCACAGGCTTTAACTGATAATGCAGAAATCCAGATAAATAAGAGAAACCTAATGGAGGTTGCTCTTGATTATTTATCAGTTGGTATTGATCCTAAAAAATCAACTATTTTTGTGCAATCAAGAGTTCCAGCTTTAACAGAGCTAAATATGTATTATCTTAATTTAGTAACAATTTCAAGACTTCAAAGAAATCCAACGGTTAAAAATGAAATTAAATTAAGAAATTTTGAGGCATCTGTTCCTGCAGGATTCTTTACTTATCCTGTTTCACAGGCTGCAGATATTACTGCCTTTGACGCGACTACAGTGCCTGTAGGTGAGGATCAAATGCCAATGCTTGAGCAAACTCAAGAGATTGTTCATAAATTTAATAGTATTTATGGAGAAACGCTTGTAATGCCTAAAATTTTACTTCCTGAAAATCAGTCTTGTTATCGTCTAGTAGGAACTGATGGTAAGGCTAAAATGTCTAAGTCACTAGGTAATACAATTTATTTAAGTGATGATTCAAAGACAGTTAAGCAAAAGGTTATGGGAATGTTTACTGATCCTAATCATCTGAAAGTTGAGGATCCCGGTAATACAAAGGATAATCCTGTTTTCATATATTTAACCTGCTTTGTAACAAAGGAACATTTTGAAAAATACGCTCCAGAATATCAAAATCTTGATCAGATGAAAGCTCACTATGAACGTGGTGGCTTAGGTGATATGAAGTGTAAGAAGTTTTTATATAACGTTCTTGAGGATATTTTAACACCAATTAGAGAACGTCGTAGATATTATGAGGAGCACCTTGATGTTGTTTATAAAATTCTTAAGGAAGGAACTGAAAAAGCTAATATTCGAGCCAATAAGACGCTTGAACGTGTTCGTCATAGTATGAGAATTGATTACTTTGAAGATGAAAACTTCTTGAAAGATAATATTGCAAGATATAAGAAATAATATGAAAAGAAAAACAAAGCTTATATTAATTATTTCTGCTAGTGTTTTATTATTACTTATTTCAGGTATTTTCATTTATTTAAACGTATATTATAAGGCCGTTGATGTTGATAATTATTTAAAATCAAGTGATACAGTTAAGGTAGAAGAAATAAAAGAAGGCTATATGTTTGATTCTGCCTCAGATAAAGCTTTAATTTTTTATCCTGGTGCTAAGGTTGATACTAAGGCTTACGCTCCTTTATGTTTTCAAATGGCAGAGAAAGGTTTTGATGTATTTTTACTTGATATGCCCTTTCATTTTGCGATATTTGATATGAATGCAGCTAATGATATTATAAAAAATTATAGCTATAGCTCTTATTATGTTGGAGGACATAGCTTGGGTGGCGCAATGGCAGCTAATTGCGCGGCTAAAAATGCTAGTAAGCTAGATGGTCTTTTATTACTTGCGGCCTATCCAACGAAGGATCTATCAAGTACGGATTTAACTGTTTTGACTATCTATGGTGAAAATGATGGTGTTTTAAATCGAAATAAGATTGAGACAGGAAGAACACTTATGCCTAAGGATAGTTATGAATATGAAATTAATGGTGGAAATCACGTTCAGTTTGGTTCTTATGGCAAACAAAAGAATGATAATGATGCTACCATATCTTCAAAAGTACAAATAGAAGAAACAATTGGTTTTATTGTTAAACATTTTAATTAAAGAAGTTGCTTTGGCAACTTTTTTATGCATTTTAAGGTATAATAGAAATGTAATTAAAATTTAGGAGAGTGAGGTTAAGTTTAAGCATTCATTATTAATTAAAAATAAATAGTCAAGACTTGTATATAATCTTTTTAATACTAAAATAGTATCTGATGTTAAAAAGGAGCTGTTATTATGTATGAAGTAAATGTAATGGTATATGGAGTGGGAGAAGATTTAGGCTATAAAAAGATACTGTTCAAATGATGAGTTAGAACAATTACTTAGAACCTGTGATTCATCTGAAATCGAATATAAGGAGCTAAAAGAAACTAGATATTCAGAATCAATGGAAACTTGCTTCTGTCCTTATTAAATTGAAAATGGAATATAGGCATATTATAAAGAAATTTATACTTGCAAAGATTGCTATAATAAATACTTTGTAAAGCTATGAAAGAAAAATATTTTACCTGCATTATAGCTATAAATGAACAAGGATTCATTTATACGCAAATAAATCCTAAAACTAAAAAGTTTTGTTTTCCTATTGTAGAAGAACCTAATAATACCTTTGATAGAATGTTTATAACATCAGCTTTATCAAATTTTGTTGGACCTCATCATTTGCCAACAGGATTAAATTATAAAGATATAGAATACACCTATAACAAAGGTGATACAAAAGTAATAATAAGTTATGTTGAACTTTCATTTAAAGGAAACAAAAACTTCGCTTCAAATTTAAAATCAATATGGCTTCCACCCTATTATGCGATTGAAGAAGCCTATAATGATGTATCTAAAAAATACCTATCGTATTATAATCAAGATAATATGCAAAAGGATATATCATACGATACAAGAAAATTATTTGCTAAAGAATTTATCCTTAATAACATTGATTATTATAAGCAAATAATTGATTTTATTAAATACGTTATAGCTAATAAAATTAAAAAGGAATGCAACAACAATAAAAAATAATATAGAAAGCAGGAAAAGACTTTGGTTCTTTTTTCATTTCCATTTATTGTATAGTCGGTTCTAACATTAAAATAATTACTTAAGCTTTGAATATTATTAATATCTGGACTAACAATATCACTTTCCCATTTCGATATTGTTTGGCGAGATACATTTAACACCTCGGCAAGTTCTTCTTGCGATATTCCTTTAGTATTTCTTAATGCTTTTATTCTAAAACCAATTGTATATTTCAACGCACTCCCAATTTTCGCAGAAAAAAACTCAAAAAAATTAAATTAGAAATCATCAAAGTTATTTTTCATCTAAAAATATTTAAACAATTTATCCAACGCTTGTTTTTGAGAAATAGCTTTATATCATCACTTCTGTCTTCATAATATAATATTAATAATTTTTTATATTCGGATACTAGCTTAGCCGGAACAACAATAATTCCACCACCATGACTTATCAAATAATGGTTAGCTATTATAACAGCTGTTCTTTTATTGCCATCTAAAAAATAGTTGCTTTTTCATTATCGTAAAGTAATAATTCTATCGTCACATCTATAACATCATTATTTAAATTTAATATTTTATCTAAATCATCTTTAATCATTTGTTCAATAGGCATAGGAGGCATATATGTAGAGCCACCAATTGTAACAGGTACACTTCTTAATCTTCCTGCTACACAAGAAAAACCATCTTCTATGATAGAATTAATTTGACATAAAAATAGCATAATTTGTAGGATAAGATATTACGCCATCATTTAAAATAAAATTCCCATACTCTTTTTAAATTAATCACTTTTGCAATATCATTTGATGTCATATTCATTACTTTACCACCATTTACAATGTTTTCTGTATCTGAGTATGTCGTAGCAACTCCTTCAAGCATCGCTTGTTTATATATTGAATCAACCATATTTCTCCTTGCAAGAGCTACATTAATTAACACGTTTTCATTTAAATCACGGGCACTATAATTTATTGAATCAAGTTTCTTATTTATTTCCTTAATTCTTTTTTAGTTTTTCTACTATTCATAGCGGAATTTACTTTTTCAATTAACAAAATTGATTTGTATTAAAAAAATTGTGTTTTTAGCCCACAAAAAAAAGCACCCAATTGAGTGCTATTCTTCGATTAATTTAAACATTTTCTTTTCACTAACTAATACCACTGGTATATATACTAAATTAACCAATATCCAACTAATTGGGAAGGCTGCATATAACCAGAAAATAGTATGGAAGGTTGTTGTCTTAAACAAGGTTAAAAGGAATAAAATACGCGTTCCTGAACAACCAATCATAGTAATAATAGCAGGTGGAGTCGAAACCTTCATACCTCTTAAATAATCACTATTAATATCCATTAAACCATCAAGGAAATAAGTAAATCCCATAATGTATAAACGCTGACGACCTGCTGCAATCGCACTTGAAATAACCATTCCCTCAGATTCTTTAATAAAAATAGATAATAATGCATTAGGAATTGTAGCACATAAAAATAGCACAAACGACCCAGAAAATCATCATCCAAGCGATACTATACCAATAACATTTACGCATATTTTCCTTCTTCTTCGCTCCAAAGTTTTGACCTGTAAATGATATAAGACCTACGGCAAACGCATCAAGCATCGCAAAGATATAACCCTCAATTTGACCAGAGGCGGAAGCACCTGCTACAATTTCATCTTGCGATATTAAAACACCATCTATATAATAATCCTTAATTGTATATAGTGATGATTGAATTAAAACATTAGGGATACAAAAGGCCAAGCCCTGAAGACCTGCAGGAAGTCCAATTCGTAATATATCTAAAAGCTCTTTTTTAGAAACCTTTAATTCTTGAAGTTTAAGTCTAACAAAGCCATTCTTGTTAATTATAAACCAACCAATCGTTAAGAAGGCTGATACAAACTGAGAAATAACCGTCGCAATCGCAACACCCTTTACATCCATTTTAAATGCACATACAAAAAGTAAATCACAACATACATTAAATAATCCAGAAATAATTAAAATATACATTGGTCTTTTAGAGTCACCTAAGGCTCTTAACATTTGCGAACCAAAGTTGTAAACCATAAGCATTGGTACACCTAAAAAATAAATTTTCAAATAGGTTGTGGCCTTCGTAATAATTGATGACGGCGTATCCATCAATTTTAATAAAATAGGCGCCATAAAAAAGCCAAATAGTCCTACGCCAACACCACCAACTACTGCCACAATTAATGCTGTATGTAAAATACGATTAGCTCTTTTTTGATCACCTGATCCTTTGGCCATTGATATACATACATTAGCTCCAGTGGCAAGTGATACTAGCACGGTTACAATTAAATTTATTAACGCATTATTTGAACCAATCGCCGACATCGAAATAGCACCATCACCAAATGTTGATACACACCATAAATCGATTGTAGTATATAAAAGTTGAAATATTGTTTGTTAACATTAAAGGCAATACGAATTTAGGAATTTTAAAAATAAATTACCCTTGTTAAATCAATTTCCTTTGTATTTTCCACATTAACACCTCTTTTAAAGCATTTTGTATTAATAAACTATAATTACTTTTTTCAACTACTATTTAACAATTATTAAAATACACCTTGTCTAAGATGCATTTTTTATTAATTATATTTAGCATATAATTTTAAAGTATTATTTTCATCAAATCTAATATTATTTGCAATAATATATCCATTTGAATCGGTTATTTGTAGACCATCTTCTGTAAATAGTCCTAAAAAAATTATCATTTCTACTATATAAATTATCATCGATCCTATCACAAAGCTATTTGGTAAAACTAGTTTTAGCTAAGACTAACTGAATTTTTTCATCTTCCGTCAATGTACTTATTATTTCATCATAATCTCTCATATTAGACCTCCACACAAATGGCATATTTCTAAGAAAACAACTCTCAAAATTAATGCGTTCTTTTTGAAATTTATAACACATTTTTACAACATATATTTCTTTTTTTACCAATGTTTCACATTTATTTTAGTTTGTTTTTTGTTAAAGTATACTGAAAATAACATTTTTTAACAAAAAAGATATACATTGCTCTAAAGCTTTAAATTTAACTTATCAAATTAATATTGATTAAAAAAAGACATCGATTTATTTTCTATCAATGTCTTTTACTATTATTAAATTTTATTCTACAATAAATGCAAATACGTTCATTGAGTCATCCTTGGAAATTGTAATTTCACCCGCAGATAATTCAACAGTTAAGATACCATTTGCATCAAATGTATACCTTTTTCCATTTATCTTTATTTGTTTACTAGCTCCGTCTGAAATGATTGTAAGCTTTGATCCAGCTGTTGCAGTAAAATTAACTATCGTCTTACTTTCAATCTTTAATGCTTTAGTATATTTAACACCATTATACTCCTTAGTAGTCGTTTTAAGATTACCATTTGTTATAGTAAAGAAACCAGTAGGATCAGTTGTACCATTTTCAAATGTCATCTTATGAGCTTGCAAAGCTATTTCATCATTAAGAAGTTTTAGCATCTTGAAGGGTTTGATAATTAGTAATTAAAGCTTTTTCTGAAGTAGTTAAAGTATCATATAAATTTAAAGCCTCATTTATTGTTTTGCCACTTGAAGATGTAACCATACCAATTGAATCAATAAGTTTAACTAAATAAGTAGTTTTAACCTCACTTATCTTTGTAGAATTTACATATTGCTTGGCATCTAATGACAAACCATCGTAGCTTTCAAGTAAAGCCTTCATTTCATTAATATTTTTTAAATCAATATTATTAAGGGCTTCATTTACATTAGCTGCTTGAATTAAATCACCATATTTCTTTTCAGCACTAACTAAAGTACTATAATTTGTAACTAAAGATTTTTGCTCATCATCTAACGAATTATATGCTGCTCTTGCCGTTTGAATTAAGTTTTCGCTTGCTAGGGTTACTTCACCAATACTATTAATACTATTAATACAATAAGTAACAGCATATCCATCAAAAGCATCCTCAGCAGAAACTAAAACATTATAGTTTGAAATTTGCATATTTCCGTCTAATTCTTTTAATGAATTATAAGCACTTCTGGCACTTGATATTGCATCTCCACTATTTTCATTTACTTCACCAATCGCATCAATCAATTCTTCAACATGCACTTTACCAGGGGAAATATATGATTTATATGCTTTTTCAACAATATCATATGAAACAGTTACCTTTTGATCATCCTTCAATGCATTATAGCAATTCATCGCATGCTTAATCGCATTTAAGCTCTTTTCATCATATTTAATTTCATTTGGAATTTGCGATACAGCATCATTATAAGATTTAAGAAGATTTTGATTTAATTCATCAGAATTATACTCTTCAAACTTAATTGAATTTATTGTAATTTCCTTAAATGTACCCATAGTCATTTTAGCACTATCACCTGGTTGGAAATTAACAGGTTGAATCATATAGGTGCCAGCTTCAAGAATCACTGTACCACTTGCAGTTAAAAGCGCTTCTCCAGCTTCATTTATAAGAACGCCAGTTGATGTATAAGCATCAGAAGCATATGAAACAGTTACACTAGCAGCGTGTTCTAATTTAAATGCATAAACCGTTTTACTAACTTTACCTGGTGTTTCTTCTGCCGGATATGAAGAAATAGTCTTAGGCGTAACTCCGCTAGGTAACATAGAAATGTCATTCATTGTAACATCCTTAGGAGCAATAGATTTATCCTTTCTAACTCCACAATAAGCCTTAATAACCTTTCTAGCATCCGTTACATTTGTTTGAATATCATAATTTCCAGTTGCGATATATGATAATTTTTCATTTGTATCAAAATCATTATATTTAATACCGCCAGCTATATATTGACAATTATTAGATACAACATCAGTCTTATTATTTACAACTGTCGCACCACCTTTTTGATATAAAGCACTTGCTACAGAATCATTATAGCTCTTAATTGCTCCTCCATCGACTCTAAATGGGTTCTTACACATATAGAACATATTTGATTCAGAGAAATATAAGCATCTGCTCTTGTATTAATTGCATAATCTGTTTGACCTTCAAATAAATTATTATACATATGAACGTTAGCTCTTCTTGTTAAAGGACCACGTGCTTTACATAGCTTCCAATAATTATGATGATAGGTTAAATTAAATTGTAATGAGTAATCAGCTGAACCAACAAGATTAGTCTTATGGCAACCCTCAAAATAATTATAGCTTACAGTTAAATACTGACCACGCTTAAAGTCGCATGAACCATCACCTTCTGATTTATCACTTTCAGCAGCGTTTAAAATAGATGGTCCATAAAATTCATTATTGTGAATCCAGCATCTTTCAACACTAGCAGAAATTTTAGAATTCGCATTCTTTGTTTCTTGAATTCCTTCCATACCAATAGCATCTTCAGGAGTATTAATGAAGGTTAAATTACGAACCTCAAAGCTTTTTCCTAAGGTTGGAGATGAACTTTCTGCCATAAAATGAAATCCCCAACCATCAATAGTAGCATCAGATCCTAAGCCTTCAATCGTGATATCTTTACCAGATTTAATACGAGCCATATGACCATTATCACCTGTGGTACCACCATTATCATAAGAATCATAAATCGTCAATCCTTCAATAAGTGGCTTAGATGCTGCACTAACGAACCTTTTATATAA
>OKWD01000261.1_pt1 | contig 9875 bp, 15 predicted proteins | sample 1607011 | NCBI WGS metagenome assembly OKWD01 (sample SAMN04414077, study PRJEB24778) | human gut metagenome | material: faecal | host: Homo sapiens | reverse complement strand
ATTTTTCCTCTTTACTCTTTTCTATTAGCTCGTTCAATATATTCTAATTATTATTTTGTATGCTTTTTCTTCAGTATCCGCAGTTTTATAAAACAATTTGCATAATCATCACACAGCTTAATAATAGAAGTTCTATTTTTATCTAAACTATGCGTTCTTCAAAAACCATACCAATTAAATTTTCACGTGCCGCTCCTATCGGTGTTACATTCATTATTAATGCTGGTGAATGATTAATTTTCGCCTCAAATGCATATAAGTTTGTTATATCTAACAATTCTTCAACCACTGTTTCATCGAGCAACTCCTGAAATTCCTTGAAAAACAATCCACAGTATTTTGATTTTACTATCCCAATTTCTGTTTGCTTTTTCCATTTTGCCTCAATACTATTATCCGTTAACAGTGTATATACAAATTTCTCGCGGGCCTCCTGTACAAACAGTTTGTTAGATATCCAAATCTGGTATCGCCTATATATGCAACGTCCGATTTTCTCTATTTCATCAAAAAAAACATTATACGACCCATGACATGCATCAAACGCCTTATCTATATATCGTTCAAAACAAATATCTTCGAAAATATCATATTTCAAACGAATCTTATTCCTGCTTTCGACAATAATTCCTTCTGATTTCAATGCTTCTAGAATATCGCTATCTACAATATCACTATCAACACCAACAACAAAACGACTAGCACGTTCAAAAACAATGCGCTCAACAATTTTTCTAACATCACTTTGTAAGACACCATATTTTTTGCACTTGTCTTTTAAACAGATGATTCTTTCCCATATGAGATTTCTAAAATTATTCTCGTCGTTAATATTTTCTTCTACAAATCCTCCCGATACAATTAAATTGAGATAAAATGGCACACATAATAAATCCGAATATTTTTTATTCTGCTGTAAGGATAAAATAATGGGATAACTTTTAGCAACCTTATCAATCTCATTTTTCGCCAATCCGGAATCTCGTATGTTTGATTCTATATTTTGTATTAATCTTCATAAACGCAGAACTATCAGTAGTTCTACATGAAGTAATAATATATACATTGCTGTATTTATCTGCAAGCCTATATATCTCCTGCAACAACGTAAATGCATTGTCACCACAATCTGCAATAAATTCGATAGCATCAATAAATATATACAGCGGTTTATTTTCTAACCACAAGATTGCATCCTCTACATCACAATCCCACAATTCGTTTACTTTCTTTCCTGTGGACAAATTCTCTGCTCGCGTGACTAATACGTATTCTTTTCCCTTTAACAGTTTTTTGCATACAACTGATTTACCAGAACCAGCATTCCTCGTATCGATACTAATTTTTCTCGTCCTGCCTGTATCGTTTCAATAATTTCTGACCTGTCAATTTCATATTCACCGTTAATAAGTTCTTCAATATTTTCAATGTTCAATTTCTTTACTTATTTCAATCGCACGCAAAAACTTTTTAATGTTTTCCTTATGAGGTTGTTCTTCTATCACCCCCAGCTTATCCATTATCTTGGAAAAATCCGATGATAGCGTGTTATGTAGTGTTCTTTCACCGCTTGACATAAGGGACTTCGTATGCTCATTATATGCGTATAAAATATCCTCAATAATCTGAGTCATTTGCTTCTTTTCCTCATTCCCTATACGCAGCTCTCTATTCTGCTCAAAAAAGCCCCGAATGATTTCTTGTATTTCTTCCTCTGAAAAAATATGATCCTTATATTTATCCCCCATATCAGTTTTAAATCTATCAAGGCAAGCCTGAACTAAAGGATCATCTGAATCCCAATTATTGATATCAATCTCTTTTCTTTTTTAACTTGTCTTTTTACAATTAATACCCAGCTTCTTCCTGCCTCTTCTAAAGTAACAATAGAGCTAAGCAATCCAATTGCCGCCATTAGATCCATTCGTCAATTACCTTCTCTCTTAATTCTTGTATTCTTATCCTAACCACATTGGTTAAGATGTGGTTAGCTTATTTTCTTACGAAAAATATTTCTGATTTTTACTTGATGGCTTTTCCGGTATTGTCATCTTTAACACACCATTTTTCAGCATAGGAGTTAAATACTTTCTTCTAAAACTTGTCCTGCTATCAAAATAAAATTCATCCATTATTTCTTGGACCGATTTCGGTTCTTTACAAAAATCAATGATTTGCTTGTTCAAATCCTGACCATTTTGGTTCGAATAATGGTCAGGATGCTGACCATCATTCCTCAACAACCCCAAATACTTATCACAAGCCTTACACAGAACCATAATTCCAGCCTCATTAATCTCGTATTCCGGCAATGGTCCATCATACAACACACAGGCTTCCCTAATCTTCTCAAATCCTCTTCCCCACGCTTCAATCATACCGCTTTTGAAAAAGATATTAGCCAATTTCGGATTATAAGGCTTTGATGAATGCTTCATAAACAACTTGTCAGTTGAATCCAGATTTGGAGGCATCTCACCATCATTCCAAATATATATCTTGTCCTCGTAAACGCTAATCTGGATTGGATTGCAACTACTGTAATCCTTATGAACAACGGCATTTAACAAAATCTCACGAAATGCGTCCTTGTGGAACATAAACTGCTCAATTCTCTGGACTCCCTCATAATCAATCAATGCCTTCATATATTTTGTATAAACTAAATCAACGGTCTTATCTACCTGCTCTATCAAAGGACCGTGCACCTCATCCTAATACACCAAATCTGAATCAGATTTCCAAAAAAGCCGATTTTGATATAAGAACCTGTTACCCACTTCTCTGGATCTTTATAAAACGCAAGCATTGCTGCTCTTATCAAATGTCCATCTTCATCAATTAGGTGCAGGTTATCCATCAAGATAGCATCTTCCACACTGACTTCTTCCTTCGTAAGCCTTCCTCTTTTCACTGCCTTATCTTTGAATAACTGTATTGCATCCTGCTTTAAATCAGATACTGACAGTTTTGGCAGCGGCACACCATCCCATGTTCTTCCCTGCGTTTTCAACAAAGCTCTTTCTAATTCCTTTCCAGTAATTTCACGCATGGTACTTCCGGAACGATAATAATATTTCCCACGAAAACTTATTAAAGATGGATATTTATCAACAATTATCTGCAGATACTCAAGTTCGCCTTTATATAACAAATTCACATCTGCAATGATTCCCATTGTATCTGTAATCTTATTAGGAATTCGCTCTAATAAATCTCTTGCATTATCAATACCTACAACATTACCATCGTCATCCGTACCTATGTATATTGTTCCACCGTAGGCATTGGCATATCCACAAATCCATTTTAAATACTCATCTTGCCATGATTCCTTCCACTCTATGGATTGATGTTCTTTTTCTTTCATAATATGCACCAACTTTCCAAATTACTACTTATCCACTTCCGTAAAGAAGTATTCCAACGTCTCCACAAACATATTTGCATCAAACAATTCTTTTATCTGTTCCCTGTTCATCCAGGCAACCTGTGCCACTTCATCCGTTGTGGCATTGCCTAAATCAACCTCTCCATCGTAATCAAACAGCCAAACATCCATAATATCATTAAAGATTTTTCCCTCAATGATTTTTCGTGTCTTTGTAAAAAGCACTTGTCCATTTTCCGGCATTAAATCAACGCCAACCTCTTCCTTTGCCTCACGAATTGCTCCCTGTAAACTATCTTCTCCCTTCACAACCGAACCACCTACACATTCCCACATCAAAGGATATGTTGGCCTATTTGCAGAACGCTGCGAAATAAGGTACTCTCCCTTTGAATTACGAATCCATACATGCACCACCAAATGATATCCATCTATCGGTAGCTGCTCTCCTCTTACATGGTCTTTTCCCAGAAGCTCTCTGTTCTCATTATACAAATCCCATATTTCTGCATCCGGCACATACTCCACAATATCCCCAAAATCTGCATGTAAAGTTTTGCAGATTTTGCTAAGAATCGTTAGGCTCACCTCTTCATCACGGCGAAGCTTTGTCATTGTATTAGGAGCAATTTCTGCCTTTTTACGCAAATCCGATTTGCTCATTTCTTTATCCACTAATAATTTCCATAATCTTTTATAAGATACAGCCATGGTAATTTCTCCTTTTTCTTTTCACGCTATCAAAACAAACTTATCTAGCATCTCTACAATCTTTTCTCTTTCGCCACTACCATTAGTCATAAATCTCAGTAATGGAATTTCATACAACTCCATAATATGATTTTTCAACAAATCTCTTGAAGCCTGAACAGTATCCTCTTTATGGTATTCATATCCGTCAACCTCAATCGCCAACACAGGCTTTTTACCAATTCTGTTATAAATCAGAAAATCTAAATGTGTTGCTGAATTCATTGCATACTGACATTCCTGCTCATTTAATAGTTCTGGATTCTTAATCAACATATTCAACGGAAAATGACAAACAACATCCAAGCTTGAATACTTGTTAGCGGAGATAATGTCCTCTATCAATGAATACATCAGATTTTCCGAATCATATTCTGATACTTTTTTGTGCTTCTGCAAGTATACCCTTCTTTCCTCAGTATACTGCTTGTAAAGGTAATCAAAAATCGAATAAATCTTGCTTTCAGTAACCTCAAAATTATTATACTGAATATAATCAATCAAATCTGTTATATTGCGCTCTTTTGATTGCTCATTTCCAGTTACAACCAGCATCAATTTCTTTTTCGCTCTTGATACAGCAACATTGATTAAATACGGATCATCTGCAAAATCAGATATCTCATCATCCACAGTAGATATAATAATATTTCCTTTTCCTTACCCTGGAACTTATGCACCGTAGCCGCATCAATATCTGTAATCTCCTTGCTTAAAGCTTCTACCTGATTTTTGTACGGTGCAATAATTCCGGTTTCTTCCGGATTTGAAACATATTTTGGTATAATCTCATTTTTAATAACATCTATCTGGCGCTGACTATAATGGTTACGTTCATGATTTCCCGCTACCGTTTTTACTACCGATAAAACATCCTCTTCACCCTTATCCGTTGTCATAATAATCAATTCACCACGATAGAATTTCTGGTTACAGAAATTTATTATTTTAGGGTGACACCTATAATGTTCCCGCAGCAATGTTTGTGTTACGTTTGGCATAACATCCAAAATGGACTGCAGAAAACTGTTTGTATACTGATATCCTTCACTCACATTAAAACTGTCAAATATAGCTTTTGCTTTGGCCTTTATATCATCTGTAACAACATTAGGAAGTTGCTTGGTATCACCCACAATAACAACATTCCTTGCACAGGACAATGCCAACGCACCGGTTGCAATATCTACCTGTGATGCCTCATCCATGATAAGATAATCATACACCACATCTGAATTCAGGCTGTTTCTTGATGAAAATGTTGTACTTAATATAACCGGATACTCAGCCAGTACATTGTATGGTTCCTTCCACAAATTATCTTCACTAAAAGTTTTTCTACTACTGTTACCTTCATATTTCCTTGCCAGTTTGTCTTTTAGGACAACCATTGACTGTTTGCATAAATCCTCAAGCAAATTCTTATTAACACTATTTAAATACTTTTCAATATCTGCAATTTCCGCAGACAACTCCGCCTGCTTCGCACGATAATACATTGCCTGAAAGGTTGTAATTATCTTTGAAATATCCTGCTTATAAATGCCCCAATCGGTTACTCCATATTTAAATAAGGCTTTTATCTTAAACCAAAATCCTATTGCCGTTTTCTCTTCTGAAATCAACTGGCACTCCTGCCACAATACCATCCATTGCTTTGAAGATAGTTTTTTCTTAAACTTAATACTATCTGTATGAACATCTGATTCTTTAACATATTGATTGAAATATTCATGTTCATGTAACCAACTGTGAAAGTTCCTGCCTTAAACACGCCAGTTTTTCCTGCTTATCAAAAACACTTTTTAACTGACTGGATTGCTCTGCTATTTCCTTCTGCAAAACACTTGGATCTTCTCCCGTTTTCCACGACGAAAAAATCGGGATAAGGCGGCATCCTGATGCTCAACAAATAATTTCTTATTTTTAGAACTTCCTAATGTCGCAGCAACAAAACCCAAATTGTACTTGGGTGATGATAATTTTTCATATACATTTTCTGTTGCCGAATTATTATTGGATACTATCTGTACCGTTTCTCCTTGCATTAATATATTGGCAATAATATTCAATATCGTTTGTGTCTTTCCTGTTCCTGGAGGTCCCTGTATAACACTAATCTGATTCTCCATGGCATTTTTTACAGCCTTATACTGACTGTTATTGCATCCAAATGGGAAAATCGGAATGTATTCGCGTCCTGTTCTTTTTCCTTGCAATGATGATGGATTCAAATACTTTGCTAAAGCTACATCACTACCCACAAAAGAAATCTTGTCAAATCTCTTAGACAATAATTTTTCACCAGTTTCTTCATTCCTAATATTACTCAGACCGGCAATTTGCTTTATATATTCAAATACATTTGATGACTGACTCTGAGTAAGACATGATTCCACAATATTTAACTCACTGCGATGATAATCTCTTTCACTCCCATTACCAAAACAAATATGCCAATAAGACTCATATCTGCTTCTAAACACATATATTGCTTTAACATCAAAAAACTCGCGTCCTTCTCTGCTAATCCGATACATGTTAGGATTCAAAACCTCCGGATCAGTCAACTTTTCCACATTCAAATATGCATACGAGTATGTTTTTCCATTATTGAATTTTACATCCCATTTTTGGGTATTTCTATTGTAACCACATGACATTATTTCGGATGTCTTTATTTCACCCTTGATAATGACCATATAATATCGTGTATTCATCTATTCCTTAATCTTCCTTCCATGTCAATTTTCTACTTACTCTACCAGCTCCATTTCATCTTCCATTTTTACAAATCCGTATCTCTCATACAAAGGTCGTCCCATATCCGTTGCCTCTAATGCAATCTGTAACGCACCCTGTTCCTTCGCATCCTTCACCAGTAAATCCAATGTGTTAATTGCAATTCCCTGTCTTCTATATTCAGGTGCCGTATACATATTCATAATGTACGCCTTTTTACCTGTCGGATTATGGTAGGTCGGCATAACCTGATAAAGCTGACACCACCAGCTCCGATAAACTTTCCGTTATCATACACTAGGTACGCAATATGCTCACCGCTTTCCAACGCACGCCTATAATAGGCATATGATTCTTCCTCAACAACAGACATATCCTCATCATCTGACAACTTATTTGCTGCACGAAGGAAAATTATTCTTGTTCTTACCAATTCATCTATATCTTCCATTGTTGCTCTTTTACATTCAAATCTTTCTACCATCCTACACCTCTACCAGCATAGACTCTCCTTTAGAATAATCTCCACTTGTCCATTGCCATTGTTCAGAAAGTTCTATTTTCCCGTTCTCTTGTACAGTTGGCACACTATGGCACTTACCTGTCTTTATTTGCATATTCTGATTCATGTGGTGATACACAAAATCAAGTTCCCCATTACATAAAACCGTTCCAATCAACGAACCTTTTAATATATCTCCACCGCTATATTCAGCCCACAATAAATTTTCATTCTGATGATATGTAAAGTTGGTCTGTTCACCAACCTCACCATTTTCAAAATTCATTTTTGAAATAAATTTTCTTCCATCATAATTAATATCTGTCGAGATTTTATGAAGTTCCTTTCCATAACTTCATACGCAAGTATCACTCCATTTTCTACAGGATAACGCTCATGCATTACAGTCACAAATCCAAGCTTTTCATAAAGGGCTGCCGCCGGAAGTAACGCATCCAGATATGCCTTATCAAATTTTTCGCCAATCTGTTCTTCAATATTTTTCATAATAAAAGTGCCATATCCCTTTTTCTGGTGTTCCGGAAGGACATAAGCTCTTGTAATGTGATCATCCACAAAACAACCTGTTGCTACGATTGTTCCATCTATTTTTAGCACACTTACATAACCATTTTTAATATCCTTTTCTATAGCATCCTCACTGTGATGTTCGCTGAAAAAATCTACTACTTCCATTGGATAATACTTCGGATATATTGTTTTATTGTATGCTGCACCACATTTTATACAGCCTGTAAATCTTTTGGTTTTGCTAATTCATATATCATATTCTTTCTCCATATTTTCACGTCAACTCAAAGCAATTTCAGCTACAATTATAGACTCCTCGTTATCGCCTATCATTTCGACAGATACTTTGTTTATAATAGTACCAAAGGTTTCACTCATATTTTTTACTTTATTATACGCTTCATCCAGTTTTCGTCTTTCCGACATTTTACCAATGGTAATATGCGGAACATACGGCAATCCTAAATCATAATCTGAAAACTCATTTTTATATAAAACATCATGAATATGGCATAATTCTTTTTCCCCTTGAGTAACCTCTAAAAACAAATAATTACCAAACCTATCCTCATGCTTTCTTACGCCTGCCATTTCGAGTTTGAATGATTTTACTGACTGTAATCTATTTTCTAACATAGCCTTTAACTCTTCATTACTCCTGTCACTATCAAATGGAAACACTATTGTAATATGTGGACGTACCAAGTTTGCTAACGGATCATACTGCTCTCTTATCTTATCAATCACTTCCATATTATCAAATTCTGGAAATATCATTATTGTTCTTAACTTCATAAACTTGCTTCAACCTTTCTATAGTCTTAATATTCACCCGGAAAATGTTGCATTCTATGATTGCTTCATATTTCTCAATTCAATTACCTTAGAATTATCTTTTAGCATTAGGTTAATTAAATGTTTTTAATATTTCTTCTAATCTACAACTGATATGTAACAAAACCCATGATGAACGCGTATATTCATAATAATCAAACCAAAACTTTCCTTCCATATACTTCTGTGCATAGCACTCCAGTAATTCATTTAATTTTTGAAAATCTCCATGGGCTATTTTATTCCTAATCTTTCTCATCAATTCAGCCATTCCCTTTCTATCTGAAACCGAAATTGATAAATCCATCAAACACGGTAGCTTATAGTCTAATTCCGCCTCCTTATCTTTTTCTAAAAACAATGCACATAACGAATACAATTTCATGTAATGATAAGTATTTTTCCCACTTTTTCCCTAAATCAAACAGTGCATTGCATAAATAATCTAATTGATAAAACTCCTTTTCAGATATCAAATACTTATCCAACAGTTTTCCCCATTTCTGCAATTCTGCAATTGGTTCAGTTATATCAGTTGTGCCTGAAAAAAGATATCTATATTCTCTGTCTCTTCTCTGACTTGTTGAATATATACAATATGGGACTGTTAAATTTATATTCTCTTTTCCACAATCAATAAATTCCAAAAATTCAAGAATTTTTCTCCACTGGCTCATCTTCACATGAACCTCCATCTAAACATGAATATGTATTCTCTCCATAAGGGATTTCGCAATTTTGATAATCAATATCTATACAAATCATATTTTTTGACAAAAAATCAATATATTTATCCACAAAAATTTCTTTATCTTCATCATTTTGATTTAGAATTTTTTGTTGCTCTTTCCAAAACTCTTGTTTCAAAAGTATTATTAGAACCACTTCCAAACTTACCTATATATCGACTTGCTTCCAATTTCTCAGTTTTATACGCTATCTGTAGAGTCTCTTTCATTCCTTCTTGCCAATTATTCCAATTTGTTTCACCACAATCCGGAAGATTTGAAATATATAATCCCAATTTATTAGAAATATATGTCCTCTCGATTTTTCCTAAAATATTAAGTATAACCATTCCATACACCTTCTACACTTTATATATTCACTATCGTCAATTGTATT
>OKWD01000260.1_pt1 | contig 9886 bp, 12 predicted proteins | sample 1607011 | NCBI WGS metagenome assembly OKWD01 (sample SAMN04414077, study PRJEB24778) | human gut metagenome | material: faecal | host: Homo sapiens | reverse complement strand
CGCCGAAGGAACGGTTGTTATAAATTATTTGACGAAACCGTAGGGATGTGTTGACATATACAACCGCTCTTCGGCGGTAGATGTGAATGGATTGAGTGTCACGGGGGTAGGCAAGCCAACCCCGTGCTAACGTATGAAACCGCTCTTCGGCGGTTTTTTCCGGATTGCGCCGTTGACGCAATCCGATGGATGGCTGTAGATGCGCTATTCTGTGTCTTTTGGAAGGAATAAGTGCAGCATCACCACGCTGATGAGAGCCGACATGATTGATCCGGCGAGGATTCCGAGTTTGGCGTCGGCAAGCAGCAACGCATGATGTCGCGGGTCGTATGCGAGTCCGGCAATGAAAAGAGCCACGGTGAAACCAATGCCGCTGAGCATACACACACTTGCAAACGCCTTCCACGAACTACCTTTAGGCAGGCGCACGAGTTTTGTGCGAATGGCAAGCCAGGAGAAAGAGAACACGCCGAGGAATTTTCCGAGCACCAGACCCAGCATTACGGCAAGTCCGATACCAGAGAACAGGTTGTCGAAACCCATGCCTTGGAAAGATATTCCAGCGTTGGCGAAAGCAAAAACAGGGATAATCATAAAGCTTACCGGCGTGTGAAGGTTGTCCTCCATGTCCTGCAACGGGCTGATGACGTGGTCGGACGCCGTTTCAATCTGCTTCAGCATATCCACCTGCCTGTGGGTCAGGATACGCGCGTTAGAGTGCTTTCCGGTGATTGTCTGCTGCGGGAACGACGCCACGCACTCACGGATCTGCTCCACCGATTTCAGCACCGACGACTTTATTGTGGCAGGGATGCAGAACGCAAGCGCCACACCCGCGATTGTGGCATGGATGCCCGAGTTGAGCACCGCATACCAAAGCGCCAGTCCGATTGTCAGGTAGAACATCTTGGAGCGTATGCCCTTGATATTTCCGATGATCAGCAACAGCAGCATGACACCGGCATACAGCAGATATGCCGCATCAAGATGAGCGGTGTAGCAAGTTGCGATTACTATGATTCCACCAAGGTCGTCGGCAACGGCGAGAGTGGCGAGAAACACCTTCAACGCCAATGGCACACGTTTGCCGAAAATCGACAGCACACCGAGCGAGAAAGCAATGTCGGTTGCCATAGGCGTGGCAAGTCCGCGCATCGCGTCGGCATCGGCAGGCGCACATAACCAGAACACAAGCACCGGAATCAGCATACCGCCGCAAGCACCGATAAGCGGGAGCATCGCGTTGCGTGGCGACGACAGTTCGCCAACAAGAATCTCACGTTTTATTTCAAGACCTACGGAAAGGAAGAAAATCGCCATGAAGAAATCGTTGATGAGGTCGAGAATAGTCATCGTGTGACCTCCGTGGCTGAAAAGGTTGAAGTCGCCCACCGATAGGCTGACCGTTTGATTCCAAAATTCAAAATATGTTGCGCTCATCGAAGTGTTGGCAATAACCAGAGCCAGCACAGTGGCGGCAATCAGAAGCATGCTCGACGTCACATACGTGCGGAACATCTTCAAAAACCGAAAACTTTGTAACATTCTTCTATATATATGTTTCTAAAACAATGGCGGGCAGTCATAGCCCCAATCTTTTTCGGGAGCAAAATTAGGGAAATATTTCTGCATACACAAACGAGCCGCGGCACATAGTCAGCACCGCGGCACGTTTAAACCTTTCAGTCAGGGATTTGTGTCAGAACTTATAACCGATGGCGAAGTTCCATCCCTTGTTTTTCATAGACCAGCCCAAATCGTGCGCTCCAGCCACATTGCGCAGACCGCGCTGATAGCTGATGTTGAACACATAGTGGTCCATCACCTCCACACCTGTGCCAATCTGCACACCGCAGTCAAAATTGCGGTGCTGCCACACGTCGTCGCCGTAATAGTCGCGTTTTCCAGTGATGTAAGAGTATCTTCCCGGAGTGTTGCTCGGCGCGCTTACCGCAATTGCCGTCACCTCGTCCTTTCCGTCGCCGATTCCGAAGGAGAAGTATGGACCCGCTTCCACGTCCCACCGCACGGCGTTGGAGATGTTGAAATGGAACGAAGCCAGGACAGGGATTGAGAACGCATACCTGCGCGTGTGTCCGAGGTTTGTCTCAAGAGCGCGCCTGTCGGCGTCGTGGCGTATTGTAGAGTAGTCGTAACTGCGGTTCTCGAAATAGAAGCCCGGCTGTATGCTGAAGAAGTCGCGTATGTTAAGGTTCATCACCACGCCGGCAGTGAAACCGCGTTTCCAAGAGAAATTGCATTCCTCGCCAGCGTGTGGAATGTCGGCAGACAAATTTGATGAAGAAATGCCGAATCTCACCCCGAGGTCAATCATCTGGTCAGGCACAGAAGTGTCGGCGAATTCGGCAGCCGAGGCAGTCGCCGCCACAGCAAGCAAAGAAAGGGCAAAAAATATTTTTTTCATACTGTCGTGATTAATTCTAATGTAAAGGTATCGTTTTTCGTTAATATTGGCAACGTAATGCTACAAAACGCACATTTTTTCATCCTTTTGGATGAAAAAGACTACCTTTGTAGTCCATAAACCAAAAGAATATGAAAACAATAGCGATAAAATCATTGGAATCGTTGCCACAGGCAGCGGCCGAGTTTGTCGAAGCGATGGGCGACTACACCGTGTTTGCCTTCAATGGCGAGATGGGAGCCGGCAAGACAACGTTTATCAACGCGCTTTGCCGCGCGCTTGGAGTGGAGGACGACATCACCAACTCACCGTCGTTTTCAATCATCAATGAATATCGTTCGGACACTACCGCCGAACTGATTTATCATTTCGATTGTTATCGGTTGGAGAGCATCGACGAGGCGGAGGACATCGGAGCGGAGGACTATTTCGACTCTGGTGCCGTGTGTCTTATCGAATGGCCAGAGCGCATAGAGGAACTGTTGCCCGCCGACACGGTCCGTGTCGACCTCAAAGAGCAGGAAGACGGCAGCCGCCTTCTGACAATGACCTTCCCGGAGGCGTGATGGACAGCACCGACACAGCCGTGCTTACGGCAATCACCGTGGTGTTTACGATAAGCGGACTCCTCGCAATTGCGGCGTCGCTGTTTAACTGGAACTGGTTTTTCAACACCCGCAACGCCCGTATGCTTGTGGGGCGCTACCGGCGCCGCACGGCACGTTGTGTCTATTTCGTGGCAGGCGTTCTGATTCTTGCCATGGTTGCGGCTATCCATTTGCGCCTGGCAGACAAAATTTAGGAAATCGATAAAAACGATATATATTATGTCAACAAAAAAAGAAATTCCGGTGCTGCTCCTGACCGGTTATCTCGGCAGCGGAAAAAACGACACTTGTAAACCACATATTGACAAATGAACGCGGCGTGAAGTTTGCCGTAATAGTGAACGACATCGGCGAAGTCAACATTGACGCCGACCTGATACAGAAAGGCGGAGTTGTAGGCGCAAAAGACGACAGCCTCGTTGCATTGCAGAACGGATGTATCTGCTGCACGCTCAAGATGGATCTCGTGGAGCAAGTCTACGACCTTGTGAAGTCGGGCAAGTTCGACTATATCGTGATTGAGGCGAGCGGCGTGTGCGAGCCGGCACCGATAGCGCAGACCATCTGCTCAATCCCGCGTCTCGGCGAGGCATACCGCAAGTATGGCATCGCCCGTCTTGACTGTATTGTGACGGTCGTCGACGCGCTGCGACTGCAGGACGAGTTTGGCGGCGGCGACAATCTTACGCGCAAGGATATCGGCGAGGAAGATATTGAAAATCTGATAATCCAGCAGATTGAATTCTGCAACATCATTTTGCTCAACAAGGCATCGATGGTCAGCCCAGACCAGCTTAAGCGCATCAAGGCCATCGTCAAGACAATTCAGCCGCAAGCCAAGATAATAGAATGCGACTATGCGAAGGTCGACCTTGACGAGATAATCAACACAGGGATGTTTCATTTCGAACGTGTGGCAACGTCGGCGGCATGGATTCGCGAGATAGAGTGTCCGTTGGATGAGATTGAGGCAGAAGAGCATCATAATCACGACGATGAAGAGGATGAGGATCATGAGCATGACCATGAACATGAACACGAGCATGAACACCATCATCACCACCATCATCACGAAGGCGGAGAGACGGAAGAGTATGGCATCGGCACGTTTGTCTATTATCGCCGTCCGGCGTTCGACATTCATAAGTTCGACCGCTTTATGTCAACAAAATGGCCTAAAAACGTGATCCGCGCCAAGGGCGTCTGCTATTTTGCCCACAACCGCGACATGTCGTTCCTCTTCGAGCAGGCAGGCAGCCAGAAGCAACTGTCGGAAGCCGGTTTGTGGTATGCCACCGCACCGGAGAACGAATTGGCGGAGATGATGAAGCAAGAACCTGGCTTGGCGCGCGATTGGGATGAGAAATATGGCGACCGCATGCAGAAAATCGTGTTTATCGGTCAGCATCTCGACAAAGCGCAACTTGCCCACGACCTTGACGAGTGTCTCGAAGAATAGAATATAAGAACAAAAAAGAACCATATTGTATGAATAAACGATTTTTCAAGTCGCCTGAGTTTCTGGTGTGGCTCGGTTTCGGGCTGTCGGCGGCAGCGTTGCTGTCGTATGCCCTGTTGTATTCTCTGACCGCGGCAGGGTCTGTGGCAGGCATGTCGGGCGGAGTCACGGCATTGTGCTGGCTGACTGTCGTTGGCGGACTTCCCGGACTTGCACTTTCCGTTTGGTGCATGATGCGCTGGGCGCTGTTTGACACCCCAAAATGGCTGCACATAGCGAGCGTTGCGATTAGCGTCGTCAACATTCTGTTTCCTGTGCCCTCGTCAACGTTTCTATTGGTGTCGTCGATGGTGGGCAAGGAAAATGTGGAGGTGAAGCTGCCGTCGGAGTCGGATAAAGAAATCAAGCCCGACATCGTTATCTCCATTGACTCGCGTAAAGGTGTGCTCACAGGCGAAGTGAAGAACGACAGTGTCAAAATCGACGCGCTGGAGCTTTCGCTCACCGACCTTGACTATGAGGGCAAGCTCGGCAAATGGGCATCCCGGATTCCGGAAAAAGCCAAGGTGACGTTTGAGGCTGATGAAAAGGCAAAATTTGACGATGTGCAGAAGACTATGGATGCCCTCAGCACCGCCGGTGTGAAATTCAGAATGGCGGCAAAAGAATGACGCTTCTGCAAGAAATACAATAAAAGAAAAAACCCTCCGGAAGGAGGGTTTTTGTGATATGAAAGGAAAATTTTTATGCTTATTTAGCAAGGGCAGTAGCCACGTCGACGGCGCAAGCCACGGTGCATCCAACCATAGGGTTGTTACCGATTCCGAGGAATCCCATCATCTCAACGTGAGCAGGAACTGAAGAAGAACCAGCGAATTGAGCGTCAGAGTGCATACGTCCCATAGTGTCGGTCATACCGTAAGAAGCAGGACCGGCAGCCATGTTGTCTGGGTGAAGAGTACGGCCTGTACCACCACCAGAAGCTACTGAGAAATAAGGCTTGCCAGCGAGAGTGCGTTCCTTCTTGTAGGTTCCGGCAACAGGGTGCTGGAAGCGGGTAGGGTTGGTAGAGTTACCAGTGATTGACACGTCAACACCCTCTTTCCACATGATAGCCACACCTTCGCGAACATCGTCGGCGCCGTAGCATTTCACTTTAGCGCGAGGACCGTTTGAGTAAGGGATTTCCTTAACCACCTTGAGGTCGCCAGTGAAGTAGTCAAACTCAGTCTGAACATAAGTAAAGCCGTTGATACGAGAGATGATCATAGCGGCGTCTTTTCCAAGACCGTTGAGGATTACGCGCAAAGGCTCTTTGCGAACTTTGTCGGCTTTGGCAGCGATTTTGATAGCGCCTTCAGCAGCAGCAAACGACTCGTGTCCAGCCAAGAAAGCGAAGCACTTAGTCTCTTCGCGGAGCAAACGTGCAGCGAGGTTGCCATGACCAAGACCAACCTTACGGTCGTCGGCAACAGAACCAGGGATGCAGAAAGCCTGGAGACCGAGACCGATAGCCTCAGCAGCCTCAGCGGCGTTTTTGCAGCCTTTCTTCAACGCGATGGCGCAACCAACAACGTAAGCCATTTAGCATTCTCGAAGCAGATAGGCTGAGTTCCTCACAAGTCTTGTAAGGGTCGATGCCGGCAGCGTCGCAGATAGCGTTAGCCTCTTCAATATCTTTGATACCGTTTTCGTTCAATGCAGCAAGAATTTGCTTGATGCGACGGTCTTGACTTTCAAATTTTACTTCTCTAATCATAAAGCGGTCCTCCTATTATTCTTTACGTGGGTCAATATATTTAACAGCTTCGTCGAAGCGGCCGTAGTGACCTTTTGCCTTCTCGATAGCCTCTTTAGGATCCTCGCCGTTTTTGATCATTTCCATCATCTTGCCGAGGTGGATGAACTCGTAACCGATAACTTGGTTTTCTTCGTCGAGAGCCATGCGAGTGCAGTAGCCTTCAGCCATTTCCAAGTAGCGAGTTCCAGTTTTTGTAGTACCGAACATTGTACCAACCTGGCTGCGCAGACCCTTGCCGAGGTCTTCCAAAGAAGCGCCAACAGCCAAACCGCCTTCAGAGAAAGCCGACTGAGTGCGGCCGTAAACGATTTGCAGGAACAATTCGCGCATAGCAGTGTTGATAGCGTCGCAAACGAGGTCGGTGTTGAGCGCCTCGAGAAGAGTCTTGCCAGGGAGGATCTCAGAAGCCATAGCGGCAGAGTGGGTCATACCTGAGCAGCCGATAGTCTCGACCAAAGCCTCTTGGATTATGCCTTCCTTAACGTTCAAAGTAAGTTTGCAGGCACCTTGTTGAGGAGCGCACCAGCCGATACCGTGAGTAAGTCCGCTGATGTCCTTGATTTCTTTAGAACGCACCCACTTGCCCTCTTCAGGGATTGGAGCGCAAGGGTGGTTGGCACCCTTCTTAACGCAGCACATTTGCTGTACTTCATGAGTGTAAATCATAACGCGTCTTAATTAAGTTCAAATAAAAAGATTCTATATATAAATTCTTCTGTCAATCTACCGATAATGCTTTTGCGAGTCGATATGCGCGCAAATATGTTGCAAAGATAATGCAAATTGGGCGAAGAAAGTTAAGAATATCTTTAAATTTAGTATTTTGTGGAATGAAAAGGATTGCAATCAAGATAGGCAGCAATGTGCTTGCCCGGCGCGACGGCACGCTCGACATCACTCGGATGTCGGCATTGGTTGACCAGGTGGTCAGTCTGCGCCGCGCGGGAATGGAAGTGGTTATGATATCGTCGGGCGCGTAGCCGCCGGGCGAAGTGAGATGCGTGGCGTCGACCGCCTTGACACGGTCAGTGCCCGCCAGTTGTTTTCGGCGGTTGGACAGGTGAAGCTCATCAATCACTATTATGAGTTTTTCCGCGACCACGGCATGGCGTGCGGTCAGGTGCTGACGCTGAAGGAAAGCTTCTCGACACGCCGGCATTATCTCAATCAGAAACATTGTATGGAAGTGATGCTTGAAAATGGAGTCATCCCCATTGTCAACGAAAACGACACCGTGTCGCTCACCGAGCTGATGTTTACCGACAACGATGAGCTGTCGGGACTCATCGCCACGATGATGGATATGGACGCGCTTGTGATATTGTCGAATGTCGACGGCGTTTACGACGGCGACCCATCGTTGCCGGAGTCGCGCGTCATCCGCCGCGTGGAACCCGATGCCCGGATGGATGTCGATGCCATAGTAGGGCAGTCGCGCTCCTCGTTCGGGCGCGGCGGTATGGGCACCAAATTCCGCACGGCGCGCAAAGTCGCCGACGAGGGCATCACCGTCTATATCGCCAACGGCAAGCGCGAGAACGTGCTTACCGACCTTCTTCTTGACGGCACAGATGTGCCCTGCACAGAGTTTGTGGCAGAAAGCCGCGGCGTGTCGAGCGTGAAGAAATGGATTGCCCACAGCGACGGCTTCGCCAAAGGCGAGATACGCATCAACCAGGGCGCTTACGACGCGCTGATGTCGTCGCAGGCAAGCAGCCTGTTGCCGGTGGGAGTGGTTGCCGTAGACGGCGATTTTGAGAAAGACGACATAGTCAGAGTGCTTGCTCCCGACGGCCGTCAGTTTGCCGTGGGCCGCACAAGTTACGACAGCGACGAGGCACGCGCCGCCATAGGCAAACAGGGATTGCGTCCAGTGATACACTACAACTATCTCTACATCGAACAGTTATAGCCGACTATGAACGAAGATTTAAGAAAAATGCTTGAAGCCGCGCGCGAGGCATCGCGCGGACTCAACCGTTGCCAGGAAGCCGACATCAACCGCTTGCTGCTCAGCGCGGCAGACAAAGTGGAGGCAGCCATCGACAAGATTCTTGCCGCCAATGCCACCGACCTTGCCCGTATGGACAAGGACAATCCGAAATACGACCGTCTGAAACTGACCCCCGACCGCATCCGAGCCATCGCCGCCGATATGCGCAGCGTGGCGTCGTTGCCGTCGCCCCTTCGCCGCACATTGGCAGAATGGACACAGCCCAACGGGATGCGAATAAGAAAAGTGTCGGTCCCGTTCGGTGTGGTAGGCGTAATCTACGAGGCGCGTCCCAATGTCACGTTTGACGTGTTCTCGATATTGATGAAGAGCGGCAACGCCTGTGTGCTTAAAGGCGGCAGCGACGCCGACGCCTCCAACCGCGCCGCCGTCGACGTGCTTCGCGAGTCACTTCTCGCCGAAGGATTCGACGAGCATAGCGTCACCCTGTTGCCACCCGACCACGAGGCAACCCAAGAGATGCTTCAAGCCGTTGGCTATGTTGATTTGGTCATACCACGCGGCAGCAGCCGCTTGATACGCTTTGTGCGCGACAATGCCCGCGTGCCTGTAATAGAGACCGGCGCCGGCGTGTGTCATTGCTATTTTGACGCGTCGGGCGATTTGCAGAAAGGCAGCGCCATTGTGAGCAATGCAAAGACGCGCCGTGTCAGCGTGTGCAACGCCCTCGACTGTCTGCTCATCGACCGCGCCCGTCTTTCCGACCTACCCGCCCTTGTGGCGCCGATGGCGGCAAAGCACGTAGTGGTGCGTGCCGACGAAGAGTCTTATGCAGCGTTGGCGGGCAAGTATCCCCACCTTGAACATGCCGACGACAGCGACTGGGGAAAAGAATATCTCGACTATAAGATGTCGGTGCGCACGGTCGACGGTCTCGGCGGCGCGCTTGACCACATCGCCCGTCACACGTCGCATCACAGCGAGAGCATCGTGGCAGAGGATGCCGACGCTTGCCGCGTGTTCTCACAGGAGGTCGACGCAGCGTGTGTCTACACCAACCTTCCCACGGCGTTTACCGACGGCGGTCAGTTTGGATTTGGCGCAGAGATAGGCATCTCGACACAGAAGCTGCATGCCCGCGGCCCTATGGCGCTGCCCGAGATGACCACCTACAAATATGTAATCTCAGGCGACGGGCAGACGCGCGATTAAAAAAAGAAGCGTGCGGTGCAGTAATCGATATGCATCCGCGTTTACGTTAATATCACATAATAGAAGAAACGATGAAAATGTATACAGAAAATTTATGGCGGCAGCAGCGATGGCATTGGCTCTCGCGTCGTGTGGCGCGGGAAAACAAGCCACCATTGCCGACCTCGGAGGAGAATGGGTGATCACGTCGGCCGACGGCAATACCCTCAATGCGGAAACCACACCGTTTATCGGCATCAATGCCGCCGACGGCACAGTTTATGGCAGCACCGGCTGCAACAATCTTGTCGGCACTCTCGACAAGAACCAGAAACCTGGCACGGTTGATTTCAGCCAACTCGGCTCCACTCGCATGATGTGTGCCGACATGACATCGGAACGCATAGTGATGGATATGCTCAACAAGGCAAAAGGATATAAATTCAAC
>OKWD01000259.1_pt1 | contig 9920 bp, 9 predicted proteins | sample 1607011 | NCBI WGS metagenome assembly OKWD01 (sample SAMN04414077, study PRJEB24778) | human gut metagenome | material: faecal | host: Homo sapiens | reverse complement strand
TACCATCCTTCACCGCCCACACAAATCAACACCTGTGCACCACGTGATGCACGTGCCAATTGTTTCGGCAACGCGGTTCGAAAGTCACGTTGCTCATCGGCAGTCCCTCACTGAGAAGCGGCGCAATATAACTGTTGCCGATGAAATATTTTGCATATTCCGTGTTTGGCTCACCTGTCGGAAACACCTGATGCTCTATTGGTCCGCCTTCAACAAACTCCTCACCAAACTCCTCCGCCACAGCTTTCGCCGCACGGAAAGCCTCCATACGCCCCACTTTTTGCTCAAGCACCTCCGGGATGGCACGCAGCTGTCTGTCAGTAACCCCCATCCGTCGCGCGCCAGCCACGTGCGCCTTCAACTGCGGCTCCACGCCATCGATTGCCGACAAAGCCGCCACAGTTACAATCTCCCGTTCGGAGTAGGTCAACACGTCGCGTGCGAAAATGTCGCCAAACAAATGCGCTTTAAGATAATAGTCAACAGCCGGAGCAAAAGCGTAGTCAAACGGCTTTCCGCTCATCCGAGTCTGCACCACGGTGCCTTGTTTCAAAGCGTCGTAATCATCAGGCAACGGCGAGGCGTCGCAGCCCACCTCCACGCTCCTGTTTTCTTTTCTGCGCTCAGCCACTACTTTCTGCAACGAGGCAAGCGCATTAAGGCTACGCGGGAAACCCGTATAAGCATACAGCTGCGACAACGTTTCTTTCGCCTCGTTGACGGTCAGCACACCTCTTTCGAAAGCGTCGTCAAGAATTCTCTCCAACGTTTTTTTTTTGGTCATCTTTTGCCTCGCATGCCGCGACGGCAACAAGGGCCTGTTGCTTTTGATTCAATGTTTCGTTCATCGTCTTTTCTGTTTTTCCCGACAGCACGCCGACAACCATCAGCGCCGCCAGAATTATTTTTGTCTTCATGTATGCAAAATTACACTTTGAGCAGCAACCATTTATTACCAAAATCACGGATTGGACAACACATTTTGCAGAATCGCCCAAAACTTTTCTCAACATTCATTGTTTATACAATAAAATCATACTAACTTACATCAAAAACTGAATATTATGAAGAAGTTTTTCATCGCTACAATTCTTGCAGTCGCTGCCGTTCTTCCGGCATCAGCACAAGTACGTTCGCTCGATATGAAAGCAAACCTCCGCAGCGATTTCGGCCTTGGCATCGGAGTGACATTCCAGCTGCCGCGCAACTTTGAGTTCGCCCCGTCGCTCAACTATTATTTCAACGACAGCAACACGCTGACCATCGACGGCGACTTCCGCTATCGCTTCGAGCTGCCACGCAACTTCTCGCTCTACCCAATCCTCGGTCCGGTGTTCTTCCACGCCGACGACTACAACAAGCTGGGTGTCGACATCGGTCTTGGATTCGCATACGACATCAATTCACACTGGGCTATCGGAGCTGAAGGCAAATACCAATATGTCGACGATTGGGACGATGCGTATCTGTCGTTCTGCGCTTCTTACAAATTCTAAGACATAATGAAAATCTGCATTTTAGACGGATATTCCCTCAACCCGGGCGACCTTGATTGGTCGCCCGTTGAGCGTTTGGGCGACGTGACGCTTTTCGACCGCACACCAGCCGACAAAATCGTGGAGCGCGCAGCCGACGCAGATATCGTGCTGACCAACAAAGTGCCTTTCAGCGCCGACACGCTGCGACAACTGCCACGACTTCGCTTCATCTGCGTGCTCGCCACAGGCTACAACATCATCGACACCGAGGCGGCAGCACGCCAGGGAGTGGTGGTTGCCAACATCCCAGCCTACAGCACCATGTCGGTGGCACAGATGGCCTTCGCCCACATTCTCAACATCACAAAACCACGTGGCTTCATACGCACGCGAGGTTGCCGACGGCAAATGGACGAAACTGCCCCGACTTCTGCTTCTGGGACAGTGCGCTGACAGAACTGGCAGGCAAGACAATGGGTATTGTCGGACTCGGCAACACCGGAATGGCGACAGCGCGCATAGCGTTGCAATGGGCATGAAAGTGGTGGCTCTGACATCAAAAAGCGCCGACACGCTGCCCGAAGGAATCACGCCGGCACCGCTCGACGATGTGCTTGCCTCAGCCGACGTGGTCAGCCTTCCACTGCCCACTCACGCCGTCGACACGTCATCTCATCAATGCCGCATCCATCGCCAAGATGAAACCATCGGCTATTCTGATCAACACCGGGCGCGGTCCGCTTGTCGACGAGCAGGCTGTCGCCGATGCGCTCAACGGGCGGCGTCTGGCGGCATTCGGCGCCGATGTGCTGTCGCAGGAGCCACCTCGCGGCGACAATCCTATGCTCTCCGCGCGCAATTGCTTCCTGACACCCCACATCGCATGGGCCACCCTCGAGGCACGCACGCGCCTGATGAGCACAGCCACAGAAAACGTGCGCCAATTCATTGCGGGAGAACCAGTTGCAAACCGCGTGAACTAACAGACATAAAAGAAATAATAAGTGACAAAAATAAAAGTCGCTTATTATTCCTTTTATTTTAAACAACATACACCTTAAAGCTGACAACGAGCCGCTATGTTTAACAAATATTAACCTTGTAAATTACAACGCCTTGTTGTTTTTTAAAAACAAATATTCTACCTTAGCACTCGATTTAACAAAAAATCTAATAGCGACAAGAATCTAATAGCGACCCAAATGAATAAGCGAGTAGGCATATTGATGCTTCTCTTTGGTATGTTTTTAATCCCAAACGCACATACCAACATCACAGAAATCGACATTGACTTCCAAGTAGGGAAGTGCAATGTTGACACTGCATATAGCGACAATGCCCGTCAACTCGCAAATCTCGAAAAAACAATCCAATACGTAAACAGCCATCCCAATGTGCGCATTGAGAGGCTAACAATCAGTGGCTATGCCTCGCCCGAAGGACCTGCTGTAAAAAACAAGCAGCTTGGCGAAACCCGTGCAACGCGTTGGAGCAATACATCCGTTCGCGCATTGACATTGCCGACTCGCTGGTGGTGCGCCTGCCGGCGACGATTCCATGGGATATGCTGAAAGCAGAAATCCGCACATCGCAAGAGCCTGGCTACAACGAGATTGACCGCGTGCTGCACTCCGACTCCACCGTAATCGAGTATCTTCCCGGACGATGGGCAGACCGCCGCGCCTTCGAGATTCAACGGCAGAAGGCATACAAGACACTGAACCGCAACGTGTTTCCTTCGATGCGGAGCGCGAAGGCACAGATTACGACAACCGAATCTGTACCCGATGGAGAAATCGCATTGCCGACGGCAGACTACGACCTGTCGGGAATCAGCGTACCGGCGGTCGACATCCCCGACACAGAGACTGGAGACAACGGAGAATGGACACGCGGACTTTACCTGAAAACAAATGCCGTAGGATGGGCTATGCTCATCTCCAACATAGCCGTGGAAGTGGACATCAACAAGTATTGGAGCGTGACGCTGCCCGTCTACTACTCGGCACTCAACTACTTTACGCGCACACGCAAACTGCGCACACTCGCCTTCCAGCCCGAAGTGCGCTGGTGGTTTGCCCCCAAATGGTTTGTGGGCGCACATTTCGGCGTGGCACAGTACAACTATGCCCTATCATCGTCGGAATGGCGCTATCAAGACCATAACGGCAACACCCCGGCACTTGGCGGAGGTCTTAGCTTCGGCTGGCGCACACCGCTCGGCAAGAGCAAGCACTGGATGATGGAGCTCACCGCCGGCGCGGATGCTACCGGCTGAAGTACGACACATTCCACAACGAAGCCAACGGTGCGATGGTCAGCACCACAAGCCGCACATTCTTCGGAGTGGACAATGCCGCAGTGACGTTATCTATCGTTTCGACCTTAAACGCAAGAGAAGATGAAACGAATCAGCCCTGACATATTGCATTTTGAGCCTGTTCGCCATTTTGGCTTCTCGCATGCGACGTGCACGAGTTTCCCGACATGCCGGAGCGACGCCCGTATGAACTTGTGCTCGACTTCACCAACGCCATCGACATGGGCTTCTATCAGACCATCGACTATTCGCGCGCCTCCACCGAAGCCAGCCCGTCGGGAACGAAGACACAGACAGAAATCACCTACGACATACGCTATACCGTAAACGCCTACCGCATCGACGGCAACGATGGCAACCGACTATCGGACACCACCGTCGTGGTCTGCAACAGCGACCTTGAAAATCTGAACCACACCCTGCGGCTCAACCTTCGCCCCGGCAAATACCGCTTTCTTGTGTGGGCAGACTACGTGGTCCACGGCACGAAAACCGACCTCTATTACAACACGTCAAACTTCGAGGAGATAATCCTCGCCGACCGTCAGAACCATACAGGCTCAACCGACCGCCGCGACGCATTCCGCGGAGAGAAGGAAGCAGAAGTGTACGACAACCCGGAGCTGACGTCAAACTCCACCCGGTCTACCGCCGTAAACCGCGTAGTGGTTGAAATGGAGCGACCGTTGGCAAAGTTCAAATTCATCTCCCACGACATCGTCAAGTTTCTCAGCTACGTGCTCCAGCAACGTGCCATCCGCCAAAAAGAAGCGGAAATGAAGGCACAGCAAGGAGTGTCGCCAGAGTCTGCCGACCCAAAGGCCGACCCCAAAGCCGACATCAAGAACATCAACACAAACGACTTCCGCGTAGTGTTCCGCTACCAAGGCTTCATGCCGTGCTCATTCAATATGTTTACCAACAAGCCAGCCGACTCCTGGACAGGCGTCGCGTTCGACAGCACGATGCAACGGCTCAGCGACACGGAGGTGGAACTTGGATTCGACTATGTGTTTGTCAACGGAGGAGAGTCGACAGTACCTGTTTCGGTGGAGGTTTACGACACGACGGAACGCTGCTGTCGAGCACGCTGCCAATCGATGTGCCAGTGGTGCGCAACAAGCTCACCGTGGTGCGCGGCAATTTCCTCTCGTCGAAAGCTTCGGGAGGCGTAAGCATCCGAACGGAATTCGACGGCGAATACAATCTTGAAATCAGATAAAAAAGAAACAAACAATTTAAATTAACTTTATATTTTATGTGTTCTATGAAAAAGGTATTATTTTCAACCGTTGCCATGTCGGCATTGATGCTGATGGCAACATCCTGCGCCGATGATCAGACATCGGATTTGAAAGCCGGCGCTGAAAGCACTGTGACGATCACAGCCCAGCTGCCTGGCGACATGGGCACCCGTGCATTTGCCGACGGCACAAAAGCCACCGAGCTGCACTATGCCGTCTATGAAAAAGGCACTACGATAAGACTTGCAGTCTGCAAAAAAGCCGACGGCACTAAGGGACAACTCGAGGGTACAGCCACAATGACAGGTCTGCAAACCACCATCTCCTTGCAGCTGACCACAGGCAAGGAATACGACTTCGTGTTCTGGGCCGACGCTCCTGGCGACAACGTTTACACGTTCAACTCTGAAAACCAGACAGTAACCGTCAACTACGCCAATGCCGAAAACAACACCGACAATCTTGACGCATTCTTCGGTCAGAAGAAAGCGCTGAAGGTTAGCGGCAACATGAGCATTTCGCAGGAACTCCGCCGTCCGTTCGCACAGATCAACATCGGAACAGACGACTTTGACGCAGCGGCAGCTGCCGGCTACACCGTTTCAGAGTCGACCATCGGAGTGGCAACCTACAAGACGCTCAACCTTCTCTCAGAAGAGGTCAGCGACCCTGTCACTGCGACATTCGTAAAGAAACCGATTCCTACAGAGGACTCCAAATTTTCAGTAAACAGCAAGGATTACAAATATCTGTCGATGTCGTACGTGCTCGTGCCGAAGGACAAAGAAACTGTCGACATCGCGTTTGACTACACGCTGACAAACCGCACGTTCACCAACGTGCCTGTGCAACGCAACTACCGCACAAACATCTACGGTTCGTTGCTCACCAACACTGCCAACTTCAACGTTGTAATCGCTCCTGGATTCAGCGACCCTGACAACAACTATGAGGTGCTCAACGCAAAAGGCGTAAGCCAACTCAAAGACCTTTTGGCTTCAGGCGCAGACCTGAGCAAAAAAGACGTGATCGTTGACCTCAACGGCGAGACAATGGACAGCAACATCGCGCTCAACGCCCACAGCGTTGCCGTTGAAAACGGAACAGTCGACGCCTCCCAACTGAGCGCAAAGGCAGAAGAGGGCGTAACGCTGAGAAACGTGAAGTTGACTGGATCTTTCCCAAAAGCTACGTCAAATGCCCGCGTAATTGTTGAAACGGCAGGCGATGTTGTTGTCGACGGACTCGACTACACCGGCGCCACCGACGGCTACAATCCTATTGAAATCAACCTACGTAACGTTGTTTCAAAGAACGTGACCGTAAAGAACTGCAAGTTTGCCAATTTCTCAAACAACGCAATGACGGTGTTCGGAATGGCTGAAGGCGGAGTGCTGAACATTGAAAACTGCACTTTCGACTTGGCAAAAACAAGCGAGGCTGTGCGCATCAGCAACAAGACAAACACCAAATTCACTGTCAACGTAAAGGATTGCTCCTACACCTATCCTTCCGACGCAGCGGGACAATGGGTTGGTTTCTTCCTGTTCGAGGACTACACTTCAGCAACAGAAGATGAAGCCAACGCCGCAATGCAGTTTAAGAACCTTACAGTAAACGTTGACAACGTGACATTTGAAGGCGCAAAGGTAACAAAATTGAACCTGTTCACCGGCGCACGCAACCAATTCGCATGCATGTGCTACGACAAATTGCCAGGCTCAGTAGTAACCGACGCCACCCACTTCCCTACATTCAACTTCAAATAGACTGAACCGTAGAGAATATCAAACATAACAACACGCACCGCGCCACCGCAGCAAACGACTGTGGTGGCGCGGTTGCTTTCGCTGTAGCGCATCTCCGAAGCGCTGTCTGCCACTGAGCGCGTTGAGTTATGACTCTGCGCCATGAAACAACAGCAACGTTGGCAGGCAATAGTCGCGGAGCGAAGCGGATGCGTGCCGGAGGAACGCTGCTACGATAGAGCCAACACATATAACGCCATCAAGCACAGGCGGCGGGACATCTCCCGATGTCCCGCCGCCGTACATACATATCAATCAACTTTAAATCAGCAGAAGATAAACGTCCGCTCAAGCCAGTAGATCAGGATACCTGCCAGATAACCGAGCAGACACACAAACGAAATGTGGCGTAAATACCAGCCGAATGTGATTTTTCAAGACCCATGACCACAACGCCGGCGGCGCTGCCGATAATGAGCATGCTGCCACCCACTCCGGCGCAGTAAGCAAGCAACTGCCAGAACTGACCGTCCTGCACAAACATCATCATGTCGGGACTTGTCACGGCGGCGGCAGGGATAACGTTGTACATACCCATGCATCCAGCCACGAGCGGCACATTGTCGACAATCGACGACACCACGCCAATGGCACCTGTCACGAAATAAGCATTGCCGTTGGTGGCGTGTTCAAGCCACTGTCCGAAACTTGTAAGCACACCCACCTCGCTCAGCACAGCCACAGCCATCAGAATGCCGAGGAAAAACAGGATGGTCGACAAATCGATTTTATGAAGAATCGTCGACACGCGCTCAGAGAACGAGCCTTCCAACTCGTGTTCGTGGCGCAGGAATATCTCGGTCATTGCCCAAAGCAAGCCAAGCACGAAGAGGATGCCCATAAACGGAGGCAAACCAGTGATGGAGCGGAAGAACGGCACAAACATCAAGCCGCCCACACCGACAACAAACACCGCCACCCGTTCGCCATGGCTGAGTGCCGATTTTGTGAAATCTACATTGTCCTCCACCACAGCCAACTGCCCCTTGAGCTTGAACTGCAACAGGAACGTAGGCAAGGCAATCGAGACAAGCGACGGCAGTAACACTTCCTTAATCACACCTATCGACGTGATGTTGCCCTTGATCCATAGCATAATGGTCGTTACGTCGCCAATCGGAGAGAACGCACCGCCGCTGTTGGCGGCAAGGATGATGAGCGAGGCATAGATAAGCCTGTCGTTGCGTTCCTGCACGAGTTTGCGGAGCACCATAATCATCACGATGCTCGTGGTCAGGTTGTCGAGCACAGCAGAGAGAATAAACGTGATCAGCACGATGCGCCACAACAGCGAACGCTTGCTACGGGTGCGCAGACGGTCGCGCACAAAAACAAAGCCACCGTTGGTGTCGACAGTCTCGACAATGGTCATCGCTCCCACCAAGAAGAACAGAATCTCACACGCATCGCCGAGATGCTCAAGCAGCACGCTCTGCGTCACAAACTGGCGCGCGGCGGCATCAGAGTCGTCAAGATGGAACGCCGAGAAGAACCGGGCAAAATCATCAGCATGAAACTCAGCCACATAATCAGGGCAGCCAATCATATACAGCGACCAGCAGATTGCACACATCAACAAGGCGGTCGCAGTCTTGTTGATTTTAAGTCCGCTCTCAAGAGCGATACAGCCGTAACCAATCAGAAATACGGCAACAATAACAATTGTTAAGAACATAATATCTACAAAAAGGGCTTTAAAAAATAGTTTAGTTTTTGCGGTCGTAAAATTATGAAAATTTTTCCGTTATGTATATACTTTTTTTATGTTTAAAAACACATTTCACCGCCACACTTGCATATCCGGCACAAAACGAGTAATTTCGCACACTGAAATGAAAAAAGAAGAAGAAGTCACTATGCTGCAAATCGGAAATGCACTGGTCAGCCTCGACCTTATCGAACAGTTTTTCTGCTGCGATCTCGACAAATGCCTCGGCGAATGCTGTATCGAAGGCGATGCCGGCGCTCCTATCACCAAAGAGGAATATGCCAAGATAAAGGAAATACTGCCCGAGGTGTGGGACGACCTGCTGCCGGCTGCCAAACGCGTGATTGAGGAGCAGGGCGTGGGCTACGTCGACGAGGAAGGCGACTTGGTGACATCGATTGTCGACGGGCGCAACTGTGTGTTTACGTGCTATGGCGAGAACGGGATGTGTCTCTGCGCCATCGAGAAGGCATACCGTGCTGGAAAAATCGACTTCTACAAGCCAATCTCATGCCATCTCTACCCTGCCCGCCTTCAGGAATTTCCCGACTTCACCGCCGTCAACTACCATCGTTGGAAAATCTGCAAATGCGCGGAAGTTATGGGCAGAAAAAACCACGTGCGGCTGTATCAGTTTCTTGAGGGTCCGCTGACGCGCCGCTTCGGCAAGGAATGGTACGACGAGCTGCGCACCGCCTGCGAGGCCTATATCGAAGAATACGGAGAGTAAGCATTCACTTTTTTTCATTTTTGTCTGCATTTCTGTTTGCCGTAAAAGAAATTAGACGTATCTTTGCATCGTGATTGAGGGAAGCATAATCAATCACCATTACTCGCTACGCTTCCCGCAGTCATCCACTCTTTAATTTTCTCAAAAAAAAGATTTTCAGAACAGTCACGTGCGCACAACGGCGCGACGTAGATTCAAAATGTAATACATCTTACATATATGTACAACTTACAGGACTTAAATGCAGCCTCTCCAGAAGAACTGCTCGAGATTGCCAAAACATTCGACATCAAGAAAGCCGACAAAATGGCCCAGCAAGACTTGATTTTCACAATCCTCGATGAGCAGGCGATAAACCGCGCCAAAGAATCGGCTTCGAAATCGGAGGCTAAAAAACCAAAAACAAAAGCCAAGAAAAAAACAGCCGAGCCAAAAAGCGATGACAACGCAGAGGCTACGGCTGTAAAGACTGCCGCCAAAAAGGCTGAACCTAAGAAAAACAGCAAAAAGAAGGAGGCAGAGCCTGCCGCGGAGACCGCTCAGGCGGAAGAACCCAAAGAGGAGAAACCGGCAGCAAAGAAAACCACGGCAAAGCGCACATCCAAGAAAAAGGAGGCTGAGCCTGCGCCGAC
>OKWD01000258.1_pt1 | contig 9928 bp, 13 predicted proteins | sample 1607011 | NCBI WGS metagenome assembly OKWD01 (sample SAMN04414077, study PRJEB24778) | human gut metagenome | material: faecal | host: Homo sapiens | reverse complement strand
CTCGTAGATATCTATCCGGCACGTGAACAACCGATTCCCGGTGTCACCAGCCAGCTGATATATGACAACCTGCGTCCGGGCATTGAAAAATATATGTGCAGGAAAGAAGACATACTGAACCTGCTATCGCAGAAAAAGATCGAGGTTCTGATTACTTTAGGTGCAGGAGACATAGATAACTACGTCCCTGCCATTGCAAAACAATTGGCAGAGTAGCTGACAGTTGAGAAATCATAAATCATAATTGATAAATCATACATGCTGAAAAGAATTCTATTGTCTATCGTCCTGCTGCTCGTCATCGCCTATCTGGTGGTAGCTATCACGGCTTTCAACCGGAAGCCTGCCGGACAGGTGTGTCGTGACATGGAATTGGTTATCAAAGATACAGTTTATGCCGGCTTCATCACCAAGAAAGAAGTTTCGGGTATGCTGGAAAAGAAAGGTATTTATCCCGTTGGCAAACCTATGGATCGCATTCGTAGCAAAACATTGGAACGGGAACTCGCCAAACATCCGCTGATCGACGAAGTGGAGTGCTATAAGACTCCCAGTGGAATACTCTGTGTGGAAGTCAGCCAGCGCATCCCCATCCTGCGAGTGATGAGTGCAAACGGTGAAAACTACTATCTGGACAACAAAGGCACCGTGATGCCACCCGACGCAAAATGCGTTGCTCACCTTGCCATAGTGACCGGAAGAGTAGAAAAGTCGTTTGCCATGAGGGATTTATATAAGTTTGGTGTATTTTTGCAGAATAATAAGTTCTGGGACGCACAGATCGAACAGATACATGTGCTGTCGGACAAGAATGTGGAATTAGTACCCCGTGTGGGCGACCACATCATCTATCTCGGTAAGCTGGACGGCTTTGAGCGCAAGCTCGAACGGGTGAAAGCTTCTACGAAAGAGGTTTAAATCAGGTAGGATGGAACAAATATTCCCGTATTAACGTTGAATTTAGTAATCAGATTATCTGTACGAAACGAGAGAATTAAAATATAAACAATAGAAATATATCTATGGCAACAACAGAATTTATCGCCGCTATCGAGTTGAGTTCTTCCAAGATTTCCGGTATCGCCGGCAAGAAGAACAGTGACGGAAGCATACAAGTGCTGGCCTACGCGCGTGAGGATGCCTCTTCTTTTATCCACAAAGGAGTCATCTACAACATTGATAAGACCGCACAGGCTCTGACTTCCATCATCAACAAGCTGGAAAGCCAGTTGAACAACTCCATTGCCAAAGTATATGTAGGCATCGGCGGACCCTCGACGAGCCGACAAACCATCTGGATATGGAAAGCATTACAGCATTAAATAACGGACTGATCAAGTTCCCAGGCGTCTGCCTTTTTGCCTGTCAGGATCATCAGTTTGTACAGACAACCGCGAACCGTATCATGGAGCTTACGAATACGGGCTTGATTGACAAACAGACAACCTACGATGAATACCTTGCGAATGATGAACTTGCAAGAAAACGTCAGGTCATGAATATGGCAAGCGATGATCAGGATTGATCGGAATAATGAAAATCGAATGATTTGAAAAGAATAAAAATGGACAGGCTTTTGAAAAAGCCTGCCCATTTTTTACTATGCGAACGTTCGTGATAGTAAAGAAACACACGATGCAGCATTTTACTAATAGGTTGTTTCTGTATCGATATCCAGATGCAGAATGAATTTCAACATCCGTTTTGCGTTGACGTAATTCCGCTCTGTCGTTCCCGGAAAACCTAAGTATACTTTGTCATAACCGAGATTTAACCCTTTTGCGAAGTCTGTGTCACTGATATCAATGGCGAAAGGTACATTTACCCCATCGTTATCGTCTGCAGTACAGATCCGGGATTCCACTTCTGAATAAATTTCGGCTGGCAGATAGTTTCGCAAAGGATAGATGATTTCCTGCATTGCACAGTATTCCAGTCCTTTTTCGTCCATGATCATAACATCATAAAAACCATTAAAGCAAAGCATTGGCAGCTCGGTATAGACGGAGGCACTGGAGTTTTGTGAATATTCTTCCAGGTAAGTATCCTTATCCAGATGTACGGTTACGTCACTCTCTAACTGATAAGCACCGTTCAGATTGTAAAAGTCCAGATATTCATCAACGAAGGATGTGTCTACTGCGGAAGGCTCCGGTGAATTGACGATGCAGTAGGACAAAGCAACTGGACGGCTCTTCTTATAGATCGTAACCGGAATTGCAATACAGATGGCGAGTAAAACCAGACCAAGGATAATTCGCCCCTTATAATAAGATAGGATGTATCCGAATTTTGACCTTTCGTCATACCTTCCATGTGTTCTTTGATCCGTGCACGTTTGGCACGCTGACGGTCGCGGAAACTCAAACTGTGTAATTCGAGGTTGTCCTCGGTATTGACAGTTGGTCTTTGTGTCTTTGGATTTATTTTCAACATCTGTTTTTTCTGTACCTTCCGGTGCGGATTGATCTGACTGGGATTAAAATTATTTATTATATTATTTTAATCTAAATATACCATTTACCATTAATTTCATTAAATGTAAATAAGTTATCATTACAAAGATAATATGTTTTACTATCATAATATACAGCCATTACCTCATTATCTGATAAGCAATATGCAATTTTACTATTCACACTTTGTATCACATACCCATCTTTAAATGCTTTAAATGCTTCAGTAAAATTATACTCCTTCTTTTCTAATTCAAGTTCCAAATCATCAGGAATAGTATTGATTCTATAAACATTATAGATTAACCCAAATTCAATTCCATTTTCTGTTTTTGTAATATATCTTATGTCACTTTTATCATCAACACTTTTATACTTTTCACCAACTTTTATATTATTGATAACATCTATAAATTTCATATTATCCCTCCTTTAAAATATTATTTATTTATTTCATATTACCTTTTATTACATTCATAATATTTTTCATGTCATTATTAGTAAAAGTAAAATAATTAATATTATTAGATTCTAATATATGTTGCGTTATATTATCTATTTCTATAGCCTTTTCTTCACTTTGAAGTCTACCATTTTCTTGATATACTGTTTGTCTTCTTAATAAGAAATTAAGATTATTATATTGATTAAATGTTTTTAAGCATAAATCACATAATTCCTTATTATCTTGATTATAAGCATTAGTTAAAAGTATTGGTCTATCAGTAACTATTATATCAACTTTTCCATTAACTCTAAACAATCTATGATTTTGTTTAGCAAATATATAGAGTTCATCTTTAAAAGTTTCACCTCTCTTTTCCCATACAAGGTCTTTAGCAAATTCTGTAACCATCTCGCAGTCATATCCTTCGGTTTTAAGCTCGGCAAATATTTTAGCCATAAGAGTAGATTTACCAACTCCAGCACCACCAAACAAATTAACCACTAGAGTGTTTTTCATTGTTCATCCCACCTTTTATAAAAATAAAATATATTAATATAATACTTAATTATTATCAATGTAATGGTTTTTAATAAATCTTCAGTACACAATATTTCACATGCTTCCAGCGTTATTTTTATTTACATCTCCAACTTTAACCTTTATATTCTTTTTTCATATTAAATATCCTCCAATAATGATGTTGCACAAGCAATTCCCATACTGCACGCAGTTGTTAAACCACGTCCCATTCCACTACAGTCACCTATAAAATATACATTTTTATTTGAACTCTTACCATATTTATCAATTAATACTTTATTAGAACATAGTTTTACTTCTAATCCATATAATAATGTTTTATCACCATTTATTCCTGGTACTATCTTATCTAATTCTTCGATAAATTCAAGTATACTTTGTAATGTTCTATATGGCATAGCACTTGTCAAATCTCCTGCATATGCTTTAGCAGTTGGTATTACATCTAATTCTTTCAATCTTTCATCTGTGCTTCTTCTTTTAAGTTTTATATCTTTTAAAGATTGTATTATAACAGAACCATTGCCTAAAGAATTAACTGCTAAAGTTAAAGGATATACATAATTGCTTAATGGGTCTTCCATATCTTCATTAAAATGTCTACTAACTAGTATTGCAAAATTTGTATTATCGGATTTTTTATTTCTAAAACTATGACCATTAGCACAAAATAATTTTTTATCACCATATGGATAACTTTCTATTGTAACAAATCCACCTGGGTTAACACAAAAAGTTCTACAACTATCACCAAAAGAACTAGTAAAATATGTTTAAGTTCATAAAAATTTCTATTTAACTTATCCATTATATCATTAGTTGTTTCTACTCTAACACCAATTTGAACTTCACCATTTTTATATTTAATACTGTTATTATCACATATAGTTTTTACTAATTTATTACCACTTCTACCCATAGCAACAATTATTTTGTCACAACTTAAGTGTTTAATATTTTGACTATCTTTATACCATATTTCATTAGATACATCATCTGCTATTATATCAATAACTTCACAATTAGGTATGATATTAACATTATTATCTTTTAAAAAATCTAGCATTCTTTTATATATTATTCTTGAGTTTTCACTTCCCAAATGGATAGTATGACATTCACCTATGTCTAATCTAGGATTTTCTTTAATCATTTGCATTATTTCTATAGCTTCTTTAGTATATTCTTCTCCATATGTTTTAGATTTAAATTCTTCTATTCCAAATTGTTGATATATTTCATAAGTCTTTTTAAGATATTTAGTTATCTCTTCTTCAGTCATTAATTCAGCCATATCTCCTCCTACTCTACCTGTAGTATCAAAGTTAAGTTTGCTATCTGAAAAACTTCCAGCTCCACAGCATCCGTGTGTTATAGAACATATTTTACATTTCTTACAAGGAGTATCAGCAGTTACAAAACATTTTCTTTTATCTATTGTCCTACCTTTTTCTAACATTGTTATATTAGCACCATCAAATCCATTATTGATTAATTCTATTGCTGTAAAAATTCCTGAAGCACCAGTTCCAATTATTCCTATATTATTATACAATATATCATCTCCAATCTAATGTCTTTAATGTTATTATACTAAATCAATTATAAAAAGTCAATAATTTATAAAAAATAGGAAGAAATTTTCTTCCTATTTTAGTCATTCATATCCACCTCCCATTTATACATAGCATCATATAATTTTTTAGGGATATATAGCTTGTACTCATCTGCTACTTGTTTTATATAAATTTCTTTATATGTTTTATATACATTAAATGCTTCTTGTGGAGTATTGTAATATCCTAAAAATTTTATATTTTTTACCATTACTGCATCTACTCGAAAATTTATTCTTATCTTTATCCCAACTAACTCCAATAGGATATATTCCTCTATTTTTATCTTTCTTAATAAATAATGTATTTATTCTATGTGGTACAAAAATGCAAGTTTTAGGGCTATATATTTTATTTCTTTTATATAATATATCTTTATCTAAATCCATTTTCTCGTTTTCTACTTTATAATAATTTTTCTTCATACCATTCAGCAAAATTTTGAAAAATTCAACCATTCATCACACACAATAGCTTTTCTCGTATGTTGAATGTTTTTATTTTTTTCTTTTATTATCATAGCAACGCCTTATCATTTTTCTCCATACTTCAAATGCTTCTTTATTATCTACTGTATTAAATTTACCTTCTCCAATATATCCTTTATTTACAAACGTTGGTTCATATGGACATCTTATTTTTTCCACGTTTTAAAAATTTTCCATATCTAGCATTATAAAAAAATCCAATTATATTCTTCAAAATATACATCTATATTATAACTATCATTATATTTTATTATTTTCATTTTACTACCAAAATTATTATAACCTATTTCACCTAATCTACCCAATATATTCTCTCCTTTTATCTCGAACCAGTACTTCCAAACGAACCTCTGTTTTCTGTACCTAAATCATTAGTTTCATTAAATTCAATAGTTGGTGGAATTTCACATATCTCCATTTGACATATACGGTCACCTTTTTTAATCCACGTTCCACTTACAGTTACTTTGTGCCCATTTATTATAACTTTTTCAGTTTGTTTTGCCATAGTGCATTGACAAGGATACATATAAACGTCTTCATTCCCGCAGTATGAATTATCAATTATTGCGACGTGATTGGTTTGTATTATCCCCCACGTTTTAAAAGTTGAACTTCTAGGATATAATTTAGCCATATAACCTTCAGGTAATTTTAATGAAAATCCTAGAGATACTAATGCTTGACCCATATAAGGAATAAATACATCTTCATATGCATATAAATCTATAAAGTCACCTTTTGATATTTTTAATAATTTATTAGCACCTTCTAAATATTTTATATCTGCTTTTAAAGTTTTAGTATCTTCAGAAGTATCATCTATAATATCTTCTCCTTTTGTATCTTTTAATCCTTTAAAATATTTATTTAAATCTATATTTTCCATTATTCATTTTCTCCTTTTTTATTTTCTTCTTCTTTTTCAGTTTCTCTTATGATTTCATTAATTTTACCTATAATTATTTCATTCATTTTTGTTAATGCATCACTTAATTCTTCTGAATCTTCTTTAGTCATTTTTTTCTTTTATATCTATTTTTTTTACCATTTATCTCTAATTCATATATTTCTAATGCTAAAGTACCATTCTCACCAATTAATAATTCACCTATTTGGTCTTTCATAAGTATCAGCTCCTTATATTTTATTTATATTATACTATTATTTTTCTTTATTGTCAAGAGAAATTTTAAATTTTTTTCTTTTAAACACCTATTTTATATTATTTATTTTTTTATACAAACAATAGGCGAGCCCGACAGCATCCATCATATCAGAATTTTTATCTTTATTATCTCTATCATTGTATTCACCTAAGTCTATAACATTCTTCCTAAGCCATTTAAATGCCCCTTCTTTTGATTTGCCAGTACCCGTTGCTATCTTTCTCCATTGAGAAGGAGAATAGATATAAATTAAATTATATCCATTCTCAAGTAACAATGTTATTATTCCACCTTGTAATTTAGCAAGTGTTTTACCAGTTCCTTGATGTTTTCCTATATAATTATCTTCTATTGATATGTGGGTTACATTATATGATTTGCATAATTCAAGACAAGTATGTGCAATGTATTGTATTTTTTTATTTTCATCACTATTGAAATCTTTTGTCTTTATAGGTAATCTATCATAAGCTATAACTTCTCCTGTTTCTCCATCTAATATAGCAAGACCACTACTTTTTATACTAGCATCAATTCCTAATATTATCTTCTTTTTCTCCAAAACAAACAACTCCATTTATATTATGTTTTATTTCTTCTTTGTTTTCTTACTTTTACTTTCTTCACATTCTTTAATATGTTTATTTATTATAGCTTTTACTTCTTTAATTGCTTCATCTAATCGACCATTACTATTTTTTACTTCACTATATACAGTATGAACTCTAAAAGGCATAAAGCGTTCATAATCATCTTTTAATCTTCTATCAACCTCTGCTTCTAAGTCTCCTCTAGCTAATGCTCTAGCTTTTATTTCTTCTTGTGGAGCAGTTATAAATATTGGAACTATCTTATTATTTCCTACATATGCTTTAAGTTCTTTAAAACCAATTGAATCAACTATAACTATTAAATAATTATCTTTTTCCAATTCTGCTCTTTCTATACCATATCTCCAAGTTGCATCTTTTTCTATACCATTTTCTTCTACTTTAGTATGATATATTCTTTGTTCCACAAAATCTGTTCCTCTTTCAAAGAAATCTTTATCATTAATAAAATAATATTCTACACCATCTGTCTCACCATTTCTCATAGGTCTAGTTGTTGTACTAATTATTGGTTTAACCATGTCTAAATCTTTTAATACTTGTTTTAATATGGTGTCTTTACCAGCTGACATATATCCAAGTAATGCGAATATTTTTTAGCTTTTACATTTCTACTCATTAACATCTCTCCTTTTATTCATTTACTTATATTATACTATCATTCTTATTAAAAGTCAATTATTTTTCTTCCCATTTTGTATTTTTATAATCTGCTTCTATTTTTTCCAATACTTCATCAACTGTCAATTCACCACTTACACCTTTACTTAAAGAAAATAACATTGAACAATAATCATATATTGGACAAAATTCTTCACATTGCATAATTGTATCACATGGTAAATTAGAAAAATCAACTAATAATTTGCCTAATTCTAAGAGTTTATTTTCATCCATATTATCAACTCCTTTATTTATATTATACTATCGACATTAATTAAAAGTCAATAGTAATAAAAAGAAAAACCTAGATAAATTTTTATCTAGGTTTTAAATTTTAACTACATTTACTATATCCACAATTTAAACATGAATCACATCCATTAGTTTTTATTAATGATGACTCTCCACATTCAGGGCACACATTTCCTTTAAGTTCTTCTTTTTTATCATTATTCTTATTTGGTTTTTCAACGGTTTTTTCTATAACTTTTTCTTCTTTTCCTATCTCTTTTAAAAATGCTTTCATTTCTTTTAATATAGCCATACCACAATAACTACCATCTGATAAATGATTTCCTTTTCCTCTTTCTCTAGTAAAACTTGGACAAGCTGATACTCCAGCAAAACTTTTTTCAATCATAGATAAATCTCCACCAATTCTAAGTATAGAGGACATTAATATAGCTATACATTGTAAATTCTTTTCACATCCACCACTACCACTCTTAGTTATATAAACATCTTGTATAGTGTTTTCACTAGGAGACCAACCTATAAATAGTTTAAGTTTTCCACAACCAATTATTAAATTACGTTTTACATAATAAGTATCTTCTGCTAAAGATTTCCATTGACCACGCTTTAATAATTCTTTTTCTTCATCTTCTTTTTCATCAGTAGTTGTAAGAATACCTTGTCTAGCACATCCATCACGATATATTGTTAATCCTTTTAATCCTTCTTTCCATGCTTCTATATATAATTCTTCAACTTCTTCTACTGTTGCTTCATTCGGTAAATTTATAGTTGAACTAATTGAAGCATCTATATGTTTTTGCCATACTCCTTGCATCTTAACTCTCATATGGGGATTTAAAGTTTGAGCAGTTACAAAGAAGTTAGGCAATTCTTCTTCTTCATTTAAACCATGAAGTTCCATATATTCTTTTGCTATTGGAGTGTATACTTTATAATAAACATCTCCCTCTTTATGAAGTGATTCAGTTTTTCTAGTATACGATAAATTAAATATAGGTTCTATACCTCCACTTACTCCTATCATTGTAGATATTGAACCAGTTGGTGCTATTGTCAATAACTGAGAGTTTCTAAGTCCATATTTTTTTACTAATTCATAAGTTTCTACACTTGTATTTTTTCTTAAAAACTCAGAATCTAATATAGAAGTTTTATATTTAGGATAATGACCTTCTTCTTTAGAAAGCAATGCACTAACTTTTATTGATTCATTTGCTAACACCTTACCTATGGTATCACATACTTCTATTGCTTCATCTGTGTCGTATTTTAGTTCAAGTTTAATTAACATATCAGCTATACCCATAACACCGATTCCTATTTGTCTATAATCTCTTACAGTATCTCTTTGTATTTGCAGTGGATGTAATGGTAAACCTTGGTCTAATACATCATTCATTGCTTTTACTATTATATGAATGTCTTTTTTAAATGTACATATATCGAAACTTTTATCATTAACATAAGCTGATAAATTTATACTTCCTAATAAACAACTTCCACCATTTGGCAATGGTTCTTCGGCACAGTTATGAGCAACATAGCCTTCTATTATTCCCCAATGATTTCTAGGCTCTTTGAAATCATATACTAATTTTTTACCATTATCTTTTATATTTCTAACATAAGGAACTCTACTTTCTATTAATTTATTAAGTTTTATTTTTTTTATAAGTTTG
>OKWD01000257.1_pt1 | contig 9985 bp, 14 predicted proteins | sample 1607011 | NCBI WGS metagenome assembly OKWD01 (sample SAMN04414077, study PRJEB24778) | human gut metagenome | material: faecal | host: Homo sapiens | reverse complement strand
CCCGCGTTTTGAAGTGTTCTTGTTGGGGCGTGCCTGCCCCAGACCCTGCTGGAAACGAATACGGCAAACGGGAATTTTTGTTATTCTACGATACCTTCAATATAGCTGCAATCAATATTTCCCTTTGTAACAGAATAGAAAAATGATCTTTCTAATTGTATCATCTGAATTGATAATAAAATTATTCCAATCGCCTGCCTCGTTGCCATCAGACAAATAAATAGTAACTTTGAAACTATATCCCATATATCCCAAAGATGGCTTTGACCGCTTTACTTCGACGCCATTCAAATTTTCGACAATATGCTGAATCTGCTCTTTGTCGGTAATATGTGTTGCGTTTCCGCTATTGCCATTGAAAACAACTATTTCCATGACCTCATTAGGGTCTAAGTCCATCAAGTCGAGTGGAATATTAAACCATACAACAATGCCAATCAAAAGAATTATCACAACAGACAGCAATATGATGATTTTCTTTTTCATATCAGCTCAACTCCTTTGTCAACTACCGATTTATCGCTCAATTTTATATTCAAATTATACCATAAAACTTGTGAACAATTCTACCGCAACTTGGAATATATGAGAAAAGTCCGAACAGTTTTCTGCCCGGACTTCCTCGCTCAATCATAAATCAATTCCGCTTTCACAATCTCCTCTGCCTGTGCCTTGCAAGCGTTCATCTGCCGCACCCATTCCATTTGGTTTTCGGCTTTCAGCCTTTCGGTCACGCCGTACTGCTTTGCCAGCTCTGGCACGATCAGTTCCATGCGGCTTCGTGCCGCTTCGTCAATCTCGGCGCAATGCTCAAAGAGCTTGTCGAATAGCGCCAGCTCATTGAACAGTATCGGGCGGTGCATTTTCAGATACGCCTTACCTGAAGTAAATAACCTACCCAATGATGAGACAATAGCTGCCATGAAAGAAGTAGACGAAATGCGTAAGCATCCTGAACAATATCCATCCTTCACTTCCGTTGATGGGATGTTTGACGCGCTCTTAAAAAGTGAAGATTCTGACGAAGTTCACTCCCCAATATAATTTTAATTACATCCATAAAAAAAGAGCCTATCATGCGCCTAGTGCCTCTGATGCATCAGATCCTTTGGCTAACGTCCGAAACGTCCATGAAAATAGCTCTTTTTCTAACTTTGGGTGCCACAGGGTTCCTGCATGGGTCCGTTACCCACCGCAACCAATTACCTGTTGTGCACGTGACAGGAATTACACTCTTGATATAAATATACCCTACTTTACTTACTGTGTAAATATACCGTAAGTATAATTTCGCTTGTCACATTTCCTTTTCTCTGTACCATGGATTTGCATTACGTGCATACAATTTCGCTCCGTACTTCGTATAATCCGCATCCACATTTTTCTATCAGATATTTTCTCTCCTTTTTCATTTAATTCGTTGCATCTCTTTTCTGCCTTCTTTTCGGATGTCCAAACAGAATCAATTTCAAAATATTCATCCCCATTACAACAACAGCAGATCACTATATCACCATTTTCATCCTGTCTACTTCCTTTCCAATACAAAAGGGATAGCGCAGATATCTAATGTACCTGCTCTATCCCTATCCTTCTAAAACCACTGGTTACTGCTGTAACTGTTTAATAACCAGTTCTCTTTTTTCTCCCTGGATTCCCAAGGCATCCAGTGCCTTTTCCTGTGTAAATCCGGTGGTTTCCATAAGATTTTTTACGATTTTAACATGTTGTTTTAGCGCATATTCCTTTGCGTATTTCTCTACTGCTTCACTCATGGTTTCACGTTCTCCGTTCCACTCCAAACAGGGCAGTCACCTTCGTAACCACCCTATTTCCGGTTTATTCCTGCTGTAACTGTTTAATAACCAGTTCTCTTTTTTCTCCCTGGATTTCCAGAATATCAAATGCCTTTTCCTGTGTAACCCCAGCGTTTCCCATAAGCTTTTTTACATTTTCAGTAGCTTCTCTGATTGCTCTTTGTTCTCCATATTCCTTTGCATATTCCTTCGCATATTCCTTTGCATATTCCTGTACTGCTTCACACATGGAATCACGTCCTTCCTCTACTTCTTTGAAATGTTTTACGCCTTGTGACATGTTCCTTATAATGCATATTGTCGGGGTCTACCTGATGGAAATCACTCATAAGCTGACCGATCTCGTCATCCCCCTTATAGTTCCCGTTTACATATACGATATGTGATCCGTCCTCGAAGATTTCCCCTGTCTCTCTTACATATCGGTCGATATGGTATACCGGTAAACCTTTTTTGAACTTATCGTGCCTGTAAATAAAGATCACATAGGAATCCTTCAGTTTTTTGAACGGCTGACCTTCCTTCAGCATTTTGGAATCCAGCACACTGCTGTGGTATCTTGCCCTGCGGATATGGGCGCCTTCGGAATTTCCCTGCACCTCAATGTCCATTTCCTGTCCATTTTCATCCAGTGCATACACATCCAGGGTAATGTTGCGTCCACCGACTTCGGCATTCCTGACCTCTTCCTGCCCGTTTACACGGATAACTGTGATTTTTCTCCCAAGAATGATCCTGAGGATCAGTTCGGTTGCCTCGATATTTTTATCAAACACCCGGCTCATCAGGTCATCATCAAACAGTGTCAGTCCATCAATCAGTCTGTTTACCTTTTCATAATCCTGCATTACTTTACTGCTTTTGTTTTCTGCCATTATAAACCCTCTTTCTGTCTTTATCTTATCATGTCAAAAATACCATTGCAATGAAATTTCTCTGAAATTTTCAGCATTTTAACTGTCATTCCCTATGCTGAAGTGCCACCAGGTAATCATCCACACCCTTCACGTTTTCTGCCCAGTTACCGTCTGTGTCCGTATCCCAGGTAAGTGTTTTTCCTTCTAAGCCAAGCTCCTTACAGATCTCAGCCAGCTTATTACAGCCACGGTTGATATTATCCCGTTTGATCTGCTTTTTCTCACAGGGAATACTCTGCTTCTTCCAGTCCATACGATAGCAGGGACATTCCTTACAGTTTTCACTGTAATCTCCCTGGCAGACCGGTCGAAGCAGCTTGTCCATGTCATAGGCTTCATAGAGGAACCTGGTTCCCAGCTCTTTCATCTCATTTAAGACTGGCATCAGGTTTGCTGACTGGTTGACTCCGGGAACACACAGGAAGGTTCTTCCGGATAACGCATGGGCCAGATCTCCTTTTAATGGTCCTTCCGTAACAAATACCGTCTTATCTCCCGGCTTTCCCACGAAATGCACAGGGCTTCCGGAAGTCGTCCCTCCTTCAAAGTTGACGCTGGACAACCAGATATACTTTCTGCCATCGTAAGGGTGATCTAATCTAATCTGTACGCCGGTAATGAGTCCATCCGGATTTTTCACCGGTATCATAAAACCGGAAGCTTTTCTGTTAAAATAGATCGTCCATTCTCCGTCCTTATCCCTGTAAAATCCCGGAACGCCTTCTACCGTGCATCCTTCCTCGATCAACCGCTTGGTAAGCTTTTTATAGCCATATACCGGAGTACTCTTATACCCATTTGCTTCAATCTGTTCTTCCGTGAATCCACGCTTTAACAGACTGTCTTTGTGGCAGTCTGCCAGGATCAGCATCTCAAACAGCCTGGTATACGTCTTATGCTTTACGGCATCTTCTGCCATTTCTGCATTTGTGATCTGTGGTCTGGTGCTTTCTATCTCTCTTCTATGGATCTGCTCTCTCTTAAATGCACTTCCACCGGTAGCTTCGATAATCTCTTTTCTGGCGGTCTGGAGATCTACCCCTATGCTTCGCATACAGATTTAGCATTCCTCCGCTCTCACCGCACCGGTTACAACGGAATACATTCTTCTGAAAGTTCAGATTCATTTTCCCTTTATGGTCGTCACAAAGCGGACAGTCTACATCCAGGCTTACCGTATTCCGATGTCTGATCCGCAGATTCATCACACTTGCCACGTCACGAATCGTAAATGGAAAATCCTGCATTGCTGTACCTCTCCTTTCTATCGACCCCACAAAATGTGGGGCCCTATATTTTAGCAGGCAGGTGCAAGTGCCTGATCCAGCAGATACTTTGCTGCTGCACGAAGCAGGTTATCAGGACCTTTATAGGAATCCACATACCACTGTAAGGATCCAGGCTTCTCTACTGCAATCTGCCCTAGAGTCTTACCCTTGTAACATCCGGCAGAAACTACTACCTTTACTGCTAAGTCTCTGGTAAGCTTTCCGTAGATGTCATTTACCGGCATATCCCTTGTAATGCCAACAGTGGACTCCGGAGCCACATTATTTGCATGAACTGCTCCTGTGGTGTCTGCTCCGGTTTCTTCGTAGGCTGCTGTGCTGCCTTGGGCTGTGGTGCTGCCTTGGGCGGTTGTACTTCCTCTTTTGAAGCCTCCTCCACCTGCATGATCTCATCCGGCATCGGGATATAATCCTCAATTCCACACTGTCCCGGAATCATATCTTCCATCAGGTTTTCTCCAACACTGCTCCCAAAAACTTCCTCTGGAATGTTCTCTGGACAGATGGGAGTTCCTGCCATCACTTCTTCATCGATGGGTGCCTCCGTTACTTCCGGATCCATCTCTTTTTCACGATCTGCAAACTGAAGTCCGAAACCGGCATCCGATAATGCCCGTCCCACAGCTGCCGTCTCTGCAAGTTCCACATACTTCTGACCGATCTCTGAATCATCCATGCGGTACTTCTGCGCAAACGCATTGGCAACATAGGAATCCTCCGGATCATTCTTGCTTAAATACACCTTAGCTTCCACAATTGCCATCTTCTCCGTGATACTACGGATCGTTTTCACGATCTTTCCTTCCGGATAGCAGAGTCGAAACCACAGTTTACGGTAAGCTACATCCAAGTAATATCTGGATGACTGGTCTTCCTTCTGTATCAGGCGCATAAACTTTCTCGGATCGAATCCTTCCACCTTGTGTAATGCTGCTACGGCTGTTTCCTGCTCATACATATAGGTCTGTTCACTCATTCTTTTTGCTCCTTCCATTTTGGGAAGGTGATATATAATAAATACCGCCTTCCCGCCTGTTTCTATGAATTTTTCTTTGCTGTAATAGATATGGTGCATTCGTCATCCTTAGGATCCCGTACTTTTTATCCCGGTGATATCCTCGCTGACTATGCAAAACCCTGCATTTTCTAGTACATCTTTTAACTGTTCTGATATTCTGGATGCTTCCCTAATATGGCAGGGCTTACATCCGCAATGCGTCGTATTACATAATATCTTCTTCCCATCCTGCACATAGATGTCCGGATAGCATACGTTGAACCCTAATCGTTCCAGCATGGTGTCTGCGTACCCAAAGAGTACCCACATCAGCTGTTCATCCATAGGGAACCGCAGTGCTGCCTCGTTTCTGTCCATCTCAAGTACAGTAAGGAAATATTCATACGTGGCATTTAATAACTTTGCTCTTCTTTGTTTCATGTACTCCGGCATTACTATTTCGCTCATGCTATACCTTTCCTCCACTTTCCTCGTTGACTGCAGTCTTAAGATCCGTCCCTTCTCCTATATGGTAACGCTCATAATGCCAGTGATATACATTGTAAGCAGGCGTATACCATACCTCATTTTGAGGATCTATCCCAGGGTTGGTAATAGAATTACCGACAATTACGATTGCCGGAATAAATAACACCGAAAGCTGCAGATAACACATAAGAGCTGCTGATCTGTCAACGTCCTGTGCCACAGCCAACACCTGATAACCTGTAATTCCCATTTCTCTTACCGTTTCATAAAAAGAGAGTAAAAGGGCTCCGGATCCACACGCAGAATCGCTTACTGTCACATAACCTTTTTGGGAAATTTCTCCTGCAAGATTCTCGGTGGATAAACTTAATAAAGTCATCAGCTTGCATACATCATACGGAGTAAAAAACTGCCCTTTTTCATGCTTTTGCAAATCAAGCCTGTGATACATCTCTCCTAAAAAATCCTGCCCCGGATTTTCTTGCAGTGCATCCATGATGTTCGCATATAAACTCATTATTTTATACTGCTCTTTTCGGAATATTGCTCCATTACCTTATCAATATTTTTACGAGCTTTCGTATCCCATTCCCGCAAAATACTGATTGCGTTAAAGCACAGGCATAAATCACATCTTGCCACACTTTTTCTGCTGAATATTTCCTCGCAAGTTCCTGAAATGTCGCATAAAACTCATCCGCATATTTATTCATTGTCATCCTCCTATGCTGAAGCTTTCTTCGTAAGCAGTTCGTTGTATTCCCTTACGATCCGCTCTCCAAGACGGGTATTTCGCTTGTCGCACGCCGTGTTATGGATTGCCTGGTAGAGAGCCTTCTTACTGCCTACAATAACTATTTTTTCTTTTGCCCTGGTGATCGCCGTATAGAGGATGTTACGCCGTAACATCATGTAAAACATGGGAAGCCATGGAAGGATTACCACCTTGTATTCACTTCCCTGGCTCTTATGTACCGTTGTTGCATATGCGTGCTCGATAAGATCTGCATCCTCCGCACTGTATTCCACGATTCTTCCATCCGAAAAGGACAGCCGCATAAGATCCACGCCATCCTCATCCTGATAGATATCTGTGATATACCCGATGTCACCGTTACTGATGTCATTCTTATTTTTGTTATGAATGATCCGGTCTCCTTCCCGGTACAGCGCATTGCCGGCCTTTTAATTCCCTGGCAATACTGCTTTTCGGATTTACCATCTCCCACAGCCTGTCGTTTAAGGCATTGACACTGGCTTCTCCCTTCTTACGAAACGGGGTAAGTACCTGCACATTGTCAACGCCATACGCATCCACAAAGGATCTGTAATATTCCGCAACCTTGTCTGCCGCTTCCGCTGCAGTATCCGCCGGACAAAAGATAAAGTCATCTCCATAATCCAGGTTCGTATCATTCTCCTGCATCTTATGGGCATTTGCTGCGATCCGGCTGTCCTTTCCCTGACGGAATACCATGTCAAGGATTGTGACCGGGATCACACCGCACAGCACAAGCTCGCGGAACACATTTCCGGGGCCGACACTGGGTAACTGGTCTACGTCTCCTACGATCACCACGCGTACACCCTTTTCGATGTGCTTGAAAAGCTCATAGGACAGCCTCATATCAGCCATCGTAAACTCATCCGCAATGATGAAATCCTCGGACAACATTTCGTCCGCAGCCTCACACTCCTCATCGTTATTTAATCCAAGCGCACTATGGAGCGTCAATGCATCACTTTTTCCGGTGCTTTCCGCCATGCGTCTGCTGGCTCTGCCTGTGGGAGCAGTTAATAAGATCTTTTCTTCTCCCAGCTTTTCGCTGATGTATAACAGAACCCGCTGCACCGTAGTCTTACCGGTGCCGGGACCGCCGGTGATAATACTCACCAGATTTGTGAATGCCTTCTTTACTGCTTCCACCTGCTTGTCTGACAATAACAGCTTCAAATCCTTCTGCGCCTGCGTGATCAGATCTTCCAGTCCTGCAGGCGGCATATACGTCTGCACCAGGAGTGTAGCCAGATCCTTCGCTGCTTGTGTCTCAAAATGATAGAGTTTGGCACTATACAGGGCACCGTCCTCATAGTAAAGGGCTTTGTCATGCACCATCTGGTACATCACCTTATACACCTCTACCTCGGTAACGACTTCTTCTGCATAACCTCTGTTTAGCTGCTCATGCACCTGCTTCTGGAATTTCTGCTTATCGGCATAGAGATTACCGTTCTGCATTTCCAGTTCCATGCAGTAGCCGATACAGCCTTCGATCCTTAATGGCTCATTGGGTCTGCAGTGATTCGCTCTGGCGATCTCATCCACGGTAAGGAACCCAAATCCACTGATCTCACACAGGGCAAACGGCTGGTTCTTTACGACATCCAGTGCCGCATTCCCGAAATGCTCATAGATCTTACGGATTTTCTTGGGTGTTACCTTAAACGGAGTAAGATAAGCTGCCAGATCCCTGACCGCATGACTGTCCTGATATGCCGAAAGTATTTTATCCAGTTTTTTCCTGGTGATTCCCTTGATCTCCAGTAGGGACTCCGGGTAATCATCCAGAATCTCAAACGTTCTGGTTCCATACTTTTCGACAATCAGTTTTGCCGTCTTGGGACCAATCCCTTTTACCATACCGGATGCCAAGTAGCTTTCGATTCCTTCCACACTCTGCGGGCGGATCTCTTCAAAATAATCTACCTTGAACTGCACTCCGTGGCTGTTTTTCTCCCAGTCACCATGCAGATCTACTTCCGACAGCTTATTTGCCGGAAGATTATTTCCGATAGCGGTAAATTCATATCCAGGTCCTTTATAGTAATTACTTCTGGCTGCCTGTGGCACCGATTCTGCTTCCGTAACATATACATAGATGCAAAATCCATTCTTCTCATAGAACCGTTTTTACAAACTTACTTTTCATCTGCTTCCTCCTCGTCTTGATAACAGAAGATACAAGCACCTTCCTCTTTTTCTATCATTCGATAAATTTTCTTATGATATTGTTTTGCTTCTTCAATCTGCTCTTTCATATTTGGTGTTATCACATCTCCGCAGACTATGACGATATCACAGGACTTAGCCATTGACTTTTGTAGGCTCTTCCTGAAGAACGCATCTGATAGGTTTGCGTTATTAATCGCAAAAGCAATGTATTTAAAAGTGCAGCACTTAGGCTCTCCTCTTCGGAACACCCTTTTGTAGTGCTTGCGGAGCTCATATTCCTTTTCTGCATCTTCTTCTGTGACCGCATCACAAGGTGAGCATATAAGTATTTCTGGTATCCTTCTTTCCTTACACATATTTTTTCTCCTGTTCTACATACATGGTAATAATCACTCCCTTTTTGCCTTCCACTACCCGGTAAATTGGGATATTTAATACCTTTGCCTTTGTAATCTGTACCTGCATTCCACCTGTCACTTCCCTGCCACATACAAACATCGCATGGCAGTTTTTAAGGATCACTCTTCGATCTCTACCCGGAAACTCCATTTCGTCCCTCCTTTGAAGACCCGGTAAGGTAGCTTCCGGGAGCATAAGTCTTATAGTGGTACATATCCTCTATAAGAGTCCGAAAATGCGATACAAGCGCGATCTCCTTTGCGTGAGCGATGGAATCCTTTGCATCGTACGGTGCACAGATAAATACCACCTTTCTGTTCTCCATACCGCTACGCCACCTTTCTTTCCTTTACGGCAAATCTCCGGTTCTCCGTCGTCTGCACGTAATCGTCATAAACATCCGGGTGCTGGATTTTTAACTTTTCCAGTCCCTTTTTGTCAATGGAGGTACGGTAGGTCGGGTTATAGGACACCTCATACTTTGTGGTGCCATCCATGATTGTGCCGCTGCAGCTTGCTCCTAATTCTTCCAGTACGCCAAGATAGGACTGCTCATTCTCTCCTCCAGACGCTTTACCTCGCCTTCCAGCTTCGCTTTTTCCTGCTTCAGGCTCAGATACGTCTTGATCCCTGATAGATTCTTTGTGGAAAGAATGACACCTGCGGCCTGCGGATCTGCAGGACCATAATGCTTTTTGATGCTTGCAATCACAAGATCTGCTTTCTCCACGTAATCCGGCTCCACCTTCTTCAACACTTTTTCTTCCCAGAAGTACTTCTCTTCCGCAATAAGATCCTCTTCTGTCTCCAGGTCTCTCTCCAGGGGACGTATAAAGAACTCCTCTGCATTGTTCCCGTAAAGACAGGCAATATAGGCCTTATCAATGTTCATGACGGACATATAGTGACGTACCTGGTACTCATAGTTGACCGGGATTGTATTGTTTGCCCATTTTTCCTGACAGTTGTAGTTGGTTGTCTTACACTCCAGGATTCCATACGTACCATCTGCAAATTCGATGAAAAAGTCCACGTCTGCAAGCATAAAGGGATACAGCGGGTGTCTGAACATCGTGCGCACCGGAAAATCTTAAGTCCTGTCTTTGGGAAAGATTTCTGCTACC
>OKWD01000255.1_pt1 | contig 10008 bp, 10 predicted proteins | sample 1607011 | NCBI WGS metagenome assembly OKWD01 (sample SAMN04414077, study PRJEB24778) | human gut metagenome | material: faecal | host: Homo sapiens | reverse complement strand
GTTTCCGGCCCTTGGCGTCCAGCTTGTTCTCAAATATCACTCCGTCATATCGCCAGTTGTTCAGACTGTCAACCGGCGCCGACCACACCACCTGGTCCAGTCCGCAGTACATCTTGCCCGTCTGGTCGTGCGAGCCGTATATGTACACTCTGTAAGATCCGGGCTTATCCGGGTCTTCGAACACGTAAGGCTCGCCGTCGACGGACATCGAGCCGCTATTGTCGATTTCTCGCAGACAAACCCGGATGGATGGGGAAGCGACACCTATGTAGTCACACCGCATCAGACCGACGCAATTGTCTACGAGATGCACCATCGTGATTTCTCTGTCCACCGCAATTCGGGCATCGTCAACAAAGGCAAGTTTGTGGCAATGCTTGAGCCATGCACGGAGTCGGGCAACGGAGAGCTGACGGGAATCGCCCACTTGAAGGAGCTTGGAGTGACCCATGTGCACATCCTTCCGTCGTATGACTACAACACAGTCGACGAGACGCAACTTATCGACCGTCAATACAATTGGGGCTATGACCCTCTGAACTACAACGTACCCGAAGGCTCTTATTCCACAAATCCTGCCGATCCATATTGTCGCATCCGCGAGATGAAGGAAATGGTGCAGGCTCTGCATAAGGCAGGCATCGGCGTGGTGATGGATGTGGTTTACAACCACACTGCGCTCGGCGATGATTCCAATTTCTCGCTTACGGCTCCCGGCTATTATTACCGCCATCGTCCGGACGGCTCCTACAGTGACGCCTCAGGATGCGGCAACGAGACGGCATCCGACCGCGGGCAGATGAGCGACTATATCGTGAACTCTGTAAAGTATTGGGCAAAGGAATATCATATCGACGGATTCCGCTTCGACTTGATGGCAATCCACGACGTAGAAACGATGAACCGCGTGTCGGCAGAGGTGCGCGCCATCAATCCGTATGCAGTGATTTATGGCGAGGGATGGACAGCAGGCGACAGCCCGCTACCGGTTGAACGTCGTGCGTTGAAGGAAAATGTGTCGAAGATGCAGGGCGTGGCGGTGTTCAGCGACGACATCCGTGACGCTGTCAAGGGACATTACAGCCGGGAGGACGACCGAGGCTTCGTATCGGGAAAAGCCGGACAGGAAGAAACCGTGAAAATAGGCGTTGTCGCATCGACATCGCACCCGCAGGTGGACTACAGCAAAGGCAGCAACTCGAAGTTTGCCTATGCCACGTCGCCTGAAATGATAATGAACTATGTGTCGTGCCACGAGACCTGTGTCTGACCGACAAGCTGCGCAAGTCGATGCCCGAAGCCAACGATTCAGTACGTATGCGTGTAGCCCGCCTGGCGCAGACCATCGTGTTCACGTCGCAAGGCACGCCGTTTATGTTTACCGGCGAGGAAATCTTCCGCGACAAGAAAGGCGAGCACAACAGCTACTGCTCTCCCGACTCCATCAATGCCATCGACTGGAACCTGAAGAAGAAGAACCGCGAACAGTTTGACTATTACCGCAATCTCATAGCCATGCGCAAGGCGCATCCGGCATTCCGCATGACGTCGGCAGCCGACATTGCCCGCAACATCGTGTTTGACAAGGTGAAAGAAGACTGTGTGGTAAGTTATTCAATAAAAAACCACGCCAACGGCGACGAATGGCAGGAAGTGAAAGTGGTGTTCAACGGCAATGACCGTGACGTGACCGTCAATGTGGCAAAAGGCAACTGGACGGTAGTGGCTGCCGACGGTAAGATTGACAAGGACGGACTCGGCAAGAGCAAAGGCGGAAAGACGGTTGTGGCATCACGCTCCGCGCTGATTTTGGCACGATAAGAAAGGAATATTTTATGTTTGACGACGAAAAAATTGCGTGTGACGCTGAATATAGCAGGCGAACAAGTCAAGACGGTGATAAACCGGTCGGACGAAGAGGAGTTGCGCATGCTGGAGAAGGAAGTTACATCGCTGTTCAACCGATGGCGAGTTGCCGACCCGTCGCGCACCAAGTCGCAAGTGTTGGCAATGGTGGCGTTTCAGTATGCCAAACTCTATTATGACGAGTTGACCGCCGGACGTTCGCGTGAGGCGTCACTTCGCGATTTCGTCGAGAAATATGAGGAGCGGCTTAACAAAATCGTGATTGATGAATGATTTTTGGGCTATGACCGCAAATATTCTTTGGGAAAGTGTTTATAAATTGAAATATAATTCTTACTTTTGTAAAAATTTGGTTCAGAATGGCTGAAAGTTTGTCGGAGATTTTTGAACGGTTGCTTGCCAAGCAGCAAATTCTTTTGGAACGCTATAATGCAATGAAAGACAAATTGCAGATTTCGCAAGAAGAAAACGAAGCGTTGAAAAAGGAAAACGAGAAGCAGCGGCAACTGATTGAGAAATTGGAAATGGACAAAGACTTTTTGCAGATGGCGCGTCAGATTGCCCCCGACAGGGAGGCTCTCGACAGAAGCCGTGCCATGATAGCCAGATTGGTGCGGGATGTCGACAAATGCATCGAGCAGCTTAAAGATTGATTGAGAATCTATATAAAGCCGGTAACGGCGTGATATAAAAACATTAGAAAAAGCAGGCGTTTCATGCCGTACACTCAGGAGAATGTAGGACATGGATGCTGAAAAAGAGGTTAGAGGCATAGAAGCGACACCTACCCGAAAGTAGAGAGAATACCGCACCAATGGTGCGTGCCTTGCGGCACGCGTTGTTGGTGCTTTTTTATAAACTTAACTAATTAACTGATAGAAACAATATGGTGCTGAATTTAATAATAGCCGCGGTGTCGCTCCTTGTTGGAGGCGGAGTAGTGCTATTTGTGACAAAAAGAATGGCTCACACACGGGCTAAAAACATAATTGAGGAGGCGAAACTTGAGGCAGACGTTCTGAAGAAGAACAAGCTGCTCGAAGTTAAGGAAGCCGAGTTGAAAATGAAGGCCGACGTTGAGAAACAAGCCAACTCGCGCATGCAGAAAATCCAAGCGGCGGAAGCCAAATCCAAGCAGCGCGAACTGCAGCTCAACCAGCAGCAGTCGGAACTTCAGCGCAAGCGCAACGAGAATGAAAACATGAAAGCCGTGCTCGACCAGCAGGTGGCTGCCGTTGAGATGCGCGAGCAGGAAGTGGAAAAGATGCAGAAAAGCGTTCAGGAAACGCTTGAGCACATCTCCGGACTGTCGGCAGAAGAGGCAAAGGAGAAACTTGTCGAGTCGCTTAAAGACGAAGCCAAAACGGCTGCCGCATCGTATATCAACGACATAATGGACGACGCCAAGCTGACCGCCAACAAGGAGGCAAAACGCATCGTAGTGCAGTCAATCCAGCGTGTCGCTACAGAAACGGCAATTGAAAACTCGGTGACAGTGTTCCACATCGACAGTGATGAAATCAAGGGCCGCATCATCGGCCGCGAGGGACGCAACATCCGCGCCCTCGAGGCAGCCACCGGAGTGGAGATCATCGTAGACGACACCCCGGAGGCAATCGTGCTTTCAGGCTTTGATCCTGTGCGCCGCGAAATTGCCCGTCTGGCACTTCACCAGCTGGTTGCCGACGGACGTATCCACCCGGCACGCATCGAGGAAGTTGTAGCCAAGGTGCGCAAACAGATTGAAGAGGAAATCATCGAGACAGGAAAGCGCACAATCATCGACCTCGGCATCCACGGTCTGCATCCGGAACTCATCCGTCTTGTCGGAAAAATGAAATATCGTTCAAGCTACGGTCAGAACCTCTTGCAGCACTCGCGCGAGACAGCCAATCTCTGTGCCGTAATGGCATCGGAGCTCGGACTGAACCCGAAACGTGCCCGTCGTGCGGGTCTGCTCCACGATATAGGCAAAGTGCCTGACGAAGAACCGGAATTGCCACACGCAATTCTCGGTATGAAACTTGCGGAGAAATACAAGGAAAAACCAGACATCTGCAATGCCATCGGCGCTCACCACGACGAAGTGGAGCAGCAGTCGCTCCTTGCACCGATTGTGCAGGTCTGCGACGCCATCTCCGGTGCGCGTCCAGGCGCCCGTCGAGAAGTCGTTGAAGCTACATCAAGCGTCTCAACGACCTTGAGCAGCTGGCACTCTCTTATCCGGGCGTAATCAAGACCTATGCAATCCAGGCAGGCCGTGAGCTTCGTGTAATTGTCGGAGCCGACAAGCTTGACGACGCCGAGACAGAGAAACTCTCAGCCGTGCTCGCACAACGCATTCAGGACGAACTCACATATCCGGGACAGGTGAAAATCACCGTAATCCGTGAAACCCGCTCGGTAAGTTTCGCTAAATAGGAGGAACGCCGACAATGGACGATGTAAAGAATAAAGATCTGGACCAACAACGCATATTCCAGCCGTCGGGCAAGGAGCCGCGGGGCAAACTTAACTGCTACGACTGGCTCGCCGATGTGCCTGGCGAGAAAAATGTGTTTGACATGGTCGAGGTGCAGTTCAAGAACACCCGCAAAGGCTACTACCGCAACAGTATGAACCTGCCGCTTGAGATTGGCGACATGGTGGCAGTGGAGGCAAGTCCGGGGCACGACATCGGAAGAGTGTCGCTGACGGGCAAGCTTGTGGCTTTGCAGATAAAGAAAGCCAATTTGCGCCCCGATACCGAGATACGCCGGGTGTTTCGCAAGGCAAAAGCCTCCGACTTGGAAAAGTTTGAGGCAGCCAAAGCCCGCGAGTACGACACAATGATACGCTCGCGTCAGATAGCCAAGGATTTGCGCCTGAACATGAAAATCGGCGATGTGGAGTATCAAGGCGACGGCAACAAAGCGATATTCTACTATATAGCCGACGAGCGTGTGGACTTCCGTCAGCTCATCAAGGTGCTTGCCGACGCATTCCATGTGCGCATCGAGATGAAGCAAATCGGCGCGCGTCAGGAAGCCGGACGCATCGGCGGCATCGGGCCGTGCGGACGTCCGCTCTGCTGTTCCAGCTGGATGACCAATTTCGTGTCGGTGGCAACAAGCGCCGCCCGCTATCAGGACATCTCGCTCAATCCGCAGAAACTGGCCGGACAGTGCGCCAAGCTTAAATGCTGTCTGAACTACGAGGTCGACGCCTATGTGGAGAGCGTGAAGCAACTGCCTTCAAAAGAGATACGCCTTGAGACCAAGGATAATACATACTTCTATTTCAAGGCCGACATTTTCAGCCGTATGCTGACTTACACAACGGAAAAGAATGTGCCGGCAAATATGGTCACCATCTCAGCCAAACGGGCTTTTGAGGTAATCGCACTCAACAAAAACGGTGTGAAACCCGACAATCTTGACGGAAAAGGCGAAGATGAGAAAGTTAGAGGCGAGTTTGGCGACATTCTTGGTCAGGACAGCGTGACACGCTTTGACAAAACAAAAAAAGAAAAAAACGCAAGAGAGGCAGCGGCAACAACGGTGACGGCGGAAATAAAGACAACAACCGTCAGCGCGGAGGCGGAAACCAAGCCGACGGAGGCAACCGCCAACGACAAGGCGGTGAAGGCAAAGGCAACCGGCGTCAGGGCAACGAACAGCCGCGCCGCGACAACCGACCGCCACGCCGTGACAACCGACCGCCACGCCGCGACAACCGCAACGGCGGCGGACAACGAGGACAGGAGAATGGAAACAAACAGCAGACATCCGCTCCGAAACCCAAGGAAGAGTAGGCTTGCGGCAGCGTTGTGCCTTGTGGCAATCTCACTGCTTGCCGCCACTTGTACTCCGGGAGGGCTTCGACAGCGATTCAAGACAATAGACGCCGAGGGTTGGACCAAGTCCAGCCCCTTGGTGTTTCTGCAGCCCGACAGCATCAGAGGGGTTGACGCCTACGACATTGCAGTCAGCGTGCGCCACGACAATTACTATCCTTACCGCAACCTGTTGCTGATAGTGGATTATGTGGCAGGCGGCAAGATTGTGGAGCACGACACCGTTAACGTTGAATTGTGCGACGAATATGGGCGAGTTGGGGAGGCTCCGGACTTGGCAAGCTCTTTCAAAAGCAGATGCTTATAAAAGAGCGGGTGCATGTGGGACGCTATGACAAAATCGTTGTGTGGCACAATATGCGTGTGTCGAAGGTAACCAACGTCACAGATGTGGGGCTGACATATATTAAATCGAAATAAAGACATATATAATTTGGATATTAAAAACATAGACTGGGCGGCAACCGACGCATTGTGCTTCGATATGGACGGCACACTCTGGGACGCAGTAGATTCGTATTGCGAAATCTGGAACCGGTGTTTCCGCAAGGTGGGCATGGACCGCGTCGTGGCCCGTCAGGAACTCATAGCCTGTATGGGGCTGAATCTGCACGAGATACTCCGTCGCCTCTGCGGCGGCGTGCCGATGCCCGACGCCGACGCTTTCCTTTCCGACATAGAGCGGGAGGAAATCCGTTTGATGCCAGTGCTTGGCGGCAAGCCTTATCCGGGTGTCGCGGAAGGCTGGAGCGCCTGTCGAAGAAATACAAAATCCTGTTGCTCAGCAACTGCGGTGAGAATGGATTGGAAAATCTGATGAACTTTTTGGGCATTCGTGCGTTGGTGACAGAAGCGGTGACCTATGGAGCCACGCACCGCGACAAAAACGAAAACCTGACCGCGCTGGCAGAGAAATACAGTCTGCGTCAGCTCGTCTATGTGGGCGACACCGAAGGCGACTGCCGTCAGACACATATTGCCGGGATGCCGTTTGTCTTCGCCTCGTATGGTTTCGGACATTGTGACAATGCCGATATGACTGTCGGCTCGTTTGAAGAATTAGTAGAAACGTTTGACAAAATAAAATAACAAGTTATGAATAGAACATTATCTGTTTCGGAAGCAAAGATGCGAGTTGACAACATAAGAGAGATGATGCGCAACAACGGTTTCGACGCTGTCCTTGTGGGCACAAACGCCAACCTGTACTACCTGACTGGCGGAGTGTTCAGCGGCTATGTCTATATTCCGGCAGAGGGAGAGGCTTTGCAGTTTGTGCGCCGACCGGTCGACAAGAAAGGCGACGGCATTGTGCATATCCGCAAGCCGGAGCAGATTATTGAATATTTGGGCAAGAACGGTCTGCCAGCACCTCGGAAATTGGCGCTTGAACTCGACGGCATCTCGTATACCGACGCTTTGCGCTGCCAGAAAGCATTCGGCTTGGAGTCGGTTGGCAACTGCTCGCCACTGTTGGCGCAAGCGCGTTCGGTGAAGTCAGATTTTGAAATCTCGTTGCTGCGCGAGTCGGGAGCACATCATTGCGGTTCCTATCGCCGCATCTCCGGACTTTATCATGAAGGAATGACCGACATCGAACTTCAGATAGAGATTGAACGCACGCTCCGTCTTGACGGATGTCTCGGCATTTTCCGCATCAACGGACCGTCGATGGAGATGTTTATGGGCAATCTTCTTGTAGGAGACAATGCCGATGCTCCGAGTCCGTATGATTTCGCTATGGGCGGAGAGGGTATGGACGGCTCGCTTCCTGTGGGCAGCAATGGCTCCATCATCCTTCCGGGCAACACCGTGATGGTCGATATGAACGGCAACTTTACAGGCTATATGACCGATATGACCCGCACATTCTATGTTGGCGCGCTTGACACCCATGCCAAGAAAGCCCATCAGCTTTCCATCGACATCCACCACACATTGATTGACTTCATCAAGCCCGGAGTCGAGGCCAAGGCAGCCTACGAACTGGCGATGGATATGGTTGAAAAGGCAGGAGAGTCAGACTTCTTTATGGGACATACCCAGAAGGCGGGCTTCATAGGTCATGGCGTCGGCATCGAGGTGAACGAATGGCCGGTGCTCGCTCCGAGAAGCCGGCAAGTGTTTGAGAAAGGCAATGTGATAGCCTTGGAGCCTAAATTTGTCATCCCAGGAGTCGGTGCTGTAGGCATAGAGAACACCTATGTGGTCACCGACAACGGTTTGGAATGCTTGACACCATTCCCTGAGGAAATAGCAGAGCGTTATAGAAGATGAACTTAAAAGACAAAATAGACCAGAAAATATTTCATTTGGTTGGCGAGGCAGCCGATGCTGTCGGGCAACCGTGCTACATCGTTGGCGGATATGTGCGCGATATTTTTCTGCACCGTCCGTCGAACGATATCGACTTCGTGACCGTGGGCAGCGGCATCGGTCTTGCCGAGGCGCTTGCCGGAAAACTCGGTCCGAAGACACGCCTTGCCGTGTACCGCAACTATGGTACTGCCCAGCTGCGCTACCGCGGGCTTGAACTGGAGTTTGTGGGCGCCCGCAAGGAGTCGTACCATCGCGAGAGCCGCAACCCGATAGTGGAGGACGGCACGCTCGACGACGACCAGAAACGTCGTGACTTCACGGTCAACGCCCTTGCCATCGCCGTCAATGCCGACAACTTCGGCGAGCTTGTAGATCCGTTCGGCGGTCTTGACGACATGCGCCGCCGCATTATCCGCACACCGCTCGACCCCGACGTGACATTTTCCGACGATCCGCTGCGCATGATGCGCGCAGTGCGCTTTGCTACGCAGCTTGATTTCGAGATTCTGCCCGAGACGTTTGACGCCATCACTCGCAACCGCGAGCGCATTGCCATCATCACGCGCGAGCGCATCGCCGTTGAGCTGGAGAAAATCATCTGCTCTCCACGTCCATCAATGGGGTTCGTGCTTTTGGAAAAATGCGGATTGCTCGAACTTATATTCCCGGAGCTCCACGCCTTGAAGGGCGTCGAGACCAAAGACGGGCGCGGACATAAAGACAATTTCCTGCACACGATGCAGGTGCTCGACTCAGTGGCTGAAAAGTCGGACAAGGAATGGCTTCGCTGGGCAGCGCTGTTCCACGACATCGCCAAGCCAGTCACCAAGCAGTATGACCAGCAGCACGGGTGGACATTCTACAACCACAACTTCGTGGGCAAAAAAATGATACCCGGCATCTTCAAACGGATGAAGCTTCCGATGAACGAGAAGATGAAATATGTGCAGAAACTTGTGGAGCTGCATATGCGCCCGATAGCGTTGGTTGAGGAAGAAGTGACCGATTCCGCCGTGCGCCGTCTGCTCTTCGACGCCGGCGACGACATCGACGACCTTATGATACTATGCGAGGCAGACATCACGTCGAAGAATCCGGAGAAAGTGAAGCGTTTCCTCAGCAATTATCAAGAGGTGCGCCGCAAGTTGGTGGAGATTGAGGAGAAAGACCGCATACGCAATTTCCAACCGCCGATTGACGGCGACGAGATAATGCGCATTTTTGGGCTTTCGCCATGCCGAGAGGTGGGCGACATCAAGGAACGCCTCAAGAATGCCATCCTCGACGGCGACATCCCCAACGAGCGCGAAGCCGCTTACAAATTGATGCTCAAAGTGGCGGCGGAAATGGGTCTGAAACAGTTAGAAGAGTGATTAGGGCTTCTTAAATCCTTATTTTCTACAATTTTAGAGAAAAAAGAGCGGAAAGAGTACGGTTATTTGAAAAAAAAAGTGCGATATTTGCATTCGCATTTGCAAAAGAGCGCTTTCAAAGGCGTTGTGTGCAGACGTATGAATTGGAAAATCAATCAAATAACTAATAAAAGATATAATAAAATGACTAAAGCAGACATCGTAAATGAAATTTCAAAATCTACAGGTGTAGAGAAAGCTGCCGTGCTTGAGACTGTTGAAAAATTCATGGAAGTAGTGAAGGATTCATTGGCAAACGGCGAAAATGTCTATCTCCGTGGTTTTGGTAGTTTCATCGTAAAAGTTCGTTCTGAAAAAACTGCAAGAAACATTTCCAAGAATACGACAATCATCATTCCGGAGCACAAAATCCCGGCTTTCAAACCGGCAAAAGTGTTTATGGAAGAGGTTAAATAATAACATTTAGTTTAATCCTTTAATTTATACAACTATGCCAAGCGGAAAGAAAAGAAAAGGCCACAAGATGGCTACTCACAAGCGTAAAAAAAGACTAAGAAAGAACAGACATAAAAGAAGAAATAATTGAAATTTAAGTTTAAAAATTAAATTTCAATT
>OKWD01000254.1_pt1 | contig 10028 bp, 16 predicted proteins | sample 1607011 | NCBI WGS metagenome assembly OKWD01 (sample SAMN04414077, study PRJEB24778) | human gut metagenome | material: faecal | host: Homo sapiens | reverse complement strand
AGCCGAGAAAAGAAAGTAAATAAGGAGCATATGACCATGAAGAGAATATTACTGAAGCTTAGTGGAGAAGCACTGGCAGGAGAGAAGAAGACCGGTTTTGACGAGGAGACCGTCAGAAAGGTAGCATTACAGGTAAAGGAACTGGTAGATGACGGTATTCAGGTAGGTATCGTTATCGGTGGTGGCAATTTCTGGAGAGGACGTTCCAGTGAGAACATTGACCGTACCAAGGCAGACCAGATCGGAATGCTGGCTACGATCATGAACTGTATTTATGTCTCCGAGATTTTCCGTTCCGTAGGCATGATGACCAATATCCTGACACCTTTTGAGTGCGGATCCTTTACCAAGCTGTTTTCCAAGGACAGAGCAAATAAATATTTTGCCAAAGGTATGGTAGTGTTCTTCGCAGGTGGTACGGGACACCCGTTATTTCTCCACCGATACCGGCGTTGTTCTTCGTGCCATTGAGGTAGAGGCAGATGTCATTCTGCTGGCTAAGGCAATCGACGGTGTCTACAATGCAGATCCCGCCAAAGATCCTACAGCGAAGAAATATGATGAAGTATCTATTGATGAAGTAATTGCCAAGAATCTTCAGGTAGTGGATATGACCGCTTCCATTCTGGCCAGAGACAACAAGATGCCCATGTGGGTATTCGGCCTGAATGAAGAGAACAGCATTGTGAATACCTTGAAGGGCAAGTTCAACGGAACCAAGGTAACCGTATAATTTCAGAAAATAAAAATGGAAAGGCGCAGAGCGCAGAAGAGAGGAAAACAATGGACGCAAGAGTACAGGTATATAGTGACAAGATGCAGAAGGCTTATGAGTTTCTGGAGGCAGATTTTGCTGCTATCCGTGCGGGACGTGCGAACCCTCATGTATTAGACAAACTGAGAGTTGACTACTATGGAACGCCTACCCCTATTCAGCAGGTGGGTAATGTAACCGTTCCCGAGGCACGTATCATCCAGATCGCTCCCTGGGAGAAGTCTCTGATCAAAGAGATCGAGAAAGCAATCATGACTTCCGATATCGGTATCAACCCTTCCAACGACGGCAGTGTGATCCGCCTGGTATTCCCGGAGCTTACCGAGGAACGCAGAAAAGATCTGGTAAAAGAAGTAAAGAAGAAGGGTGAGGAAGGCAAAGTAGCTATCCGTAATATCAGAAGAGACGGCAACGATGCCTTCAAGAAGCTGGCAAAGACAGAAGTATCCGAAGATGAGATCAAGGGTCTGGAAGATGATCTGCAGAAGCTTACCGACAAGTATGTAAAGGACATTGATGCTCTGATTGACAGCAAGTCCAAGGAAATCATGACGGTTTAAGAAGGTTTAAAACTATGGAAGAGAATCTGAAAATTCCGAATCATGTAGCAATTATTCTGGACGGCAACGGCCGTTGGGCCAAAGCAAAAGGAATGCCCCGCAATTACGGGCATATGCAGGGAGCCAAGACGGTGGAAGTGATCTGTGAAGAGGCGTACCGTATGGGAATCCAGTATCTGACAGTATATGCTTTTTCTACAGAGAACTGGAACCGCCCGCAGGATGAAGTGGACGCGCTGATGAAGCTGCTCCGCAATTATATGAAGACCTGTCTGAAGACAGCGGAGAAGAACCGTATGTGGTGTCAGAGTCCTGGGTGACAAGACTAGAGCTGGATGAGGATATCCGGACGCGGATCGCGGAACTGGAAGAGGCCACAAAGAACAACGATGGCCTGCATTTCCAGATTGCCATTAATTACGGAGGCAGGGATGAGATCGTCCGTGCAGTGAAAAAACTGTCCGCAAAAGTACAGAGTGGAGAAGTGGATCCTGCAGGGATCACGGCAGATACTCTGGAAGGATACTTGGATACTGCTGGAATTCCGGATCCGGATCTGCTGATCCGAACTTGCAATGAACAGAGGATTTCCAATTTCCTGTTGTGGCAGCTGGCATATACGGAGTTTTATTTTACCCCGGTTCCCTGGCCGGATTTTACAAAAAGAAGAATTGATCAAGGCTGTGGAAGCATATAATCATAGAGACAGAAGATATGGCGGCCTGAAGGAGGAATAGCTTATGTTTTGGACCCGTTTGCTCAGTGGCATCGTATTGCTTGCCATTGCACTGGCTACGTTCAGCTTCGGCAATGTATTTCTGGCAGTGCCGTTGTGGCTTATTTCTCTGATTGCATACAGAGAGCTTACCAAGGCATTAAAATGTGCAACGGATGAGAAAAAATTTAATGCACTGGAATGGATCGGTTTTGTGGGAGTGACGGCATATTATGCAACACTGTTTTTCACCAGAGACCATACATTACTGCTGATGTGTATTGTAGCACTGTTCATGGCGGAAATGTTCTGCTATGTGGCAGCCTTTCCGAAATATCAGGCAAGTCAGGTCATGGCAGCAGTGTTCTCTTTCCTGTATGCACCGGTGCTGTTGTCCTTTGCCTATCTGACCCGCGAGTGCGAGAACGGAATTTATCTGGTATGGCTGATCCTGATCAGTTCATGGGGATGCGATACCTGTGCCTATGTCGTCGGCAAACTGATCGGAAAGAAGCATATTTTCCCGGAATTAAGCCCGCATAAGTCTCTCGAGGGATGTATCGGCGGTGTCGCCGGAGCAGCCCTGATCGGTGGTTTGTATGCACATTTCTTTGTGGAAGCGGCATTCCCTGATCAGATCATCACTTGGACAATCGCATTCATCTGTGCGGCGGGCGCGGTGATGAGTATGGTCGGTGACTTGGCGGCATCTGCCATCAAGAGGAACCATAACATCAAGGATTATGGCAAACTGATCCCCGGACATGGTGGGATCATGGACCGGTTTGACAGCATGACGGTGACAGCACCGATGACGTATTTTCTTGCCATTCTGATGATTGGAACTGCGTTAGTCCCAAAGGTAAGATACAAGGAGCATAGCACTATGAAAAAAATAGCAATTCTGGGGTCTACCGGCTCCATCGGAACCCAGACTCTGGAAGTCGTTCGCAATAATCCGGAATTGCAGGTGGTAGCACTGGCTGCCGGAAAAAGCGTAGAACAGATGGAACAGCAGATCAGAGAATTCCATCCTCTGATCGCAGGCATGTGGAGTGAGGAAGCGGCAGCAGACCTTCGGAGCCGTGTGGCGGATTTACCTGTGAAAGTCGTCAGTGGCATGGATGGTCTGTTGGAGATCGCAACAATGCCGCAGTCACAGGTATTAGTGACGGCGATTGTGGGAATGATTGGTATCAGACCGACGATCGCGGCCATTGAAGCAGGGAAAGATATTGCCCTGGCTAACAAGGAGACGCTGGTAACGGCAGGTCATATCATTATGCCGTTAGCGGCGAAAATGGGTGTGAAGATTCTGCCGGTGGACAGTGAACATAGCGCGATTTTCCAGCACTGAACGGAGAACCGGCCGGAAGGATTGAGAAGATTCTGCTTACAGCATCTGGTGGTCCGTTCCGCGGCAGGACCAGAGAGCAGTTGCAAAATATTCAGGTGGAGGATGCTTTGAAGCATCCCAACTGGTCCATGGGACGGAAGATCACCATTGATTCTTCCACTCTGGTGAACAAAGGCCTGGAAGTCATGGAAGTAAAGTGGCTGTTCGGTGTGGATCTGGACCAGATCCAGGTCATTGTGCATCCCCAGAGCATTATCCATTCCGCAGTACAGTATGTGGACGGAGCGGTGATCGCACAGTTGGGAACTCCGGATATGAAACTGCCGATCCAGTATGCGCTGTTTTATCCGGATCGGCGTCCAATGCCGGGGAAACGTCTGGACTTCTATGAACTGGCACAGATCACATTTGAAAAGCCGGATATGGAGACATTCTTTGGCCTGAAGCTGGCTTATGATGCACAGCGCATCGGCGGCAGTATGCCTACGGTGTATAATGCAGCCAACGAGAAAGCAGTAGGACTGTTCTTAGACCGTAAGATCGCTTATCTTCAGATCCCGGAGCTGATTCGTGAGGCCATGGAGCAGCATAAGGTGATCGAGAATCCGAATGTGGAGGAGATCCTAGAGACAGAGGCATCTGTCTATGATTTTATTGAAAAAGTGTATTCTGAGAGGCAATAAATGGTTACTTTGATCTTGTTTGTATTGATCTTTGGGTGGTGGTAATCTCACATGAATTCGGACATTTTCTGCTGGCGAAGGCCAATGGAATTCATGTGATAGAATTTTCCGTGGGTATGGGCCCGAATCTGTTTTCTTTTCAGAAAGGAGACACGAAATATTCCCTGAAGCTTCTTCCCATCGGCGGAGCCTGTATGTTTGAGGGGGAAGACGGTCTGAATGAGAAGGAGGACGGTGAAGATCACAGCGGATCTTTCCTGAACGCCAATGTGTGGGCGAGGATTTCCACCGTGTTGGCAGGACCGATATTTAACTTTATTCTGGGCTTTATCATTGCCTTTATTATGGTGAATCTGATTGTGATCCGTGATCCGGTAGCCACGGAGATCGTGGATGGCGGCGCCGCACAGGAAGCGGGACTGGAGGCCGGAGACAGGATACTTTCCTTAAATGGCAGTAAAATACACCTGTATGAAGAAATACAGTTATTTACTATGACTTACCGTGGCGGAGAAGTAGCGGTGGAATATGAAAGGGATGGTGTAAAGGGAACTACAACGCTGACACCGAAGTACGATGAGAGCGAAGGCCGCTATCTGATCGGCATCAGTAATGCGGATTTCGTAGAACTGTCCGGATTGGACAGCTTCCGGTATTCCTGGTATGAGATGCGCTACTGCGTGAACATGACCTGGAAGAGTCTGGCGATGCTGGTGCAGGGGCAGGTCTCCAGGCAGGATGTGGCAGGCCCTGTAGGCATCGCGGTAAATGTTGTTGGCAAGACCTACGAAAGTACCAAGGATTACGGCTGGCAGAATGTACTGGTGAATATGTTGAACATCACCCTGATGCTTACTGTTAACCTGGGAATTCTGAATCTTCTGCCGATCCCCGCGCTGGACGGCGGCCGACTGGTATTCCTGATCTGGGAAGCCATCACACACAAGCCGGTGCCTCCCGAAAAAGAAGGCATGGTACACTTTATTGGACTGATGTTCTTCATGGTACTGATGGTGTTCCTGTTATTTAATGATCTGGTTAATATCTTTGGATAAGCCGGATAATTCAAGACGTTCAATAAGTAAGATCCGTTGACAAAGGGCATACCGCATGGTATGCTCTTTTTATATTTGTGCAGGGCACATTTCTTTGAAAAATTTCATGCCGATCGGCAAAAATTTCCTGATGTAGCAATGTAACACTGAAGTAAGAAACAGTACGGACAAAACAGAATAAAAAAGGAGGAATGCGTATGGAGCATGTGACAGCCTGTTATTGGCAAAAGGAAACACCTGCAGAGCTGTTTTTATCTTTGCAGCAACGAAAATACCGTAGGCTGGGGATTTCCGTGGTATGCGCCTGTATCTCGGACAACGGGGAACTGGTAAGAAGTCTGCAAAACAAAATGGAGGAGGAACTGGAAGGAGAGAATGTCTGGAGGCCGTTTCGGGAAGAAATATTGCAGGAGAAATGGATGGACATTATAAGGCAGCAAAAGCAGGATGACAGTTATGCGGGAATCTTATGCGTGGGAGCAGAGTATTGTTTTCAGTCACGGGAGAATGCGGATCTGTGGATGTTTCAGAGATTCGGCAGGACACAATGGAGGACGATGCAGGAATCCTGCATGGCGGGAGAAGTGGAACCGGGGACGGCCATGTTGATGGCGGACAATGGGTTCCTGAATTTCTGTGAAGAGGAACTGACAGCATGTCTGCAACCGCAGATTGCAGGAAGACCGGATGCACGGGAACGCGTGGAAGGCGCTGCAAGACGGCTGAAGGAACTGGGAGAAAAGGCGGAGAGACACGGAGGAACACACATGGGAGCGGTGTGGATCCTGCCGGTTATGGGAGGAAAAGGATGGAGCAGAGAATAACAGAAAATATGGGCAGATCATTAAATGAACGTGGCTATCGGGATCCGGTATTTGTGGGCAAGGGGAGTTTCGCAAAGGTTTACCGCGTCCGGGACGAAAAAAGGGACTTTCAGGCATGTAAGATATCGAAAGTTACAGAACAGTGGGAACAGGAGTGTCGTAACAGCAGAGAGATCTGTCATCCTCTGTTTCCGGCCTACAGAGAACACTGGACAGACGGGGAATGGGGGTATCTGGTCATGGAATTCTGGGATGGCTGTGACTTGCGGAAAATGCTGGACAGGAGGGGGAGACTGTCACCGGGACAGGCGGCCCGGATAGCTTTTGCAGATTACAGAGGGATTGCAATATCTGCATGAACGGCCGCATCCGTTTCTCTACCGGGATCTGAAGCCGGAAAATATCCGCATCCGCGTGGATGGCAGAGCGGGGATTCTGGATCTGGGATGTCTGTTGGAACCGGGAGCAGGACTGGTCGGGAGCGGGAAACCGAAGCTTCAGCGCTCCGGAGCAGTTCGTGCCGGGGGAGATTCCCGGGGAAGAGAGTGATGTCTATGCAGTGGGCAGACTGCTGGCAGTTATGTTGGGAGATGACACAGACGGCACAGTCAGACAATCTGGGGGAATAAGGAGGCGTAATGCGGAAAAACGTTGCGGACGAAAAGACCAAAGACAGGAAAAATGGCTTCGCAAAGTGATCGCCATGGCAACCTGTGAAGAGCGTAAGGATCGTATCCCGGAGATCAAAATGCTGCGTACTCTTTGATGGTGACGGATGATTCCGGGAGGGAGAGGAAACGTGCATGTAGGGCAGCTGATTTTTACTATGTCCGGAAGTTGTACTGCCCATAGTTGTACGTTCCGTGCTCGAACACAATCAAGAAATTTTACAAAAAGTGCTTGCTGTTTGGAGAGAAATGAGTATACTGTAACTAAAGGTTCAAAGAAGCGTATGAGGACCGGAAGCAATTAAATTTACATAGCAAAAGGAGAAGAGTTATGCGTTTTTTTATTGACACTGCAAAAGTAGAAGACATTAAGAAAGCAAATGACATGGGGGTTATTTGCGGAGTAACTACCAATCCCTCCCTGATCGCAAAAGAGGGCAGAGATTTCGTAGAGTGATCAAAGAGATTGCATCCATCGTGGACGGACCTATCAGCGGTGAGGTAAAGGCTACCACCGTAGATGCAGAGGGTATGATCAAAGAAGGAAGAGAGATTGCAGCGATCCATCCGAATATGGTCGTTAAGATCCCTATGACTGTAGAAGGTTTAAAAGCATGTAAGGTATTAAGCTCTGAGGGAATCAAGACCAATGTGACCCTGATCTTCTCTGCGAACCAGGCTCTGTTGGCTGCCCGCGCAGGTGCTACCTATGTATCTCCTTTCCTGGGCAGACTGGATGATATCAGCACCAGAGGTGTAGATCTGATCCGTGATATCGCTGATATTTTCGCAGTGACCGATCTGGATACCCAGATCATCGCAGCAAGCTGCGTAATCCCATCCATGTAACCGATTGTGCAACTGGCAGGTGCGGATATTGCTACCGTTCCTTACTCCGTTATCGAGCAGATGGTAAAGCATCCTCTGACTGATGCCGGTATCGCCAAGTTCCAGGCAGATTATAAGGCAGTCTTTGGTGAATAGTCTGTCAATGCATAGGCGGGACGACTGCTTGCAGGCAGGAACGCCTATGCATTAGACGGACAAACAGACATGAGCAAGTAGGGCGACAGCCCGGAATGCGAATGGCTGTAGCGGTTCGAGAGTGCGAAGCACGGAGAAACGCGTGATTCACCAAAGATACTGACACAGTAAGAAGCTGTACAGAGAATATCTCTGTACAGCTTCTTTTGGGTTCTGTCGATTCCGGCAGAGCTTATTTCATCTGCTCTTCCTGCTTCTTGATCATACGACGGACCATCTCACCGCCGATGCTTCCTGCTTCCTTAGAAGTAAGGTCGCCGTTGTAACCCTCTTTCAGGTTAACACCCAGCTCAGATGCTACCTCAGTCTTGAAACGGTCCATTGCAGCCTTTGCTTCGGGAACTTCTACTCTATTGGTTTTACTTGCCATTTCGTTCACCTCCGTTTGGATTTGGGTTTTCTTGTTTCAGATAAGCGCTTTTTGTGATCACTTATCTTGGTATTAGTATGAGCATCGGCTTTTTTTTCATGCTGGTAAGTTTTTCATTTTTATGTTACACTCAAACAGCAACGAAGGATACGGAGACCGGAAAGCGTGACCAACGATCCACTGACCGGAATCCCACAGAAGTGACTGACCTTTGAAGCTACGTCGTAACTGCGGAAGCTGAGAAGAGAAGGTGTTTTTTGTTGTCAAAATGTAACTATTCAGAACCCCTTCGAATAAGAAGGCTGATACTTCATGCTTGCATGCAAGTAGCAGTTTTCTTATTCGCAAGGTGGCTTGAATAGAGTCACTGCCCCGTACATGAGCAAAAATTAGCTGCCTTGCAGCAAGAAAGCACGATTTATCGTGCGGTTTTGCGATGCTGGGGTGGGCTGAATAGTTACATTGTAACTATTTTATGACAGAAAGGCGAAAAAACAATGAAAAAGAAAACAAAAATCACAAAAACTCTGGCACTTGCACTGACTCTTGGACTGTTGTGCAGCGGTCTTGCCGGATGCGGACAGGCACAGAGTGTGGAAACAGTGTCGGAAGATCTGGCAGCGGAGAGCGTACAGCCCACTGAAACGGTGGAGAGTACGGAAACCGTTGCGGAAGGCACAGAAGCCACAGCAGAAAATACGGAGACCGCGGATGGCACGCTGGTACGTGTGGCATCCTTAAAGGGACCGACCTCATTAGGACTTTTATTTTTAATGAATAAAGCAGACAAGGGTGAGACTGCCAATACCTATGAAGTTCCAGATGGCTACTGGTGCAGATGAGATCCTGCCGCTGATGGTAAAGGGAGATCTGGACATTGCACTGGTACCCGCCAATGTGGCAAGCGTTCTCTATCATAAGACACAGGGCGGTGTGGAAGTCATTGATATCAATACTCTGGGTGTACTTTATATGGTATCCGGAGAAGACGGTCTGACAAACTTTACCGATCTAAAGGGTAAGACCATTTATCTGACTGGAAAAGGAACCACACCGGACTATGTATTGCAGTACCTGCTGACAGCAAATGGTATGTCTGCGGATGACGTGATACTGGAGTATAAATCCGAAGCAACAGAGGTGGCATCTGTACTGGCAGAAGATCCAACAGCCATCGGCCTGTTGCCTCAGCCTTTTGTTACCGCAGCCTGCATGCAGAATGATGCACTGAAGGTGATCTTCGACTTAAACGAAGAGTGGAATAAGGTACAGGGAGAGGACGGCAGCAGCATGGTCACCGGTGTAACAGTGGTTCGCAAGGAATTCCTCGAGGAGAACGAAGAAGCAGTGAAATCCTTTATGGAAGATCATAAGGCAAGTGCGGAAGACATCAATGCAGAGCCCTGCCACCGGTGCTGCACTGGCAGTGGAAGCCCAGATCGTAGCCAAAGAGCCCAATTGCTCAGAAAGCAATTCAGAACTGCAACATTACCTATATTGACAAAGCTGAAATGAAGCAGGCACTTTCCGGATACCTTGACGTACTGTTTCACCAGGATTCCCTGTCCATAGGTGGCGGACTTCCGGAATCCGATTTCTATTATGATGCAGAATAAGGGTAAAATATACGTTAAAAAATTTATAATACTGTTGTTCTGGCTGGGAGTATGGCAGATTCTGGCAATGTGTGTGGACAATTTCCTGCTGGTGGTGACACCTTTGCAGGCATTGCGGGCACTGCTTACTCTGGCCGGGCAGGTGGAGTTCTGGCGGAATATTCACCGCCCGCCTGCCAGTCGGTAGCATTCTTCATCTTATAAACTAAGGTCTTGCCGTTAGTGAAGGTGCAGGTAATGAAGGCCGTGCCAGCTGCCACACTTTGCGGGGCTACGATGGCGGTGTAGGTGTTGCTGCCCTTGTCATACGGGACGATTATATCCGGGTTGTCGCCTTCGGTGGAGAGACCCGTCAACTGCA
>OKWD01000253.1_pt1 | contig 10036 bp, 13 predicted proteins | sample 1607011 | NCBI WGS metagenome assembly OKWD01 (sample SAMN04414077, study PRJEB24778) | human gut metagenome | material: faecal | host: Homo sapiens | reverse complement strand
ATTAAGAATCTGATTCTGTGTCGTTAAATGCGTTGGGAACAGCTCTTTCATCATTCGTTGGACAGAATTTCGGAGCTAAGAGATTTGACCGTATCAGTGAAGGATTTAAGAGAACTTTAGAGATTGGTCTTATCTATTCTGCAATTACGATGATAGTATGTTTCTTTACCGGCAGATATATGGCACTTATATTCGTTAATGCAGCTGATACAGTTGTTGTCGGTTACACTGTGAAGTTTATAAGATACATAAGTGTGTTTAATTGCAGAACTGGCACTTTTATTACAACCACATAGACACCCTTGTCAAGGCGAACCTCGCCCATGCCGCGGAATGCCAATTGTCCGGCTACGGTGTAGACTGCAAACGTCTTGTCGCCCTCAACGCGGATTACGCCGTTGGCTGCAACAACCTTAGCTGCCTCTGTCTCAACCTCTGCTACTGCTGATGTCGAACCTTCTGATGGTGTGAAATACATGACGTCAAGTTCTGAGTTTCCGACACCATTTTTCAACACGAAATTCAAATGGAATGCCTGGGAAGCGTCTCTATTGCTGATGCTGTTTGTCGAAGTGCCAACAAACGAACCATCTTCTTGCGCATTAATACCGAAAGTGTCTATTTCGTGCAGGATGACCTGTGCGTTATCTACGGTTTCCGCACCTCCATCAACCGTAACCTTAACGGTCACTGTGTTGTCGGCATTCACTGTCAAAAGAAGCCTGCCGTTAGGGGCAAATGTGTTCGAATCACCATTTTTCTTCCAATTATCTGAAGTGAAATCGAAAGAATGATAAAGCACTTCACGGTCCGGCGTTTCCAGAGTGGTAAAATTAACTGTTTTGCTCTCGCCGGCATTGCCTGCTGCATCGGCAATGGCAAGTGTCAGATTGTAGGTAGTGTTTGCCGTAAGTCCGTTCAACGCGATTGTCTGATTTGAGCCGTCGGCTTTCACCTCTTTCTTCAATTCAGCAAATCCATTATCACCTGTCAGAGTAATGACGGCGCTGCCTGAATCATCTGTCACATTAACCACAATCTCAGCAGCCTTGTCTGTTACGTTTTGTGCCACTGGATCTACGCCCCATTCCGGAGCCTTAGTATCTGTGGCAATAGGATCGTTTGACGCTCCCACCTTATATACTGCTGGAAGAATCTTTGTCATGGAAAAAGCCCCTTCCCCTGTAGGAAATAGGCGGAAGAAGAACTGGCCAAAAATTTGGTCTTTTGCCAATGTCTTACCTTCTGGAAGCACTTCACTCAACTTGATTGTATACTCATTTGCCTTGCCAGTTGCCGCCATTACCTTGTTGTCAACTGGACCGACTCCATCTTCAATAAAAGCGCAGAATTTAAGCGCCGCTCCATCAGGAAGTGCTTCTGACAATTCTGCGGTAACAATCACATCATTATATCCTTCCAGCGTTTCAGCCTTCCAATTGATTTGCGGTGCCACCTCTTTTCCGTCAACTGTTACCTTTTCTGCCCAATCGTTGGTATAGAATACGCCATAGTAAGTTGCAACGACTGCTGCCTGTGCTGTTGTTGTAAACGTTACTGTTTTAACAGCTCCAACATTGCCAGCCATATCCTTAACACGAACGTAATATGTATAGTCTTTTTCTGGCGACAGTCCTTTCAACGCAATTTCTGTAGTTTCATTCGCTTTTCCGTTTACTGTTGCCTCCACTGTCGCAAAATCCGCAGTTTCTGACACTTCGTATGTCAGCGTCTTTGAGACATTGTCATTAGCATTGACCGAAATCGTTGCCGATGTTGAGTTTGCTACGGCAGTCGGGTCCGACACCCATGCCGGAGCCTCGGTGTCCTCTGCTGTGTTTTCTTCTCCTGCCTTATATTTAATCCGATTCGTTTCAATAACCCCAACACCGTCAATAATCAATTTAAGAGTGAACCACGTTTCATCTCCTTTTTCAAAAGCAAATGCGCCTCCAGTGGTTCCCGACAAAGTATATGTTCCGTCTACCGATTGCGGATTCCCTATTGTAGTTTCACCAAAGCCGTACTCTGCAAAGAAATATGCAACATTGATTTTTTTATCACAAGGAACGGTAAACTCAAAATTAAGTTTCTTCGTACTTTCAATATAAGTCAAAGAATAATCTACATCACTCTCCAACCCCTTGTCTCCACTCCAGTCGCTTGTTGTGATTTTACCAGAGTAGGTTTGTGCGCTTGCCACACTTGCCGCAAAGGTTGCGAAAGCGAGCAACGCCATTTTTAATAAGTTCTTTTTCATTTTCATTTGTATAAATTTTAATGTTTGTTTTATTTATTCCCTATTTCACTACCGCATTGCCTTGACGGGCAATGTAGAGTCCCGGCTGCCAACCTGCGGTTGAAACCTCGGGTACCTCTGTGTTGGCCACCATCTGACCCATCACGTTGCAAACCACGATGCGTGAGGCTGCGTCGTGCGGAGCGTCGTGCCGTTTGGACGCAAATCAAGATATGCCGAATTGTTGTCAATCCCCGTATGCTCTGCCGCCATTGATGCCGTGCCGAGCAGTAGGCTGGCTGCAATAATGGTGAATAAGTTTTTCATACGATCTTAATTATGTTGGTTTTATGCTCCAAATTTACGCGCATCGCGCGCAATGTGTACATTTTATTACTCAACAAAAACTCACAAACCACTACAACAAAAACTCACAAACCACTACAACAAAACTCACAAACCACTACAACAAAAACTCAACAATAAAAGCCAAACCTCTAATATTTAGCGGTTTGGCTTTATTTTTCACATTTTTCAAACCACGACATCCGATTTCTGTTAAAAAACTGCGCGCAAACCGCCATTTTCCGCCGTTTTCACTGCGGGAAAGGCGCCGTCGGCTGCCGTCACAGGGCTACGTGTATCCAGCGGCCGCCCTGTTCCCACAGCAGTTCGGTGTGGGGAAGCGACTGGAGGATGCGCATCAGTTCGCCGTTGCGGCCGCTGCGGGTGTCGAGGTCGGCGGCGCGCCCCTGCAGATGATATGAGCGACGCGCTCCGCCCACCAGTCGGTTCACCGCGCAGTTGCGGTAGCCGCTGTTGACGTAGATTGGCGCGCCGAGGCGTTCTCTTGCGGGGTCGAGCACGCGCTCGGCGAGACGGCGCAGGTTTTCCCGCTCCACGGCACCGGGATTGTTGGCTATGCCGTGGCCGATGGCGGTGTCTGAATGTGTAAGTTCGTTAATGGTAAAATGTTTCATTTCTTCAAGTTTTTAAGGTTGTTGATAATTTTGGTTAATTTTTCATTGTCGGCGGCGGATTCGAGCAGGTCGAGCAACGCGCCTACATCGGTGCGCTCTTTGTCGCTGCCTTTCTCAAAGATGCTTTTCACCTCTATCCCTGCCATGCCGAGCGACCCGAGAAGCGTGAACAGCGGCACGGTGGGCACGGCATAGCCTTCGACTGCGCGCATAAACCACGCGGCCGGCTATCTGCATGGCGTCGACAACGGTAAGCACCACAAGCACGTTGTAGTAGCGCGCCAGCTTGTCGACGGTGCGGCGGAGCGAGCGGCTGCGTGTTGCCTCGCCGCGCTTACGGGATTTGCTGATGCCGCTTGCCATGTCGGCGCCCACCGCGGCGAGAACGAGCACATACTCCGTAACCACCACACTGAGAAGCCACCACAGCCGGCTCCATTCCATTTCAATAAAATTGTTTCCATAGCATTTCGTTTTTACTTTTTATGCAAATTAAACTCCTTTCCGCAGCCGTGACCGCGAAAAGGAGCAACCATCCTTGATTATTTTGTTTTTATGTCTTATCCACGTTTTTGTGGTGTCGGGCTTGGCGCCGTATGTCGCCTTGTCGAGAGCCACCTGTTCGGGACTGCGAAGCACGGGCAACTTCATCACCGTGGCACTGTCGACATACACGTCGGTGTTGCCGCGCCACGGCATTTTCATTGAATAGCGCACGTAGTCTACAAGCAGCACGCTGTCGCCGCGCATGGCTTTGTAGATTTTCTCGCCAAGTTTCTGGTCGCGCACGGAAAAATGAAAAATCAAGTCATTTGCGTCGGTCACTCGGTCGGGATAGTCGGTGACCATAGTGCATTCGTAGGAGTCGAACAGCAGTCCGCTGCTGAGTTCCACCTTCACGAGATAGCCGCGCACACAGCCTTTGTCCACTTTCTTCGACACGAAGAGCATGTTGACAACTATCGCCGCCACTACAAGAAGCGTGCCGGCAATGATTATCCGGCGCCACCGCCGACGGCGGCGCTGACCGTTGGTCACGATAAAGTCTTCGCGGTATTGCTCTTCCTCCGGCACTGCCGGCGCGGCTTGCGCCTCCTGCTGTGCGGGTTGCGCCTCGTCGTCGCGTTCTTCTGCCGGACGCTCGTCCTCATCGAAATAATCGTCTATTCTAAGTGCCATCTCTTAGTTCCCTTCTTTTGTTTTATTCATCAATATGTAGACGTAGGAATAGATTCCCAACGCTATCAGCAACAATGTCTGTGTGCCCCAAACGAGCATGGCAAACGCGGTGGCGTTGGCGTCGGGACGATTGATCGAGAACGTGCCTACTCCGTAGAGCGACAGGCCGAAGATTATCGCAATGTGCCATGCGCCGAGGCCTCCGTTGGTGGGTATGCCCATTGAGATGCTGCTCAGCACGAAGCACACCAGTGCGCAAACAATGCCGAGGTCTTTCGTAAACGGAAAGGCAAAGAAGCAAACGTAGAGCTGCGTGAAGTAGCAGCCCCAGATGAGAAGCGTGTAAAACAGGAACCAGCGCTTGCCTTTCATCTTTGTTATGCTGTAGAAGCCTTGCCACAGTCCGGCGATGGCATTGTCGATTTTCTGGATAAACGCGAAGTGCTTGCCCAATTTGAACAACGCTACAACGAGTCCGGCGACGACTGCCACTCCTATCCATGTGACGGGCGATGTCACGGTATTGAATATGCCGTCCTTGACTTGAGGGAAGGCATCAAAAAACTTGTCGAACGCAGACCACGCAAGACACATCGTCACAAGGGTCAACGTCAGAACAGTGACGGTGTCCGACAGGCGGTCGGCCACCATCGAGCCTACCACTTTGGTAAACGGGGCTTTCTGGCGACGCGAGATGTAGCCGCAGCGCCACACCTCTCCAAGGCGTGGAAAAACAAGATTGACAGCATACGTGCCGAAAATCGAAACTACAAGCACTCCGAGCGGCGCGTCGATGCCGAGCGCACGCAGTTGCAAACGCCATCGCATAGCGCGGAACACGTGGCTGAACGTTGATATTACGAGCATTACGCCTATCCAAGTGTAGTCCACGTCGTAGCGGAGGATGTTTTTCATCTGCTCCACATCGACATTGTTATAGAGCCAATAAAACAATCCTACTCCGACAACCAATGGTATGACCACCTTGCACACCGTGCCCAACGATTTCTTTATCTTTTCTTTTTCCAATTTCTGACCAAATTTTAAAATTCGCACAAAGTTAGTGCAAGTCGAGTGAAAAAGCAAAATCAAGTTTACTTGAATTTTGATTTTTCCGAGACGCAGCCTTACTTATCCAAAGTTAGTGCAAGTCGAGTGAAAAGAAAAAGTGCTTGCACAATTTTCTTTTCCGAGACGCAGCCTTACTTATCAAAAGTTAGTGCAAGTCGAGGGAAAAACCGCGCAAGCCGAGTGAAAAATGAAGCTCGCTTCAATTTTCCGAGCGCAGCCGGTTTTATCAAAAAAGCAAAATCAAGCTCGCTTGAAATTTTGATTTTTCCGAGACTCAGCCTAACTTATCCAAAGTCAGTGCAAATTATTTCAAACCCATTTTTGGAAATAATAGTCAAGCACGTCTTTTGCTGCTACAAACGAGCTCTGGCGGGCGGCAAGCACATTGTCCTGCTTCACCTTCAGCAACGCCTCCACCTCAGGGTCACGGTAGAAGTGCGCCTTCAGCTGCTCGTCGATTGTCTCATACATCCAATATTTCTCCTGCTCCATGCGACGGTGCTCGAAATAGCCGTTGCCTTTAACAAACTCGAAATAGCGGTCAATCATCTCCCACACTTCTTTGATGCCGATGCCGTAGTAGCCCGAATAGGTCAGCACTTCGGGTATCCAGCCCGACAATGTGGGCGGAAACAGATGCAACGCGCTCTGAAACTGTGCTTTGGCAAGGTTGGCTCGCTCAATGTTGTCGCCGTCGGCTTTGTTGATGACTATGCCGTCGGCCATCTCCATGATGCCTCGTTTGATGCCCTGCAGCTCGTCGCCGGTGCCTGCCAGCTGTATCAGCAGGAAGAAGTCGACCATCGAATGCACTGCCGTCTCGCTTTGTCCCACTCCGACGGTCTCTACAAAGATGTTGTTGAAGCCGGCGGCCTCACAAAGCACGATGGATTCGCGAGTCTTGCGTGCCACGCCGCCGAGAGAGCCTGCCGACGGGCTGGGGCGGAGTGAAGGCTTTGGGATGAATCGACAGTTTCTCCATGCGGGTCTTGTCGCCGAGGATGACTGCCTTTGGTGCGCTCGCTGCTCGGATCGATGGCGAGAACGGCGAGTTTGCCGCCGTCTTTAAGCACATGCAGTCCGAACTCGTCGATCGACGTACTCTTGCCGGCGCCAGGCACTCCGGTGATGCCGATGCGGCGCGAGTTGCCTGCCGACGGAAGGCACTTTTCTATCACTTCCTGAGCCAATGCCTGATGCTCGGGCACCAGACTCTCCACAAGCGTCACCGCTCGGCTCAGCACAGTCACGTCGCCCTTGAGAATGCCTTCCACATATTCGCCGGCTGTCATCGTGCGGCGGCGCTTGCGCGGATGGAAGTAAGGGTTGACTTTCGGTGGCTCTGCCACTCCTCTGTTGACAGCAAGTCCGGCAAACTCTTCGCTGTTCTCCGGATGGCTCACCATATTGTGATGCTCGTCATGATCAAGAAATTCCATATCGTTGTGTCTTTTGTTATTTTTGTTTTTTATCTGTTTCTGTTGTGCCTACAGTGCGTATCTGCACGGTGCCTTGCAGCGGGTCGTTGGTGAATATCACCACACTGCTGTTGAGCAGTCGGCCGTCGGCCATCTTGCTCGGGTCGAGCGTTATGCAGATCTTGCCTTTCCGACCGGGCTTCAGGCATCGCGCCGTCTTTTTCACTGCCACCGCATCGTCCATCGTGCCGACGCCAGTGATGTGAAGGTCGCTTTGCCGATATTCTCTATCTCCACGCTGCGCATAATCTTCTTCGTGCCTATCGGGGTGAAATCCACCCTGTCGGCGCGAAGCCTCAACTGCGGTGCGGAGGCATAGTCCACTTTCTCTGGATGCGCTGCCACCACTTGCGCCGTGGCGGTTATCACGCCCATACTCCTGCCGTTGGCTTTGACGGCTATCTGCGTGTCGGCACGCCCAGTCTCGTCGGCACTGTCTGTCTGAAAGACGATGCTGAACGAAGTCAGGTCGCCGGGAGCCACCTTTGCGGAATCGGCAACCACGACAAAACGCTTGTCGGCGCTCTCAAACGAAAGGCTGAGGGTGTCGCGGCCGGCATTGTAGGCTATCACGCTTGTCTGGCGGCGGTGTCCCTGCCGCACGTCGCCAACCACTGCCGTGCGCGACGTAAGCCGCAAATCACTGGCTTTCTCCGGAAAAATCCGCCCTACGGTCTCTCCCTCGGGGCGCACCTTGCCTGCTATCTGCAGCTGTGTGGTTCCCTTGTCGGTATGCACAGCCACATGCTTCTTGAACGGACCCGGGCGATACGACGGATTGAACTCCACAAGAAGGCTGCCGCTGTCGCCGGGCAATATCACCGTGTCGGCAAGCCTTGCCGTCGTGCAGCCGCACGATGACGATGTGCGCTTCACCACCACCGTGTCGGCCCCGCCGTTGCGATAGGCAAACCGGTGAGCCACCTTGCCGTCGGCTTCCTTGATGATGCCGAAGTCCCACGCCGTCTCCTTCCATTGCAGCTGTGCGGAGGCAGCCGCGGCGACAAGCGCCGCCGTCAATATCACCGTCAGTCTGCGCATTACGGTATCACGTTGCCTTTAATCCTCAAATACGCCGTCCCGCCGTTGGTCACCACCGTGACGGTCTTGTCAAACGCTCCGCGGCGGCCGTCGGGCTTATACGTCACTCCGATTTTGGCTGTCTCGCCGGGGGCAATGGGCTTCTTTGGATAAGCGGGCTTTGTGCAGCCGCACGAAGAGCGCGCCGTGCGGATTATCAACGGCTCGTCGCCAGTGTTGCGAAACTCGAACCAGCATGTCACGTCGCCGCCTTTTTCCTTGACATATCCAAAGTCATGTACTTTTGTCACGAGCGTCATCTTCGCCTTTTCGCCGGCGAATGCAGGAAGCAGCGACATCATTGCGATTATCACAAGCAAAAGTCTCTTCATTTTTCACATCTCCTTTAATTATGCAAAATTAGCAAATAGCGTCATCCCTGTGCAATTTCTTCGCCTAAAAATGTTTAAATCGCCCTTCCTCCACCTTTCCTGCCCCGCTTTTTATAGCCTCCGCCCTTGCTTTTTCAAAAACAACACTCTATCTTTGTGGAAATTACAAGTTTGGCGTCTATATGAAACCTGTCTTTGCCATACCACTGTTTCTGCTTGCCCTGCCTATGGTTGGCGGCGGAGCGCCGATGAGCTATGTGCGCGTGATCGAATCTTACTCGCCGTCGCGCAGCGAGCCGGCGGCATTCTTCGATATGGCGCGTGTCACGACAACTTATTTCGACGGGCTGGGACGCCCGGTGGAGACTGTACGCGTGGGTGCGGGCGGCGATTTCGAGGACGTGGCGGAGCTGACGGTCTACGGCACGGAGACAAGGTGGCGGAGCGGTGGCTGCCGGTGGGCACGCACGGCGGAGGGACGTTTGTGGCGCCGGCATCGCTGATTGGAGAGGCCAAGGCGTTCTACGAATGCGACAGCCCGCTGACGGCTTTTAAATACGAGTTGTCGGAGGAAGGCAGACCGGTGTCGATGACGCGCCCGGGGGCATCGAAGCCCCGTATCATGGAGCATGGGTTCTGCTTCGACGAGACAGTTCCGATTTTTGATGTTGACGGTGAAGGGCGGCTGGTGCGCCAGGGATACTACAAGGAGGGGACGCTGAGGTTCACGATTGAGACCGACGAGACGAGTGCTTATTCGCGCTCGGTTTTCACTGATTTTGACGGACGCAAGGTTGCGGAACTTGAAGACGACGCTTGGACTTTCTGGGTCTACGACGAGTGCGGAAGGCTGAGGTTCACGGTGTCGCCCGAGGGGGCACGGAGGCTGACGGCCGACGGCGTGTGCAACTCAACTACGGTGGAGCAATACTGCTCGGAGTGGCGATACGACGGACGCAACAGGGTGACAATGAGCCGTGTGCCCGGCGTGGCGCCGACATATTATGTCTACGACCGGCTCGGTCGGCTGGCGCTCGAGCAGGACGGCTGTCTGCGCAGCCGCGGGCAGTGGCGTTTCTATGCCTACGACAGCGACAAGAGGCTTGCCGTGGCGGGCGTGACGGCTAGAATTTCACAACTGCCGTGGACGCGGGAGGAGCTGGAACGGAAGTATGCACAGTCGGAAATCTCGGCGGTGTTCGACGCCGCGGTCGACAAGGATATGCACATGTGCTACCGTCTCGAGAATGCGCCCTACCGCGACTACAATCTCACAAATGCTTGGTACTACGACTCATACGACTTCTGGACTTCCGACTGGGCTCTGCCGTCGGACGCGGAATACGCCTTTGAGCGCGCGCCGTCGCGTCTGGGCAAGCCCACGGGTTGCGCCGTGATGGGCGGCATGAGCTTCCCGGAGTTCACGGTGTGGCTCTACGACCGCCGCGGACGCGAGCGCGCCCGGTGCCGCAGGCAGTACACGGCGGAGTTCATCGAAAGCACGTTCACCGACTGCAATTTCATCGGGCGTCCAACGCGCTGCCGCACCGTGCTGTCGCTGCCGCAAGGCGAGTTTCAGACGAATCCCGACGAGGTGACCATCGACCGCTGTTTCTCATACATGCAGGACGGCGGACAGCTATATGCGGAGGAAATCCGGGTGGACGGCGGAAAATG
>OKWD01000252.1_pt1 | contig 10059 bp, 10 predicted proteins | sample 1607011 | NCBI WGS metagenome assembly OKWD01 (sample SAMN04414077, study PRJEB24778) | human gut metagenome | material: faecal | host: Homo sapiens | reverse complement strand
TAAAATCCTTCACTCAAACCACCGTCAAGTCCAGTTTTCGGATCTTCATTATTAAAGGAGTCCTATTATCCGAATGCATAAACTTAGTGTTGAATTTCAGTTTCAACCATTTAGTCAATTCTGAAGTGATATTGGCATTAACCGTATAGCGTGTATAGTCCATATCAGCATAGCGCAAAATACCGTCCTCATTATAGTAGCCTCCGGAAACATAATATTGTGCTTTCTTGCTACCCCCGCTAAAACTGAGATTGTGGTTATGCTTAAAGCTATAATTTTTATAGTGCAGGTCAAAATAATCCGTATTTCCCAATCCGCGTTCCGAGTTTTCGAATGCGGCATTCAATGATTCACCCGGTGCCAAATCTCCCCACGGGTCAATACTGGACGGATCTCTCATATATTGTTCCAAATCAGCTATTTTTTGCTCACTATACATACGGTTAGCAGCTCCTGTATTGCTGACACCGTCATTCCAAAACTTCACAAAGTCAAGTGAGTTCACCATATCCGGCAGCACAGTTGGAGCACTCCATCCTAATGTACCTTGATAACTGGCACGCATCTTTCCTTCTTCACCTTGTTTAGTTGTCACCAGAATCACACCGTAAGCTGCACGTGCTCCATAAATAGCACAAGCCGCCGCGTCTTTTAATACAGAAATATTCTCGATGTCATTCGGGTTTACATCTGAAAGAGACATTTCCACACCATCTACCAATACATAAGGAGCAGAATTTCCAGACAAGTTGCCTTGACCACGCAAACTCAACGAACCGGTAGCGCCAGGACGTCCCGATCCTCCATTGCTTACTGACAAACCCGGAACTAAACCTTGCAAACTCTGTGTTGCATCCACTACCGGACGATGTTCCAACGCATCTCCTTTCACAGAAGCGACAGATCCGGTAAGATTCACTTTTTTCTGCACACCATAACCTACCACAACAACTTCATCCAACGTTTCGGTATCCTCAGCCAATACAACACTGAAACTAGTCCTCCCATTAATAGGAAGAGTTGTGTAGCATAACCAATGTAAGACACAACTAAACTTCCTTTGGAAGGAACATTAGAAAGCATAAAGTTACCATCCAAATCGGTTATTGTACCGTTTGAGGTTCCTTCAATTAAAACACTGGCCCCAATTACAGGCTCCTGACTGTTTTTGTCAATTACCTTACCACTGATGGATAAGGATTGAGCTGTCACCATCGGCGAGAACAAAAACAGAATAGCTGTCACCAATCCAAGGACTGAAAGCAGTTTCATTTTTTTATTCATAATAAAAGAATTTAAGGATTAATTAGATTAAAAACTGTTGCAAATATAGGCGTTCCCATTCCGCCAGCACCTCTTTATTTGTCTAATTAATATCTGTATTTGTCTAGAAAGCCCCTATTATCCAGCCTTTAAATAAAATAAGACCTGAAGATCTCCGGATACCGGAAGACATTCAGGTCTTATTTTTATATGTTAAAAAGAAGTTACTCTGCCACCATACTCATCGCTATTCCTTTTTCCAAACCACGAAGCTCGGCAAGGCCACGCATACGTCCCAAACAAGAATAGCCCGGATTTGTTTTCTTGTTCAAATCATCTATCATCTGATGACCATGATCCGGACGCATAGGAATAGATATTCCACGACGTTGCTGCACTTTCAACAGGTTCTTAACTACATGATACATGTCCACATCACCCTCCAGATGATTCGCCTCATAAAAGTTCCCTTCAGCATCACGTTGGGTACTGCGCAAATGAACAAAATTGATACGGTCTCCCCAACGTTCCATGATACCCGGCAAATCATTCTGTGCAGATACGCCAAATGAGCCACAGCACAGACAAAGTCCGTTTGACGGATTAGGTACAGCTTCCACCAACAGCTTGAAATCCGCCTCCGTACTCATAATGCGCGGCAAGCCCAGAATAGACATAGGCGGATCGTCCGGATGAATAACGAGCTTTACTCCCACTTCATCGGCTACCGGACAAATTTCTTTCAAGAAGAAAATCAAGTTATTGCGGAGTTTGTCCGCATCAATATCCTTGTAACGGTCCAGTTCATTTTGGAATTGCTCCAATGTAAAACTTTCCTCCGAACCGGGCAATCCTGCAATCATATTTCGTGTCAGACGATGAATTTCTTCCTCATCCATTTGTGCCAGACGCGCTTTTGCCTTTTCTATCTCTTCGGCCGAGTATTCCTTTTCGGCTCCCGGACGTTTCAAGATAAACAGATCGAACGCTACAAAAGCAGCCCGCTCAAAACGCAATGCCTTGGAACCATCGGGCAACGTATATGCCAGGTCCGTACGGGTCCAATCCAGTACAGGCATGAAGTTATAAGTCACAATATAGATACCACATGCTGCCAGATTACGCAAACTCTGTTTATAGTTCTCGATATATCTCAGATAATCTCCTGTCTGTGTCTTAATATGCTCGTGTACGGGCACGGATTCTACGACACTCCAAGTTAATCCTGCTTCTTCAATCAATTTCTTGCGCTTCATTATTTCCTCTACCGTCCATACTTCACCGTTGGGAATATGATGTAAGGCATTGACAATACCGGTTGCTCCGGCTTGTTTGATATCCCACAATGATACGGGATCATTCGGTCCGTACCAGCGCCATGTTTGCTCACATAAAATCATATCAAATAAAAAAATTGAGAATTAAAAACTAAAGACTTGTTACATGGCAAATGCATTGAAACCACCATCTACTACGGCTACTGTACCGGTTACAAAGCTGCTGGCATCGCTGATGAGATACTGGATGGTTCCACACAGTTCCTCTGCTTTACCGAAACGTTTGAACGGAGTCTGGCGAATCACATCATTACCACGCTGAGTATATGTACCATCTTCGTTTGTCAACAAAGTACGGTTCTGTTCGGTCAGGAAGAATCCCGGAGCAATGGCATTCACGCGGATGCCTTCACCAAATTTCGTAGCCACTTCATTGGCCATGAACGCAGTGAAATTAGAGATTCCCGCCTTTGCAGCCGCATAACCACATACACGAGTCATCGGACGGAATGCCGCCATAGAAGAGAAGTTCACAATAGCTCCTTTCTTCTGTTCCACCATCGGCTTCAAAAATACCTGTGTAGGCAGAACTGTTCCGGTAAGATTCAGATTAAGCACTTTCTGGAACTCATCGACCTTCAAATCAAAGAAATTTCCTGTAGGAGCAATCGTAGCACCCGGCATATTACCTCCTGCTGCATTCAGCAATGCATCTACACGACCATATGCTGCGAGAATATCCTTCAGATTCTGCTCCAATATAGCCTCATCCAACACATTCGTTACAAGAAACATGGCTTCCCCGCCTTTGGCCTTGATTTCGTTTACAATGGCATTTCCTACTTCTGCCTTACGGCCTAATATAACAACCTTGGCACCTTCTTCTGCCAAATGGGCGGCAATAGCCTTTCCCAAAACCCCTGTTCCACCGGTGATTACCACCACCTGGTCTTTTACACTAAACAAATTATTCATGATATTATTCTTTATGGTTTATACCTTTAACACTATCTCGCAAAACAATCAGGCTCTCCGGCCCCATATTAAACAAAAGATCGGCGATACTCAAATTCGGCAGAAAACCGTATTTGGCATCAAAAACTTGATAGTAAGGTTTAGGGCAAAAGTCAGCATCCGCCTCACGCCAGTCACGCTTCGGATGAATAGTCTCACGAAAATCAACCTCACCCGGAACAAATTCCATGCAATATTCCGTTGTTCCTTCCATATGGGGATGAATATCGATCAAATCGCATACTAAAGAACAAATTTCCTGATTATAATCCCACAAGAAGGCATATTTCTTTTCATAAAAGACGTGGAAATCATCAGCATAGTACTCAAAGAAAGGACTATTTCTATATGCAGCCACCAAAGCATTCCAATGTATATGACGCCAATTGCCATGATCCGAAATACGGACATCCTTCATCAGGCATTTAGGTGTACCGCTTTTTTCCGTAGGGATAGTCAGTGCCAGCGGACCGTCGGCTGCCGCAATGACACAACGGTTGCGATAAGTCTGTTTCACATAATTGTCATACTGTTCCACATAGGCCTTCTCACAGGCAAACAGTTTTGTATAATATTCCACCGGGGCCAGATAGGCCGAACTTAAATATATCGTATTCTCCATTATTGCACTCGTTGAAAAATGCGCCCTTTTCTGGATGAAAACCAAATGCGCCAAGCTTTACCGATCAAATGGTCATCGGGCACCAAACCAAATAAACGTGAATCACACAAATTCACCGGATTATTGGATGCCATCCAGTAATAATTTTTATTAAATGTATAGGCTTCTACAGGTTTTCCCCCTACATACAGGGTATCTCCCCTGACAGAAGCCACTCTCCCTTCATGGCGGACAATAGTATTGCACAACAAGGTCACATTCCAAGGATATACCTTGACAGGTTTCCCTTTTTCCGGGATCACAAAGGGATGGCTCTTGCTTATATCCTTATGATAAAGAGGAATCAAATCCACTTTTCCCGCCAGTTTTTGTTTTAACAGGTAATATTCATAATGACTGAAGGTACGTATATACTTCCCCTCGGCATACCCCACCAACCTGTTTCCCTGAATGTTCACTTGCTGCATGGCAGCCTGCATCGTTTCTTCTTCCGTATGAGAATAGACATACAAAGATTTACTATCCGGGCTCAACACTTGTTCGTCGGTCACCCACAGTTCATCATTCAACATCAACGTATCTCCGGGTACTCCTACCACACGGCTTATAAACACTTCCCGATTGCCCACCGACGTCTGAGGAGACCGTGGATTAGGATTGTTGAACAACACAATATCCCCTTTCCCGGCCAGTTTTTTCCCAGCCACCGCCAGATAGAAAAAGGCACACGAAACCCATAACTCCACTTATTCACCAAAACCCTTTCCCCTTGATAAAGGCTATTCTCCATACCGGTAGAGGGAATGGTGCAGGAGGTGAAAGCAAATGTCTTTACCAACAGTACCAGAATGACAGCAGTAAGCATTGCTTTTATCCATACAGGAATACAGGGTATGCGCAATTTATTTAATGTTATCTACAAAGGTAAACAATCGGTTCCAACGTATTTTTCCATCCAGCCAGCCACGGTCATTATCCAATGACAACCAGATAAAGATAGGTTTTCCCACCACATGATCTTCAGGAACAAATCCCCAAAAGCGGGAGTCAGCCGAATTATGACGGTTATCTCCCATCATCCAGTAATAATCCATCTTGAAAGTATACTCATCGGTTTCCTTGCCGTTAATATAAATCTTTCCATCTTTCACCGCCAGTTCATTACCCTCGTAAACATGAATAGGACGCTCATAAACAGGAAGATTCTCTATCGTGAGTTTCACCGTCTCTCCCTTTTTGGGAATCCATACAGGTCCGTAGTTATCCGTAGTCCAGTTCTTATACATATTCAGCGGGTACAAGCCCCCCGCATCATCAGCCGGTGTATTCTCAATACTGACTACAATATCCTTACGCGCCAACAAACCCGCTTTCGCTTTTTCCGTCAGAGGCATATTATAAACAGAAGCATCCGTATAATACATCATCATATCCTCCTTGCTGATACCCAGTTCATGAGCCAGGTCATCGGGAATAGGGCGCTTGGTTTTCACCAGATAACGATACTGCACATTATCAGGCTCTTTATTAGCTTTACCATCCAAATAAATAATACGATCCTTTATCTCCAACGTTTGTCCGGGCAAACCCACACACCGCTTCACGTAGTTCTCACGGCGGTCTACCGGACGGCTGATTATCTCACCGAAGTTCTGTGGATTCTCTTTCAGGTACTCCCGTCCCAACTGATAATAATAATCATAGACCACCCGTTGCTGCTCCGGAGTCATGGAAGCCAAATCCACCGGTTTTGCCAGCTCCTTGCCTGCGCCATAACTCAGACGGTAAATATCATCATTGGGCACACCGGTGGCAACTGTATCTCCGGCCGGAAAGTTAAAGACAACGATATCATTCAACTGTACATCCCCCAAACCTTTCACCCGTTTATAATCCCATTGTGGATGCTCAAGGTATGATTTACAATTAAAAAACGGCAGTGTGTGTTGTGCCAACGGCATGTGCAGCGGAGTCTGAGGCACACGGGGCCCATAACTCATTTTACTCACAAACAGATAATCACCCGTCAGCAATGATTTTTCCAGCGAAGAAGAAGGAATCACATAGTTCTGGAAGAAATAGAGGTTGACAAAGTATACCGCCACCAGTGCGAATACAATAGCATCCACCCATCCCATGACAGTCACTACATGACGGTTCTTGGACTCTCTCCACCAAGTCCATGGAATCTTCTTTGTGATATACGCATCGAAGATAAACGGTACAACCACCAATCCCAGCCAGCTTCTCAACCAGACAAGAAATATCAGGTAAAGCGCCAGAACAACGGCAAACTTAATCCACTGTGTACGTGTTGCTCTTATCATATCTTAAAACTGAAATAAATCACTCATTCCTAATAACCCTTCATGCCTGGATGTATATTCCGCCGCCAAAACAGCTCCCAAGGCAAACCCCTTCCGATTCTTTGCATCATGGGTAATTGAGATGCTGTCCGCCTCAGAGTCATAGCGGATAGTATGAATACCAAACACCTCCCCTTCACGGATCGAATTTACAGGAAACTCATTCTCGGCACATTCCGATGTTCCCGACACGGTTCCATCCGGTGCCACCATGGTCCCTTTCACCCATTTACTCTTGCGGTTCATATTTTCCAGAATTCCTTCGGCCAGCGTGATGGCTGTTCCGCTGGGCGCATCCAGTTTATGAATATGATGAGTTTCGGTCATGGAAACCTCGTAAGCGGGAAAGTTATTCATTATTTTAGCCAAATATTTATTTACAGCAGAGAATATAGCGACACCCAGACTGAAGTTAGACGACCAGAACAAGGTTTTTCCACCTTTCGTGCATAATTCTTTCACCTCATCACCATGTTTGTCCATCCATCCGGTACTGCCCGATACCAATTTGACACCGGCAGCAAAAGTTTTCATATAGTTGTCATATGCCACCATCGGGTTAGTAAACTCAATAGCCACATCTGCTGATTTAAATGCTTCCGAATTAAAATCATCTTGATTATCAACATCTATAATACTCACAATCTCATGTCCGCGGGCAACTGCAACCTTTTCAATCTCCTTGCCCATCTTTCCGTATCCTATTAATGCTATTTTCATAATTACGAATGTTATTTCAGCCACAAAGATAGCGTTTTTCGTTGTAAACCATTACATTTGCCAAACATTTACACCTCATTAACATGGAACAACTATTACACTATGTATGGAAACATAAAATATTTCCTCTCAAAGAACTGAAAACAACAACCGGCCAACAAGTGGAAGTTATAGATACGGGACTGGCGAATACCGACGCCGGTCCCGATTTTTTTAATGCCAAGCTCAAGCTGGACGGTGTGCTTTGGATAGGCAATATCGAGATACATGAAAGATCTTCAGACTGGTTCAAACACGGACATCATGCAGATGCCGGTTACAACTCTGTCATTCTGCATATAGCCTCCGAAATAGATACGGAAATCAGCAGGAGCAATGGAGAAAGAATCCCCCAAATACAACTCATCTGCCCGGAAGCGGTCCGCACCAACTACAAGGAACTGTTGGAAACAGACAGCTACCCCCCTTGTTACCGCATCATTCCTTCACTCCCCCTTTCACCGCCCACTCATGGATGACTGCCTTACAGATGGAAAGATTCGAGCAAAAAGCGACCTTATTGAATGAACGGTTAAAAACGTTGTCAAGGCAATTGGGAAGATGCTTTTTTTATCACACTGGCACGTAATTTCGGTTTCGGGCTGAACGGAGACGCTTTCGAAACCTGGGCTCATCGGCTTCCCTTCCGGGCGGTAGACAAGCATCGGAACGACCTTTTCCAGATAGAAGCCATCTTCTTTGGACAAGCCGGCATGCTGGAAGATTCTGATGGAGACGGATACTATCTCCGGCTAAAAAAAGAGTACACCTATCTACAGCATAAATTCGAACTTATCCCGATGGATGCTTCCCTATGGCGTTTTCTCCGGCTACGTCCTGCTAATTTTCCGCATATACGGATTGCACAGTTGGCATGTCTTTATCATCGTGCCTACGGACTGCTCTCTCGCATCATGGAAACGGAGACACTACAAGGTGTCAGAGATATTCTGAAAGGAGGAACGTCAGAATACTGGCTCACTCATTATACATTTGGCGGTTCTTCCCCTTCCCGTCCGAAGACTCTAAGTAACACCTCACTGGATTTACTCATTATCAACACGGTAGTGACATTTCTCTATGCTTACGGACTGCATAAAGGGAATCGTGTACTTTGTGCACGTGCCGGCAGTTTTCTGGAAGAATTGAAAGCGGAGAACAATTATATCACCCGCATGTGGGAACAATGCGGAATGAAAGCCTCCAATGCCGCCGACAGCCAAGCTTTGATACAATTAAAGAAAGAATATTGCGATAAGAAAAAAATGCCTGTATTGCCGGATAGGGGTACGAATATCTGAAAAGAAAAATAGAAAAAGGGGGCTGAAGTCTTGAACTTCAGCCCCACCTATTCTTATAAATTTCTGAATAACGACATCACTTTGACAAGCTTTTTACAATAGTGGAAACTATCTTTGAAGAACTTTTCCGACTATCCTTACTCAACTTATCTTTACTTTCCAAATTCATGCTGGTAAAATAGTTATTACCTCGGGTTACTTCCTTCTGATTCTTATCAAACAAAGAATAACTGGTGATATGAAACAAAGTACGCAAAGGCTTTTCCTGCCATTTCAAATAATGCTGATTCAAAATAATACATAATCCGAATCAGTATCCTTTATCAGCTGTTCATACCGATTATCGTCCACCTGACTAAGATCCGCATACCTTTCTTCTTCTTCACCTTCCAGTCTGATTTTATCCAACAAACTGCTGATGGCCGCCGCCTTTTCCGAAGTAACGAACTGGTATTTCTTATTCTTATTGGATGCAATAATATTCTTTGCTATAATCTGATTATAAGTATAATCTATGCTATCAGTCGGTATTCCAGTTTCCTCAGTAATCATACTGCCGGGAAAATAGTTTGGATTCCACATTGTCGTGAAGTCCTATAACAAGAACCTTTACCAGATTGTTATTAGCCTTGTTTAGCACCTTCTTCGTCAGCAGGCGATGCACATACAGAACCTGTCACCCATAATACCAATCCCAAAGCCAATGAGATTTTCTTTAATAAACCAGCTTTCATATTATCCTTTTTTAAATTACAGTGCAAATGTATTGTGTTCCTATTACATCCCTATTTGAAAGGAATTACATTTTTATTAAGAATCTCCTCCATTTTTCCGAATCAGCTTTTCAGTTTCCAATGGATAATCAGTAGTTATATAATCCACCTGCTGGTCAATCATCTTCTGAACCATCTCCATATCATTGACTGTCCACACATTCACCTTCATACCCAACTGATGTGCTTCAGCAATCCATTCTGGTTTCTCAGCCAATACCTTGATATAATAATCAATACCATTAATTCCTTTCGCCTTCAGGTCTTTAGGAGCCACATCACTTTTCAGATAAGCTATTTCCGAATCCGGAGTCAGTTTCACCAACTGTTCGCAAATGTTCATGCTGAATGAAATATATTCCACCTGTTTCTCCATTCGCATCTTTTTCACTTTATCTACAATGATTCTTACCGCTTCATTTTCCGCTTCTTCGGTTCTGTGAGGCTTGATTTCCAATATCAGCTGAGTACCAGTCAGTTTCTTACCCGCTACCAGATAATCATCCAAAGTGGACAACTTCTCGCCGTTACTCAATTTCAAATCTTTCAATTCAGCAAAAGGAGTATCAAAAATGCAAATTCCCTGAATGCTATCGTCATGATTGACTACGATTTCCTTGTCCTTCGTCAGTTGTACGTCGAACTCCGAACCATACACCTTTGCCTCTGCAGCCTTTGTCAAAG
>OKWD01000251.1_pt1 | contig 10064 bp, 7 predicted proteins | sample 1607011 | NCBI WGS metagenome assembly OKWD01 (sample SAMN04414077, study PRJEB24778) | human gut metagenome | material: faecal | host: Homo sapiens | reverse complement strand
TTTTATTTTGTCGTTGAATTAATAAAGACAGATTTCAGTAAAGACTTCTTGTTCCAAGGTGATAATGGGGTTGTTATGACAGATAAAGGGAAAAAGACTTTTATTACTGCATGGCAGGCAAGGAAAGGGAAGTGATAATTCATCCTTATCTTAATGAAAAGTTGAAATAGGGCTTCTGCCTTATGTGCAGGCTATGTTAATGGCAAGATATATCAGGCAGGATATTGACGATTATCCGGTATTTCTTATAAAATGATTTTAATTATGTAACATTCTTGTGACTTACGATGTGGTATACTACAAGCAAAGAGGGGCTCGCCGTTTACGATGTGTGGCCAAGGCATGTTTGGATTATGGACAGAGGGTGCAGAACTCAGTCTTTGAGTGTGTAGTGACGGAAGCGCAATATTCTCTTTTAAAGGGAGAGTTAGGGATATTATTGATATGTCTCTTGATAGTGTTCGTTTTTATATTCTTAGTAAAAATGAGAATAAGAGGGTAGAAGTAATAGGTGTTGAAACGGCTTATAAAGTTGAGGAGGCTCTTATAATATAATGCGAATGTGGTGTGTTACAAAAAAAGTAGTATCTTCGCATGTGTTAATAATCAGTAGATTAAATTATTTGTAGAGTATTTCTTCGTTATGAAGTTGAATAATAATGATGATTCGCATAACAGTGGATTAAACTTGCTGATTTATAATATGTTATTAGATATAGAGTCACACCCTACGTGGGTGTGTGGATTGAAACTTTGATTACTTGTTTTACTTCTGCTTCCATAAAGTCACACCCTGCGTGGGAATATATGGATTGGAGCATTGTTCACTCGTCGGTCAAGTTTATGGAAGAACTGTAAGCATTCGGCCTCTTATGTTATTTCTCTCCAGGCTTTTGATTTTGTTATGACTGGAAAAACACGTACAGCCCGAATGCTTATTCTTTGTCTGTCTTCTTTTGTTGTTTCACTTAGGTGACAATGCATTGGCACCTAAGTGGAGAGGCGTAGTCACCCAAGTGATACGATTGCTTCACCTTGGTGAAACTATAATGCAACAAAGTGTTTGCACGATAAGTATTTGTAAATGAAGTAAATGGATGAACCATCATACAGGACACATCAAGAAGGAAAATCTATGAGCCTTCAGAAACAATGGTAAAAAGACACATACATACCGGTTAAGGGGAATTACGGAACCTTTTACACCACAAACCTTTGAAGATAAATGGTTTGTGGTGATGGAAACAAAAAAGAACAGATGTCTTTTTAATACGCTATCTTATCCAATATCCCGTTCAAGTGTGCAATAGCCACTCCATAATTAGTCATGGGAATCTGTTGCTTACGGGCATTATCAATCCGGTTTAGTACATATTTGCGATTGAACATGCAGGCTCCGCAATGAATGATTAAGTGATAGGGTGTCAAATCCTCCGGAAAGTCTGTACCTGCAACGATATCTATTTGCAACTCTTCACCTATCTTTTTACGCAACATACGTGGAAGCTTTACTCTGCCTATGTCCTCGGTGGCAGGGGCATGAGTGCAGGCTTCTGCTATCAGTACCCGTGATTGTGAGGTGAGGCGGTCTATGGCTGAGGCTCCTTCCATATAATAGAGTATATCCCCTTTATATCCTGCCATCAGAACGGAAAAAGAGGTGAGAAGGCTTTCTGCCGGTTTTTGCTCATAAACGGCATGAAAAACTTGGGAGTCGGTTATGATTAGTTTCGGAGGATAGGACAGAGCCTGCAAAGTGGCGGCTATTTTATCGGTTGTACAGCTCATTACCAGACATTTTTTGTCCAATAATTCGCGCATCGTCTGTACTTGTGGAAGAATAAGTCGGCCTTTGGGAGCCTGTATGTCTTGTGGCATGACTAAGAGCACTAAATCTCCTTCTTTAACCAGATCTCCGGTAATGGTCTGTTGCCCGAAATCTGCCGGTAACTTTTCCAGAATAGCTTGAAGTATTTTCTCTATGCCCGTCTGTTCTTTTGCGCTGATAATGAGAGGATTTTGACCGCATTCTTTTTCTATACAATCCCTTGTGGATGCTATGTCTTTTCGGATATCAGCTTTGTTCAGTATCAGGATAACCGGAATATTCCTTTTATTTAACTGCTCCATCCATTGTTTTTCATCCTCGCAATTGCCGTCTTCACAAAGAAGTAAGGCAATATCTGTCCGTTCGATGGCTTTCAACGTACGGGTTATGCGCATTTCTCCCAATTCCCCTTCATCATCAAATCCGGGAGTATCGATAAAGAGACAAGGACCGATATGTTGAATTTCCATCGCTTTGCTGACAGCATCTGTTGTTGTACCGGGAATATCCGATACAAGGGCGGTGTCTTGTCCGGTCAAGGCATTGATTAGAGAGGACTTGCCGCTATTGCGTTTTCCGAACAGGACGATATGTAGCCGGTTGGCAGCGGGAGTGTTGTTTAGACTCATATTTTATTGGGCTTGAATTAGGTTCATTATCTGTATTGAAAAGGTTGCTTGACGCATGAGCGGTTAGAATCTGAAATCTCGTTTCCCTTCTTCTATCTCTTTCAGATTACGAATTGCTATTTCTTTTATTTTCGGATTGGGAATATGTTCCAACTCTTTTTTTATCAGTTGGATTCCTTTGGCTCGTGTATCCGGTGCCGCATAATCTTCCAGATACTCTTTTAGTGTCATCAATGCATTGGGAGCGCAGCAGTTGGCGATTTGTCCCGATTTGACTAATGACATAAAACGGTCGCCTGTACGCCCTGCCCGATAACATGCTGTACGAGAAACTGGGGATATGCCCCAAGTCGAGCAGCCAGTTCACTACCTCGTCCAAGGTACGGGTGTCACTGATGTCGAATTGTGCTGAGTTTTCTTCCGGTGTTTCCGGAATGGCATAACCGCCTACGCTGGTCCGGGAGCCTCCGCTGATTTGTGAGATTCCCAGGTTTAAGACTTTGCGTCGGGTTGCAGCCGATTCCCTTGTAGAGATAATCATACCTGTATAAGGAACAGCGATACGGATTACCGCCACAATTTTACAAAATATATCATCTGAAATGGCATCCGGGAAATCTTGCGTGGAGATATCATCTGCCGGACAGATGCGAGGAACACTGATGGTATGTGGTCCCACTCCGAAGGTAGCTTCCAGATGTTCGGCATGCATCAATAATCCTGTAAAGTCATAGCGGTAGGTATTCAGCCCGAATAAAACACCTAGTCCTACATCGTCAATTCCCGCTTCCATGGCACGGTCCATCGCTTCGGTATGATAAGCATATTTGCTTTTCGGACCGGTGGGATGCAGGGATTCGTAATTTTCTTTATGATAAGTTTCCTGGAACAGGATATAAGTGCCGATACCTGCGTCTTTCAGCTTGCGGTAGTTTTCCACGGTAGTGGCGGCAATGTTGACATTGACCCGGCGGATAGCCCCATTTTTATGTTTGATGCTATAAATGGTTTGGATAGATTCCAGTATGTACTCAATAGGATTCCGCAACGGATCTTCTCCTGCTTCCAGTGCCAGGCGTTTGTGTCCCATGTCTTGCAAGGCAATTACCTCCTTACGGATCTCTTCTTGTGTCAGCTTTTTGCGTGCTATGGTCTTGTTCTTCAAATGATAAGGGCAGTAGACGCATCCGTTCACACAATAATTGGAAAGATATAGAGGGGCGAACATTACAATACGGTTGCCGTAAAACTTATGTTTGATTTCCTGTGCCAGCCGGAAAATGCGTTCTGTTAGATCCGGTTGGTCGCATTCCAGCAGTAATGCTGCCTCACGATGGGACAGTCCTTTGAATTGAGCAGCTTTGTCAATCAGTTGCTCTATCAGGGCACGATTGCTTTTGTTGTTGTGAGCATACTCCAAGGTATCCAGTATCTCTTGATGGTCTATGAATTCTTCTGCTATTTTAGAATCTGCTTTATACATGTTTGTTAGGGGTTAGTGATAGTCACCTCTATCTGTCGATATCCGGTAACCGATTGTTTCCAGTTGTTGTGCCAAAGCTCGTAAACCTTCGGCTGCTTCGGCACCGAAGGCGGCTTTGTTATCATACAAGGTGTATTTTTCTCTTTGCTCCCTGGGGGAGAGATTGGGCATCACTACATTAGCTCCTGCCAATATTCCTTTTTCCCGTCCGTCCGGTGACAAGGTGGCAAGGGCGGTGGTCGATGGAATCAGGGCGGACGGGTGCATTAACCGGAAAAGGGATAACAGTTTGAGGGTCATTCCTACACTTCCGGCCGGCTCTGTTCCGAATGGTGTGTCATGATGGGGGATAAATGGACCGATACCGATCATTTGGGGCTGGAATTGCTCTATGAATAACAGATCTTCCACCAGATGTGTCAGGGTTTGTCCCGGAGTGCCTACCATGATTCCTGTTCCGGTTTGATATCCAATTTCTTTTAGCCATTGCAGGCATTGGAGCCGATGCTTTAGTGACATCTCCTCAGGATGTAATTTCCTATAGTGTTCTTCGTTGTGTGTTTCGTGTCGGAGCAGATAACGGTTGGCTCCGGCACGGAAGAAACGTTCGTATGCTTCCCGTGATTTCTCTCCTAATGAAAGGGTGATGGCACAATCGGGGAATTCACAGTGGATGGCGGCAACGGTTTTTTCTATCCATTCATCTGTTAAGGCAGGGTCTTCACCGCCTTGCATCACGAAGGTGCGGAATCCGAGTGCATATCCTTCACGGCAACATTCCAAAATGGTTTCACGCTTTAATGCGTAACGGGTAATGGCGGTATTTCCTTTTCTTATTCCGCAATAATGACAGTTGTTACGACATCGGTTGCTCACCTCGATAAGTCCGCGGATAAATATCCCATTCCCGAAATGTGCCAAAGTGACTTCCCTGGCCTGTTGCTGTAAATACAGTAAAGTGCCGGTATCCTGACAGGAGAGGAGGTTGGCATATTCCTCACCTGTCAGGCTATGGTAGTGACGTAATTTGTCAATCAGTCGCTTCATGCATACCTTTAATATGTTTTTTTTCTGTTTTGCCAGTTCCTGTACCAATTGGCGTTTTCCATTTTGTTGCTGCCGCTGTGCGTACTGGGTCCTGTAATACAACCACCCTCGCAGGCCATCACTTCGATGAACTGTCCGGGAGCTTTTCCCGATTTTGCGTATGCACGTAATGTTCCGATATTCTTCTTGTTTAATCGGATACCTGTATGGCATTGATTTTGTCCGCTTCCATTTTCAAGAATGCCTTTACGGCTCCCATCACGCCGCCGGCTTGTGCAAACCCCATGCGCTTCGCGAACAGATGAGAATTCCATGGCGTATGGCTGTACAATCTCCAAGTTGACTTCGAAAGCATCGAAAATAGAAGAAACTTCCTCAAACGTCATCACAAAATCCACAGCTTCATCACGTTTGGGCCTCTTTACGTTTGGCTACACATGGGCCTACGAATACGATCTTTGCATCAGGATACTTCTCTTTGGCTATACGTGCGGCATAATACATAGGCGAGCCTGTGCCGGAAACGTATTTTTCATATCGGGGATGTATTTGTTCACCAGCTCGATATAGGACGGGCAGCATGAGGTAGTCATGAATTTCTGTCCTTCTTCCAGTTTTTCTATCAGTTCATGCGCTTCATGTTCTACGGTGGACATGGCTCCTTGTGCTACTTCAATTATATCGGTGAAACCGATTTGTCTGAATGCACCATATACTTGTTCGATAGTTGTGCTGAATTGTCCCAAAATAGATGGCGCGACAATGGCTACCACTTGTTCTCCTTTACGGATGCGTTGCAACACATCGAATGTCTGGGATATTTCAAAAATGGCCCCGAAAGGACAGGCATTCATGCATTTACCGCAATAAATACATTTATTCTCATCAATATGCTCTATACCGTGTTCATCTTTGCTGATCGCTTTGACAGGACAAGATTCCTCGCAGGGAACGGGAATATAGACGATTGCGTGATAAGGGCAGCTTTTGTGGCAGATGCCGCAACTGATGCAGGTATCATGGTCGATCCATGCCTTGCCGGTGTCGGCATGTACATGTACGGCTCCTTTGGGACAATTGTACTGGCAACTGCGGGCGGTACATCCCCGGCATAAGTCGGTGATTTCATAATTGATCTGTACGCAGGCCGAGCATGCTTCGTCTATAACACACATAATGTTGTCTTTGGGCTTTCCATTGTTTGCACGTTCTATAGCACGTGCGGCATATTCGGATAGTGGAGTGAGCTCATCGGTTTCGTCATCCATATCCAGCCCCAATAGAGGAAGGGATTTGTATTTCCATACAGCGCGTTCTTTGTGTACGCAGCAGCGCCCTGCATGTTTTGAACGTCGGGGGCTGAGTTCTAATGGCAGACGGTCTATTTTGTCTGTTGTCAGTTCTCCGTTTTTCCACAATTTTACAAGTTCTGTCAGCAATCTGTGGCGGACAATCATAATGTTGTTCGTAAATGCCATATAGTTAAAGGGGTTAGTTATTAGGTTTTGCAAAGATAGTGATAGTTTGTGTCCTATGGAAAATAATTAAAAAAAGAAAAATCACATTTTCCTCTTTTTATATTCAGATTTGTTCTGTCGCTGTGGAATGTAGCCGACTGGTTTATATATGAATCTTTATAGGTAAAAAATAATAAATTTCGTAAAAGCAACTGATAATGGCAGGGGAAGAGGAAACCATTTTAGTGAAAGATATGTTATAGCTGTGCCAATTTGGCAGAATAAAACTGTCAATTTCTCCTTTTTTCATGTTTGGCACGTTTTTCGCAAGATGTTTTGCGTTCACTGCTTAAAGATGACGGATAATTGATATAATTAAAAGTATAACATATAAAAATTAAGAACTATGAACATTAAACCATTAGCAGACAGAGTATTGATTCTTCCTGCTCCTGCAGAAGAAAAAACAATCGGTGGTATTATTATTCCTGATACAGCAAAGGAAAAACCATTGCAAGGTGAAGTTGTCGCAATAGGTAACGGAACAAAAGATGAGGAGATGGTGTTGCATGTAGGTGATCAGGTATTGTATGGCAAATACTCGGGCACTGAACTGGAACATGACGGTAAGAAATACCTTATCATGCGTCAGAGCGATGTTCTCGCTGTTTTGGGATAATTAAATAGTACATTGTAAATCATTAAATTGTAAATAGAATTATGGCTAAAGATATTAAATTCAACATTGATGCCCGTGACGAATTGAAGAAGGGTGTAGACGAATTGGCTAACGCAGTGAAAGTAACCCTGGGTCCGAAAGGTCGTAATGTGATTATCGAAAAGAAATTCGGTGCTCCTCATATCACTAAGGATGGCGTGACTGTAGCTAAAGAAGTGGAATTGGCTGATGCATTTCAGAATACCGGTGCACAGTTGGTGAAATCTGTTGCTTCAAAGACAGGTGACGATGCAGGTGACGGTACTACTACTGCTACTGTGCTGGCTCAATCAATCGTAGGGGTAGGTTTGAAGAATGTTACTGCCGGAGCAAATCCGATGGATTTGAAACGTGGTATCGATAAAGCTGTTGCCAAAGTGGTTGAATCTATCAAGTCTCAGGCCGAAATGGTAGGTGACAACTATGACAAGATTGAACAAGTGGCTGCTGTTTCTGCCAATAACGATCCTACTATCGGTAAGTTGATTGCAGACGCTATGCGTAAAGTTTCTAAAGATGGTGTGATTACTATCGAAGAAGCTAAAGGAACGGATACTACCATCGGTGTGGTAGAAGGTATGCAGTTCGACCGTGGTTACTTGTCTGCTTACTTTGTAACTGATACAGAAAAGATGGAATGTGTGATGGAACATCCGTACATCCTGATTTATGATAAGAAGATTTCTAACTTGAAGGATTTCTTGCCTATCCTGGAACCGGCTGTACAGAGCGGACGTCCTTTGTTGGTTATCGCAGAAGATGTAGACAGCGAAGCATTGACTACGTTGGTTGTAAACCGTCTGCGTTCTCAGTTGAAGATTTGTGCTGTGAAAGCTCCGGGCTTCGGCGACCGTCGTAAGGCTATGTTGGAAGATATTGCCGTATTGACAGGTGGTATCGTTATCAGCGAGGAAAAAGGTTTGAAGTTGGAACAAGCTACTCTTGAAATGTTGGGTACTTGCGATAAGGTAACTGTTTCTAAAGATAATACTACTATCGTAAACGGTGCAGGCGCAAAAGAAAACATTCAGGAACGTATCAATCAGATTAAAGCTGAAATAAAGAATACTACTTCAGATTATGATAAGGAAAAGTTGCAGGAACGTTTGGCTAAGTTGTCAGGTGGTGTAGCTGTTCTTTATGTAGGTGCCGCTTCTGAAGTTGAAATGAAGGAAAAGAAAGACCGTGTGGATGATGCATTGTGTGCTACTCGTGCAGCTATCGAAGAAGGTATCGTTCCGGGCGGTGGCGTAGCTTATATCCGTGCTTCTGAAGCATTGGAAGGCCTGAAGGGCGATAATGAAGACGAAACAACCGGTATCGAGATTATCAAGCGTGCCATCGAGGAACCGCTTCGTCAGATTGTGGCTAATGCAGGTAAGGAAGGTGCTGTTGTCGTTCAGAAAGTACGTGAAGGTAAAGGTGACTTCGGTTATAACGCTCGTACTGATGTTTACGAAAACCTGCATGCTGCCGGTGTGGTGGATCCTGCTAAGGTAACTCGTGTAGCTTTGGAAAATGCTGCTTCTATTGCAGGTATGTTCCTGACTACAGAATGTGTAATTGTGGAAAAGAAAGAAGATAAACCAGAAATGCCGATGGGTGCTCCCGGAATGGGTGGCATGGGCGGCATGATGTAATCTTTGCCCCATAAATGATTAACGGACTCCCTGTTGGCGAAATGTTGACAGGGAGTTTTTTATAGACCATAGTGGATTATCTTCTCAAGTTTTATTTACTCTCTAAATTTCGGCTCATCCGAGAAATTATGTTATGTGAGGAGACTGTGGATCACTCTTAAAAGATTAGTGGGGTTTATTTCAAATTGAACTGTCCTATAAAAAAGGGAGTGTTTCTGAATGTTCAGAAACACTCCCTTTTGAGTGAGCCTCTTGTCGGATTCGAACCAACGACCCCGAGATTACAAATCACGTGCTCTGGCCAACTGAGCTAAAGAGGCATTGCTTTTTGTTTAGCGGGTGCAAAGGTAAGAATATCTTTTAAAAGAACAAATTTTTCATAGGAAAAAATAGTTGGAAATTACCAAATGGTAATTTTTACTCCGAAATAACGCTCTATCTTTGCATCCGCTAAACAAAAAAGTGAAGTTTATGAAGGATAGTATTGATTTTGGTAGTATGGAAATTCCGAAATTGTTTCGGAAATTGCTGATACCTACTGTGCTGGGGATGGTATTTTCGGCTGTGTTTGTGATAACAGATGGTATTTTTGTAGGTCAAGGGATAGGTAGTGACGCATTGGCGGCAGTGAATATTACTGCTCCTTTGTTTTTGATAAGTACGGGTATCGGACTGATGTTTGGTGTTGGCGCATCGGTGGTGGCATCTATTCATTTATCTCAGGGAAAGTTGAAAACTGCTCGTATCAATGTGACGCAGGCTGTTGTGGTTTCTTCTTTGTTTTTGGCTGTGCTGTGGGGAGTGGTATGTTTGTTTGCTCCACAAGTAGCCGTGTGGTTGGGAAGTTCGGAACGTCTGTTGCCTTTGGCGGTGGAATATATGTATTGGTTCTTGCCTTTTCTGGTATTTAGTGCTTTGCTAAGTTCAGGGATGTTCTTTGTCCGTCTGGATGGTTCTCCTAATTATGCCATGTTGTGTAATGCTATTCCGGCAGTGGTGAATATCCTATTGGATTATGTGTTCATTTTTATTCTCAAATGGGGAATGATGGGTGCGGCGCTGGGCTACCAGTCTGGGGTATATTTTGGGGGCCGGAATGATTGTAGTCTATTTAAGTCGCAGAAGAAATGCGATTCATTTTTGCCGGGTGAAACTTAGCAAGAAGAGTATGCGGCTCACTTGGCGCAATGTGAAATATATGTGCCACTTAGGAGTTTCCACCTTTTTGTGCGAGGCAGCCATAGCCTGTATGATGTTTGCAG
>OKWD01000250.1_pt1 | contig 10082 bp, 13 predicted proteins | sample 1607011 | NCBI WGS metagenome assembly OKWD01 (sample SAMN04414077, study PRJEB24778) | human gut metagenome | material: faecal | host: Homo sapiens | reverse complement strand
AGTAATTATTTTATGATAATGATATGACAATTCCTATGCCAAAAGAATATTACTTCTAATTATCAGCTGGTTAGTATTTCCCCAATTGTATAGAAAATGGAAAAAATCCTCATATAATGTGGTTTGATGTGGAATGTTTCTACATTTATAAATATCGGTAGAAATCCTGCTGATTTTGTGTGTAAAACCAAAATCTGTTGCACATTAATTTCTGTAGCAGGCTTTTTTGTTTTACAAAAATAAGAGGCTGTTTCAAGTTCTTTTTTTAAGATAACCTCTTATGGCTTATCTGATAGTGGGCATAAATACAATGTTAATAGTTATATTCTTTGTCACTGCTGAAAAAGTATTGGAATATAAACAGGCGGCTGTAAAAATGCTGACCAGCCTGAGTTCCGACAAATACCAGTGTGGTAAAAGTAAACCTGCTTTCCTGCTTCATTCCACAGGACACTTGCCTGCCGGATCAGAGATTGATGCATCCATCATTTATGCTGATTATTATTATATGGAGGCACTTCTCCGTTTGAAAAGGCTGACGGAAAATAAACCGGTCATTGACGAATAATAGATTGTTCAGGGAAGTATAAGTATATAGAGATCTGTAGTCTCCTTATAGGTGGATTATTTATGATAAGTATATCCCGTTTGCATCAGTAGGTGAAAACGGGATATACTGTTTTACAGCAGGTAACTAAAGCTTTTAGTTTACTTTAACTATGAAAATTTAGTTTTATAACTAAAAGTTTTAGTTCTTTGTGATAATCAAAAGAAAGATTATGAAAATGTTGACAGCAAAGGAAGAAGAAATTATGGGTTATTTTTGGGAAAAAGGCCCGTTGTTTGTAAAACAGTTACTTGATTTTTATGATGAACCGCGTCCGCATTTCAATACTCTGTCTACCATTGTGAGAGGATTGGAGGAAAGGGGTTTCTCAGTCATGAGGTATTTGGAAATACCTATCAGTATATGCGGTGGTAAGCTGTGATGATTTTAAGAAGAAGACGTTGAAAGGGGTTATCAGTAAATATTTCAATAACTCTTATTTAGGAGCGGTTTCTTCACTGGTGAAGGAGGAGGAGATTTCTTTGGATGAATTGAAGCAGCTTATCCGGGATGTGGAAAAGGCGCATGAATAATCCGGATAAAGAGAATAATTAAAGATACATACTATGGGAGCATTTTTTGTATATATTGTAAAGTCGGCAGTCTGTCTGGCGGTATTTTATTTATTTTACCGCCTGTTGCTGAGCCGTGAAACATTCCATCGTTTTAACCGTATTGCTTTGTTGGGAATACTGATATTGTCCTGTGCCATTCCCTTTGTGGAAGTGACTATGAAAGAACCGATGGAAGTCAGCCAACAATTGCTGACTTGGGAAGAACTGCTACTTATGGCTAATCTTAATCGGACTGCTACTATAGAAACTGCTCCCGAATCTGTCATTACATGGCGTGAAGCGCTGCTGATGGTTTATTTGTTGGGTATTGTATTCTTCTTTTTACGTAATGTATGGTCGCTGACCCGTATGCTGAGGCTGATAAAGGGTAGCACCCTTGTCCGTCAGGAAAATGGCATCACGCTGATTACCCATCAGAAAAAAATCGCACCTTTCAGTTGGATGAAGTTTGTAGTGATCTCTGAGAAAGACCTGAAGGAAAACGGTGAGGAAATACTGACGCATGAATATGCCCATATACGGAAGAGACATTCCATAGATTTACTTATAGCGGATATCTGCATCTTTTTCCAATGGTTCAATCCTGCCTCCTGGTTATTGAAACAGGAACTACAGAACATACACGAGTTCGAAGCGGACGAAAGCGTGATTGCACAAGGTATTGATGCAAAGAAATATCAGTTGTTATTAATAAAAAAAGCTGTCGGCACAAGGCTCTACTCTATGGCCAACAGCTTCAATCACAGTTCACTTAAAAAACGTATTACTATGATGTTAAAAAAGAAATCCAATCCGTGGGCACGACTCAAGTACCTGTATGTGCTTCCATTGGCAGCCATTGCCGTGGCAGCCTTTGCCCGCCCCGAAATCTCTAGTGAGTTAGATGAGATTTCAGCCGTCAAAGTTAATGATTTAACGGCAATTATGAAAACCGAAGAGGTTAAAAGTCCCGAAAAACATCCTGCAAAGGAAATAAAAGTGCAAGGCAGGTATTAGAAAAAAGTACAAACGCTCCGGTTGTAGGTGCTAGTGTGATTATCAAAGGTACCACTTCGGGTACGATCACAGATTTAGATGGAAATTTTGTTATTTCAATGCCTGTTGGGGCTACTTTGAGTGTTTCATATATAAATATGAAAACAAAGGAATTGACTATTACAGAGAAACTTATTGGAAAAATTAAATCTTTAAAAGTGTATTTGGAGGGAGAAATCACAACTAAGACACAGGAAGTGGTTGTAGTAGGTTATGGAGGTGGTGAAGAAGCTTCTGATGAAGTTCCGGTTTTTCAGGTTGTTGAAGAGATGCCTGAGTTTCCGGGTGGTATGGGAGAATGTTTGAAAGTTCTTGGGGAAGAATATCAAATATCCAGTGGAGGCTCAGAAAGCTGGAGTACAGGGAAAGGTTATTGTACAATTTGTAGTTGAGAAAGATGGTAATATAGCCAATCCCAAAGTTGTCAGGAGCATTGATCCGGATTTGGACGGTGAGGCCATCCGAGTCATTTCCATTATGCCGAAATGGAAACCGGGTATGCAGAAAGGTCAGCCTGTGCGTGTGAAATATACGGTTCCCGTCACTTTCAGACTAGACGGTAAAGATATCAAATCAAATGAAGCACGTCATTTGGAGTTGAAGACAGACACTGTTTTTCAAGAAAATCCATTGCGGATAGGTAAGGAAACTTTTTCGTTGAAAGATTGGAAGGAGAAACCATTGCTTATAGTTGATGGGATAGAAAAGCCTTATAGTCAAATGGAAAAAATGAATGTTTCGGACATTGAATCTATTTCGGTGTTGAAGGATGCGGCAGGTACTGCCATTTATGGAGCCAAAGCCAAGAATGGCGTGATATTGATTACCACAAAGAAACAATAAGAATAAAGATATGAAAAAATTTGTAACACTGCTGCTATGTATGCTCCCCGTTTCGTTGTTTGCCCAGGTGAATGATGGGATTCGTCAGGCAATGGATAATTATGATTATGAAACAGTAGTTACGCTGATTGAACCCGATTGTCAGGATTCTTTGTTGCTGATTACCAAAGCTCAGGCGCTGAAAGCGATGAACCGTTATCCGGAAGCCATAGGGGTATTGAACTCTCTTATCTTGAAAGACAGCACAAACACAAAAGTTTTGATCGACCTTGCCGAGTGTTACAAATTGACGGGTAACTCCCGTCGGGCGGCCAACTGTTATCAGAAGGCAATGAATTTGCAACCGGAAAATAAATTTTTCCGGTTGCAGTTCATACGCTCTTTATTAGCTTCCGAAGATTATGAAGAAGCGCGTACGGCTTGTCATGGCTGGTTGGAACGCGATTCCTTGTCGGCCACCGGATACAAGTATCTGGGACAGGCATACGAGGGATTGCAGGATGCCGCCAGTGCCTTCCTCAGTTATAACATAGCCTATCGGCGTGATTCGTTGGATGCCCAGACGGTGGCACGCATTGCCGGTATTTTTAATAACAATCAGCAGTTTAAAGATGCTGTTGATGTGACGGAAGTTTATCGTTTGTCCGATACCACCAATATAGATGTGAACCGCCAGAATGCGAAGGCTTATTGTATGCTGAAAGAGTACGGAACGGCGGTAAAACGCTATGAGTCATTAAAAGAACTGGGTGATCGTAGTTTTCTCACTCTTTACTATTTAGGTGTATCCCATTATGGGGATAACTGGTTTACGGTGCATACGATAATCTGAAAGAAGCCTATCAAAAAAATCCGATGGATGTGAATGTGCTCTATTATCTGGCAAAAGCTTCGGCACGCACTTCCTGGAAAAAGGAGGGTGTGGAATATATGGAAGAAGCCTTCCGCATAGCGGTTCCTTCTGATAGTATGATGGTACGTCTTTATGACGGGTTGGTAGAATGTTACGATTATGCGGGGGATACAAAGAAAGAGGTGGAAGCCTTGGAGAAGTTATATATTTATACAAAGAAAAACTCCATTCTTTATAAAATAGCCTGTCTCTATGATTGGAAAGAAGATGAGAAGAATGCCATTCGCTATTATAAGAAATACATGGCTACTGTTCCCGAAGATCAGCGTTATGCCTTGGACGAAGACGGGAATCCGGTGGAAGACCGCATAACACTTTACCAGCAGGCATGGAAACGTATCAAAAAAAATAAAGGAGGAAGGTTTCTTTAGAGGTGATATTCCGACAAAGTCATTTCCTGTAGAGAAAAAAGATACGTTGGCACTTCGTCATGCAAAATAACGGAAGTCATTTATATAAAAGTAAGAATATATGAAGAAAATTTTAGCTTTGGCACTCTTTGCAGTGGCTCTAGTGTCATGCCGGCAAACTATGCAGACCGATGGCTTTAAACTATCCGGTCATTTGGAAGGGCTTCAGGTTGGAGATACTCTTTTTCTTAAAACTTTTTTATTACCCGATTGGAAAGAAGACGGGACAGATACCATATTGGTGGAAAAGGAGGGGATTTTCTCGGCTTTTATTCCTATGGAACATACTACTTTTTATTTATTGATGCATCAGCCTAAAATGGGTGAACCGTTACGGAGTTGTATTCGCGGAGCTGAGATTATAGCTCGCGTAGGTGATGATATAAAACTGGAAGGGTCTTTGGATTACTTGGGTGCGGTTCGTCATTCGGGTGGTTTTTATGACAATTCGTTGGTGGCTAGGTATGATAGCCTGACTGCATCTTCCAATACTGAAATGATTGATATCTTCAGTCAGATACTGAAATATCAGGATACAAAGCAAAATGATAGTGTGGCAAAATACGGGCAAATGTATAATGAATATCATCGTCCGCTAATGCTGAAGACTGTTCGTGATAGTCTGGCATTGAAAGTGAACGATATGGAATATGCCGCTTTTATGTATGCATCCGCTTTTGTTTTTGATGCTACTTATAAGGATGTGAAAGAGCGTTTGGCACAATTTACTCCAGAGGTTCAAAATTCATATTTTGGACAAATACTTGACAAGCAATTGCTTGTATTGAAGAATATTGAAGTAGGCTTTGCGCCAGCGGAGTTTACAGTGACAGATAAAGACGGCCGGAAAGTGTCTTTGTCTGATTATAAAGGCAAATATGTATTGATTTATCATTGGGGATTATGTCCTGGTACTTTTTGGGTAAATCCTAAAATAACGGATCTCTATCAAAAATATCATGAAAAAGGTTTGGAGGTATTGGGATTTACCCGTGATGATTTGTTGAAATCGTTGCAGGGAAGTTCTGAAGAGTTTAAGAAAGATGAACGGGTACAGGGATTGCTAAGCCATCCGTGGACTACAGTTTACACAGAGGATGAGGGCAACGGCTTTATAGTGAAAGACCTTTATTTTTCAGGAGTTCCCATTCTTATGTTAATCTCTCCGGATGGTATTACTTTGGCCCGTGGATATACAAAGGCATACGAAGAAGTAAAGAATCTTTTGGATAGGAACTTGGGAAATAAGTAAGTATGTTAAAAAAAAGATACAATGAAAAACTTTGGTATTTTACTGCTTGCTATGGTGAGTTGCTGCCTTTTGCAGGCAAAAGACAGGGTGGTTAAACAGCCGCCTTTCATCGCTCGTAGCTCTTCTACTATCGAGATAGACAGAGTGGTGGTTTCGGATACGGCAACCGTATTGGATGTAAAAGCCTTTTTCCGTCCTCATAATTGGATTCAGATAAGTAATGAAAGTTATTTGTTGGCTGATAATGGAGAGAAGTATCCGATTCGTTCCGGTAATGGAATTACCTTGGGCGAAAAATTTTGGATGCCCGATAGCGGTGAAGCTTCTTTTAGTCTTATTTTTCCGTTATTGCCCCTACAGTGAAAGTGATTGATTTCATTGAGAGCGATTGTGAGGACTGTTTCAAGGTATGGGGAATCCATTTGGATGGTAAATTACCGGAATTGGATTTATCGGATGATGTGAAGAAACAGAAATTGAATTACGCTGAACCGTTGCCTAAGGCTGAATTGAAAGATGGCAAATCAGTGATAACCGGTCGTTTGTTAGACTATGAGAAGCACTATGCACTTCCGTTTTCTTGTAGGCTTGTGATTTGTTGACGGCAAAATTTGAGGATACTGAAATAAAGGTGAATGAAGACGGAACATTTCGGACAGAGATTGAACTTTGTGCTCCGACTACGGTCAGTTTTTCTGTGGGACGTGATATTTATTTTGACGTCTTTTTGGTTCCCGGTGGTGAATTGGATATGGCTGTCAACTTGCGTGAGTTGAGTCGTTCTGAAAGCAAATTGTTGAAAGGCAAGCGTGCTGGTGGAAAGAAAGTCTATTTTTCAGGTACCATGGCGGCTTTGAATGATGAAATGATAACCGATGATGAACATTTGATGGATGTATGGGGAATGGTTCATTGGAATATGAATGATTTATATAATATGACTGCCGGTCAGTATAAAGCTTATTGGTTGAAAAAATATGAAGAAACCAAATCCGCTATCTGTTCCGATAAGAAAAGAAGTCAGGCATACCGGGAGCTTTTATTGGCTCAGAATGATTTGCTTTGTACTTTGACATTGACCCGTGTAAGTTCTAATTTAGCCTATGCTATGTGCAGTGCAGTGGATTACCGGCTCGTGAAGCTTATCAAAAGTTTAAACAACCGGAATTGAGTGATGATTTCTATGACTATATCCGGCAGTTGAATATACTGAACTCGCCTGTCATGCTTTATGCCAATGGTTATGCTGATTTGGTAAGGGGAATGGGCTATCTGAGGGTGAAGATGGATGATGAGTTGAGTGATATATTTGCGTTTATTCTCTCTTCCGATAAAGTTTCTGCTGAAGATGCTAAGATAATACGTGAGTTCAAGGCTGATACAGATACCGGAAAAACATCTGTCTATCAGGAAAAAATGGGCGAATTGCGAATAAAATACGATGAATTGTTTAAAGAATTCAGTTCTATGCAGCAAGACTATATTTTGAAAAAGATTATAGCCGGATATTTGGGCACAGACCAAGGACTTTTTTTCGACTTGCAGAAAATGATGAAATATGCTCAGAAAATCAGTGACTTCACTCCATTGACTGTACATGATTTTGAGGAGATACGGAAGATGAGTGACCCTTATTATCTCGGCAGACTGACAAAGATGAACAACCGTCTTTTGGAAACGATTGAAGCTAATAAGAAAAAGAAAGGTTATACCGTTAATGAATCCGGAGAAGTAAAAGATGAAGATTTATTTTATTCCATCATTTCTAAATTTAAGGGTAAGGTGATTTTGGTTGATTTCTGGGCAACTTGGTGCGGTCCTTGCAAAATGGCTATGAAACAGATGAAACCGATGAAGAAAGATCTTGAAGGTAAAGATATTGTATATGTTTTTATTGCCGGAGAGAACTCGCCCAAGGAAACGTGGGATAACATGATTCCGGATATTCATGGAGAGCATTACCGAGTAACGGCGGCTCAATGGAAATACTTGAGCAAGCAGTTCAGCATACAGGGCGTTCCGACTTATATTATTGTTGATAAGGAGGGGGCTGTTATTCAAAAACACACCGGTTTTCCGGGGGGTGGATACCGTAAAAAAAGAATTAATGAAAGCATTGGAGAAATAAAGAACGTGTTCGTTCTGCAAGAATAAAATGAATAAGAATCTGTAGATGCTGTTGGGAAGTAAGCATTTACAGATTCTTTTTTTTGATTGCATCTTTTCTTTGGCTATATTGATTACAGATTTTCTCCGCTGATTTATTGGGTGGCTTTTCATAATGTAGAAATCTGACTTTCTATGATGTTTTTTTTCTTTGTTTAAAAAAATAAAAATAATATTGCTTCTTTTCTTAACTATTAATAATATATTTGTGCAGATTTTGTATGCGATGTCGGAAAAGAACTGATTATATTATTAAAAATGGAGATGAAAAGGCATTTACAACTTTGTATAGATTGTATTGGTCTAAAGTTTAATAATTTCTCTCGTCTGTATTTGTCTTCCATAACAGAAGTTGAGGAAGTGGTGCAGGAAGTGTTTGTGAAAGTGTGGGAGACACGTGATTTTTTACGTGCGGATGATAATTTTAAGGGATATCTTTTTATTATTACACGCAATCTTATTTTTAATCAGTTTCGTAAAAGTTTCAATGAGAATGCCTATAAACTTACGGTGTTGAGTGCTGCAATGGATTATTATGATATGGAAGATGAGCTAAGTGCAGCTGATTTAAAAGAATTTATTAAAAGGATGGTGGGTGGGTTGCCACCTCGTCAACAAGAAGTTTTTAAGATGAGTCGTGATGAACATCTGACCTACAAAGAAATTGCTACTCGGTTGAATATCAGTGAGAAAACAGTAGAACGACATATTAATGAAGCAATCAAGTTCTTAAAGAAGAACATTATGCTTTATCTGATTTTTATCTTTTAAATAATCATAGTTTATTTTTTTTTAGCAAAAATGTATCCTTGCATTTGGGGGTATGTCTTTTTTTGGCGTGTATTTATAGTAAGTACAGGGGAAATTTATGGATGAATTTCCGTAGGGTATCAAATAAAGGATGAAAAACAAAGAACGAAGATATTATAAGAAAGCTGTTTGAAAGCAAATGCTCTTTAAGCCCGGAGGAGCGTGCGGCATTGAATAACTATGAATATGTAAATGATACTTTTCATAGACAATGGGAAGAAATGTCCGAAGAGGCAGTGGATTTGGTGAGGGAAGAAAAGATACTGAATGGTATTATGAAGAAAGTAAGAGGGCGGAGGTTTCCTTTTATAAAGAAATCCTTTTATAAATATGGAATGGCTGCGATGATTGCAGTATGTATGGTGCTTTCAGCTTTGTTGTTGATGAAAAATAGTGGTGAAGAAATTATATATGTAGTGAATACCGGATACCAATCAATGGATTCCGTGAGATTGGCTGATGGTACAAAGGTTATGTTGAATGCAGGCAGCCGGCTTACTTATCCAAAAGAGTTTTCTGGGGAGAAAAGGGAAGTACAGCTTTCGGGACAAGCCTTTTTTGAAGTGACGCCTGATAAAACACACCCTTTTGTTGTAAAAACCCAGAAAATGGACGTGACTGTGTTGGGTACTTCTTTTGAAGTGTTTAGTTATGATGGTGATGAGGAGGGCGAAACTGTATTGTTGACTGGAAAAGTAAAAGTGGAAGTACTTGAAAGTAATCAACAGAAAGGCGGAAGTTATGTTTTGAAACCGAACGAAAAGTTGACATATAGCAAGACTGATGGCATTAGTCTCACTACTATTGACGCGGATGCTTATTCATCTTGGCGGCAAGGAAAAAGAATGAGCTTTAAAAATGAGACATTAGAGATGATTTGGAACGGTTGGAAAAATGGTATGGACAAAAGATTGAATGTGTCCCCCATATTGCCAGACATTATCGCTTTACTTTTACGATGCACAGCGAATCATTGGATTTGATTTTGAATTATATTTCACACAGTGCGCCATTAAATTATAGATTAATAAGTAATGATCATTATATCATAGAAGAAATGAAATAGTAATTATAAAAATGATAGTATGAAAAACAATTGTGAAAACTACTGTAGACAGGCTTGACTATCCATAGCCTCTATCACTGTATTTTGAAAATCATGTTGATTTTAGTCTAATAAAGAATTATGTATTTATGAAAAAAACGAACCAGCGGTTATTTTATCCGCAAAAAGTAAAAAGGCAACTTTTTTGTGCCTTAGTGGCGTGTGCTGTTTGTGCAATACCTGTTAATGCCCAATCTGGTACCATCTCATTGAATAAGTCAAATGTTTCCATGCATACGATTATGCAGGAAGTGGAAGGACAAAGTGACTATACTTTTTTTCTATAATGACAATCAGATCAAACTGGACAAAAAAGGTTTCAGTAAAGGCTCAGAATGCTACTATTGAACAAGTCTTGGATCGTCC
>OKWD01000249.1_pt1 | contig 10120 bp, 9 predicted proteins | sample 1607011 | NCBI WGS metagenome assembly OKWD01 (sample SAMN04414077, study PRJEB24778) | human gut metagenome | material: faecal | host: Homo sapiens | reverse complement strand
CTTCCGTCTTGTCCGGCCAGCCAAGTGTAGAGAATGGCCAGAGTGCAGAGGAGAACCATGTATCCAGTGTATCCTCGTCCTGCTTTACATTGTTGCTTCCACATTTTGGACAAGTGCACACGGTCTCCTTCGATACGATCGTCTCCCCACAGTCCTGACAGTAATATGCCGGGATACGATGTCCCCACCAGAGCTGTCTGGATACACACCAGTCACGGATATTATCCAGCCAGTTGTAATAGGTCTTGTCCATACGCTCCGGAATCAGCTTCAGCTTGCCGCTTACAACTGCTTCCTTCGCCGGCTTTGCCATCTCGCTCATCTTGACGAACCACTGTGGCTTTACAAGTGGCTCTACCGTTGTCTTACAACGGTCATGCGTACCAACCATATGCTTGTGTGGTACAACCTTCACGAGAGTATTTGCGCAGCAGGATGCTTTCGGCATCGGCGCACCCAATGTGGCCTATGCCCAATATTTTATCGGCGACTCTATCTGAAGCCCCTGACGCAGCCGGACGCATCTGCGGTGTTTTTGGCCAACGTGACCTTTGAACCGGCCTGCCGGAACAACTGGCACATCCACCATGCAACTCAAGGTGGCGGACAAATGCTTATCGGCATAGCCGGCCGTGGCTGGTATCAAGAGGAAGGTAAAGCAGCTGTTGAGATTCTTCCCGGCACAGTGATCCATATCCCTGCCAACGTAAAACATTGGCACGGTGCAGCCGCCAACAGTTGGTTCGCCCACCTTGCATTCGAACTTTCCGGAGAAAACACATCCAATGAATGGTTAGAACCCGTAACCGATGAAGAATACGACAAGATTCAAATGTTGCCTTGAATGAGGCAACAAAAATAATTTGTATCGGTGCAGACTTTATATGTAGAGGCGCACAATTCTTTTACCAAGACACACGTGCGATTTTCAAATAAATTATGTAATTTTGCCGACTGTTTATAATAACCCTTTAAAATATGAGAAAATATTTATTTTTATTCACATTTTTACTGCTATCGGCAAAAGTTTTGCTCAAGACAAAGATTTCAATTACAAGTTCTACGGACAAATCCGCACCGACTTCTATTACAATAGTCGTGCCAATGAAGAAACTGTTGACGGGCTCTTCTATATGTATCCTAAAGATAAAGTGTACGATGCAACAGGTAAAGACCTGAATGCGACAGCTAATGGAAGCTTTTATACTTTATATACCGTTTGGGAATAGATGTGCAAGGTCCCAAGTTGGGAAGAGCAAAAACCTCCGCAAAAGTAGAAATGGACTTCCGCGGATCAGGAACAACCTTCTCCACTGTACGTCTGCGCCATGCCTATTTAAACCTTGATTGGGGAAAACCGTCTTTACTGTTGGGACAAACCTGGCATCCGTTATATGGTGACGTTGCTCCACAAATTCTGAATCTGAATATGGGAGCTCCTTTCCAACCGTTCAGCCGTGCCCCACAAATACGATTCCGCTACAAAGCTGGTGATATACAACTGACAGGCGCGGCTATTTGGCAATCCCAATACCTGTCTCAAGGTCCTGATGGGAAAAGCCAGAAATACATAAAAGAAAGTTGTATACCCGAAATCTATATTGGTGCAGATTACAAAAGAAGCAACTGGCTAGTGGGAGCAGGCATTGAAATGATTTCATTAAAACCTCGTACTCAATCGGTAGTAGAAGATGAAGTTTACAAAGTGGATGAACGTGTCACTGCCCTGTCTTACGAAGTTCACATGAAATATACTTCTCCTCTATGGTATGTGGCAGCAAAAAGTATTTTGGGTTCCAATCTTACACAAGTATCCATGCTGGGCGGATACGGTGTAAAATCCACTGATGCCCGTACGGGAGAACAAGAGTATTCCCCCAACCGGAATTCTAGTTCATGGCTGAACATTGCATACGGTAAGAAATGGAAACCGGCTGTTTTTTTAGGTTATATGAAAAATTTAGGAACGAGTGACGAAATAAGTAAAATGTATGGTACAGGAACCAATGTAGACCAATTGGTAAGCACCAGCGCAGAACTAACCTATAATGTGCCTCACTGGAAATTGGGAGTTGAATACAATCTTACTTCCGCATGGTATGGTTCCATGAAAAGTTCTAACGGAAAAATTATTGATACTCATTCTGTTTCAAACAACAGACTGGTAGCAACAGTTTTGTTCATGTTCTGAAAAGTACAAAATAAAGAATATAAAAAAGGCAGCTTTCGTAAAAGGCTGCCTTTTTTATATATAGCAGAAAATTAATTATTCACCTTTGATAGCTGCAACACCCGGAAGAATTTTTCCTTCAATTGCTTCCAACAAAGCACCGCCACCGGTAGAGATATAAGAAACCTGGTCAGCCATGCCGAACTTGTTGATACAAGCTACAGAGTCACCACCACCGATCAATGAGAATGCACCGTTCTTAGTTGCTTTAGCGATAGCTTCGGCGATTGCACGTGAACCGGCAGTAAAGTTATCGAAATTCAAAAACACCGGCAGGACCGTTCCACAGAATAGTCTTGGCATCTTCAATAGCAGCCGCAAATGCTTTCTGAGTTTCAGGACCTGCATCCAAACCTTCCCATCCGTCAGGAATATTATTTGCAGGAACAACCTGAGTATGAGCATCGTTAGAGAATGCATCAGCAGCCACACAATCAGAGCCCAATACCAAATTCACACCTTTAGCTTTAGCCTTAGCAATGATATCAAGAGCCAAATCCAATTTGTCATCTTCTACGATAGAATTACCAATTTTTCCACCTTGAGCTTTTGCAAAAGTATAAGTCATACCACCGCAAAGAATCAAGTTATCCACTTTATCCATCAGGTTTTCAATGATACCAATCTTAGTAGACACCTTGGAACCACCCATAATAGCAGTGAACGGGCGCTTGATATCTTTCAGAATATTATCAACAGCTTGAACTTCTTTTTCCATCAAATACCCCAACATCTTGTTGTCCGCATCGAAATAGTCAGCGATAACGGCTGTAGAAGCATGTTTACGGTGAGCAGTACCGAATGCGTCATTGATATAGCAATCAGCATAAGAAGCCAAAGTCTTGGCAAATTCTTTCTGAGAAGCCTTCATCGCTTTCTTGGCATCTTCGTATGCAGGATCTTCTTTGTCAATGCCAACAGGCTTTCCTTCTTCTTCAGGATAGAAACGCAAATTTTCCAACAACAGGACTTCACCCGGTTTCAAAGCAGCTGCAGCATCACCGGCTTTCGCACAATCAGGAGCAAATTGAACAGGTACACCTAATTTTTCAGAAACAGCATCGACAATCTGGCTCAATGAATATTTAGCATTTACCTTACCTTTGGGTTTACCCATGTGTGACATGATAATCAAGCTGCCACCATCAGCCAACACTTTTTTCAGTGTAGGAAGAGCACCACGGATACGAGTATCATCAGTAATTTTACCATTTTCGTCCAAAGGTACATTGAAGTCCACACGGACAATTGCCTTTTTACCGGCAAAGTTGAATTTGTCAATTGTCATCATAATCTCTTATTTTTGTTTATAGTGTATAAATACAATCTCGCTTATTTTGGGTGTTGCAAAGTTACTAATATTTTTTATTAGCAGTGTGTCAGGGGGGTAATAATTTTACTTGAAATGAAAAAAGAGGATAAAAAGCACTTTTTTTGAGAAAATCGAAAAAAAAATCATTTTTCCACTAGGGTTGTTTCCAGCTATCCTGTTCTATATACAAAATGCAGAAAGAATGAAAACCGAATTGCTACATAAATATTTCAGAGGAGAAACCACCGAAAAAGAGGAAAACCAGATTGTGGAATGGGTAGAAAGCAGTGTAGAAAACAAGGAACACTTTCTAAAAGAGCGAATGCTGTTTGATGTAACCCTTTTTTCTGACGGTTCGAACATACAACGGAAACCGAAAGGGCATCTGTACCTGTACCCACTGATTGCCATTGCCGCCATGCTGGCTATTGTTTTTGTAATGGATTTGCCACATATGCATAAACCTAAACAACAATTGTCACAAACCATCCGTATTCCAGCAGGTCAACGTGCACAGATGGATCTTCCTGACGGTTCTGTAGTATGGTTGAATTCCCAAACCACACTAACTTATGATGAAACTTCGGTAAAAAAGACCGTAAAGTCACGTTAGACGGAGAAGCCTATTTCGAGGTGGCACACAATAAGGAGATTCCTTTTTATGTGCAGACAGAAAACATAAAGGTGCAAGTCACCGGAACAAAATTCGATGTATGCTCCTATAAAGGTTCAAACAGCTTTATAGCCAGACTGATAGAAGGTTCCATCAACTTGCTTACCAACAATGCAAAAGAAGAAAAGCCAATTACCAGCCTGACAAAAGGAAAGTATTTCTCAATGGAAAACGGCAAATACAAAACGGGCGAAATGAGTAGTAACAATGCTTTGGCATGGATGCAAGGCATTTATTATTTCGATGATGTTCCGTTTAAAGAGTTACTGGACAAGATTGCTCTATATTATAATTATAAGATAACAGTGAAGAATCCTAAAATCTTAGAGAACTACCGCTGCACTGGTAAATTCAAAGATTTGGACGGCATAGAGCATATACTAAAAGTTATACAAAAGACCATCCGTTTAAATACAATATTGATAACGAACATAACAAGATAACCATAGAATAAAATCACAATAGAAGTTTAACCTTAAAAAATGAACTGTTATGATTACATAAAAACCTTTGAAAAAAGAATCGGAAAGTACCCCCATACTCCCCGATTCGACAGCTAACAATTGACCTTAATCAAATTTATTAACTTAACACATTACAAAGATATGAGAAAAATTTCTTTGGAAGGGTACTTATGCCCAAAAAGTTTAGCTTTTAAACAAATATTACGAACTATGAAGATCACCTTAATTCTTCTGTTAACCACAGCATTCAGCGCATTCAGTATGGATGTACACTCTCAGAACGCCAAAGTCAGTCTGGATACCAACATCATGAAGGTAGCCCAATTGATTTCTGCCATCGAATCACAAACTAATTACCTGTTTGTCTATAGTAAGAAAAATGTAGATCTAAGCCGCAAGGTAAAAATCAACGCAAAAATAAAGCCGTATCCGAAATTCTAGATGAAGTTTTTTCCGGAACTGGTATCACTTATGTTATGGAAGGTAAAAACATTGTTTTGACAAAAGAAAGCAATATAGCCCGTGAGGAAGTAAAACAGCAAAATACAATTACTGTTAAAGGTGCTATAACTGATATGCAAGGTGAAGCAATTATCGGTGCAAACATTATTCAACAAGGTACTACTAACGGTACAATTACCGATATTGACGGTAACTTTACGTTAGAAGTTCCGGCTGATGCACAACTGGTTATATCTTATATCGGTTATAAAAAAGTCATAATTCCAGTAAACGGAAAGACTAATTTTACCATTAAAATGGAAGATGATGCATTGAAACTGGAAACTGTTGTAGTAACCGCTATGGGTATTAAAAAGAAAGAAGCCTCTTTAACTTATTCCACTCAGCAACTGAATGGTGACGAACTGAATAAAGTAAAGGACGCTAATATGATCAATTCATTAGCCGGTAAATCTGCCGGTGTGCAAATAACAAAGAGTTCATCCGGTCTGGGAGGTTCGGCAAAAGTATCTATCCGTGGTGCACGTTCAGCATTCGCCAGTGGTAACAACCAACCGTTATATGTCATAGATGGCGTTCCTATGCTGAATATCACAACAGAATCAACAGCCACCGTTATGGGAGGTGAAAATGACGGGGTCAACCATGACTCTGGTGACGGTGTTTCCAACTTGAACCCTGATGATATTGAAAGTATGAGTATATTAAAAGGTGCATCTGCCGCTGCTCTCTATGGCTCCCAAGCTGCCAACGGTGTTATTTTAATTACTACAAAATCAGGGAAAGCCGGTATGTCAAGAGTTACATTCTCCTCTAACCTGACAGTAGACCATGCTGTCAGCCTGCCGGAATTTCAAAACAATTATGGACAAACTGCCGATGGTACCAGCAGTTGGGGCGACAAAGGAAATCTGACAGACTATGATAACGTAGGTAATTGGTTTGGCAATGGTATTACAGCCATCAACTCTTTAACCTTCCAAACAGGTAATGACAAAATGCAAACTTACTTTTCTTATGCCAATACCCGGGGGACAGGTATCGTGGACTCAAATAAGCTTCAAAAGCACAATATTACTTTCCGTGAAACAGCCAGTTTCTTTAATGATCGTTTAAAATTGGACGGAAATGCCAGTTTGATGACACAAACTATCCGTAATACTCCTGTCGGAGGTGGTTATTATCTGAATCCGCTGGTTGGCTTGTATTCTTTTCCCCGTGGTGCCGATCTGGCTCCCTACGCTGAAAACTTTGAAGTTTTCGATACTGACCGCAATATGAACTTACAGAATTGGTATACAAAAAATGAAGACGGCTCATTCAGCGAATGGGATCAGAATCCGTACTGGATAAAAAATCGTGTGACCAACAAGAGTAAACGTTACCGTGCATTAGCTTCTATCAGTGCAAATATAAAAGCAACTGACTGGTTAAGTATCCAGGCACGCGGGAATGTAGACTATGTAAGTGATAAGTTTGACAACAAGATGTATGCATCAACAGCAGCAAACATTGCCGGAAAAAATGATGAAACAGGGTTACCTAACGGACGCTATGTATGGTCGGATGAACAAAACTTCCAAGTATATGGTGATTTCATGGCCATGTTCAACAAAACCTTTAGTGATTTTTCCATCAATGCCGCATTAGGAACCAGCATTAACGTCAGCAAAGCCAATTCTTTAATGATCGACTCCAAAACAGCATCTTTATATCGTCCTAATGTATTTACCGTTTCCAATATTATATTCTCTTCAAAGGGATATATCAACCAAACAATTGATGCGAAACGTACTATACAATCTTTATTTGGTACAGCACAAGTGGGTTGGAAAGATGCTATTTATTTAGATATTACAGCACGTAATGACTGGTCTTCCACCCTGGCAAACACAGAAAGTATGAAAAATGGATTTTTCTATCCGTCAGTAGGTTTGACTTGGATTATGAGCAACAGCATCAAACTACCGGAATGGATCAATTTTTCAAAATTCCGTGGTTCATTTGCACAGGTCGGCAATGACCTTCCCATCGGCATCACCAATTTAGCTGATATCATTCAATGTGGTGGAAGTATCCAAACAAACGATATAGAACAACGTGGTGATTTGAAACCGGAAATCAGTACTTCCATTGAATTCGGTACAGAATGGAAGTTTTTCAATAATCGCTTCGGAATTGACTTTACATGGTATCGTACAGATACAAAGAACCAACTGTTAAGAGTAGCCAATCCGGCTGGTTCACTTTATGCGTTCCGTTATATCAATGCAGGTAAAATTCGTAACACTGGTATCGAATTGACACTAGAGGGTACTCCTTTGATGAATGAAAATTTCCGTTGGAAAACCGCTGTAAACATGTCCATGAACAGAAACAAAGTTGTTTCCTTACACAAGGACTATAAATCATTCCGCTACGGTTCTGAAGGATTCTCCATGGCTTATGACATGTGGGTAAAAGAAGGTGGAAAACTGGGAGATATTTATGGAAACGGATTCGAAAGAGATGAAAATGGTAAGATTAAATTAAACGAGACAGGAAATCCAATCAAAGTTACAGGTAACAATACTTTACTAGGCAATGCTAATCCTGATGCTTTATTAGGATGGAGCAATACCTTTACTTACAAAGGATTTACTTTGTATTTCTTGATTGATGCACGTATCGGAGGAGATGTCATGTCATTGACACAAGCACATCTTGACGCAATGGGAGTCAGCAAAGAATCCGGAGAATCCCGTGATCGCGGTTATGTGGAATATGAAGGCATCCAATTCAAAGATGTTCCTAACTTCTATGGTACAGTCGGAGGACGTAACGGCATCTCAGAATACTATATGTATGATGCAACGAATGTACGCTTACGAGAATTGACACTAGGCTATTCATTCCCGGAAACCCTCCTTGCCAAAACCAAATTCATCAAAGGATTAGATCTCACATTGGTTTGCACGTAACTTATTCTTTTTGTACAAAGATGCTCCATTTGACCCGGATGCAACTTTATCAGTAGGTAATACTCTGCAGGGCGTTGATGTTTTCGCATGCCGACTACACGTAATATTGGTTTCAACGTTAAATTTACATTCTAATTTTAAAACAAAGACATTATGAAAAGTTCAAAATATATTTCAATTTTTATGCGTGGGAAGCCTTCTGAGTTTAGCCTCATGCACAGACGGATTCGAATCTGACAATAAAATCAACGGTAGTTTTGATGATACTGTAAAAGAATATGATTTCCAAAAATACACTACTAACTTTGAGACAATTCAAAAAGGTATTTATTTTAACTACGACTGGGGAGAAGGCACCACTTGGCCTTGGCAGACATTCCAAAACTTGAATCATGATATGTTCTCAGGATATTTTCATGATTTTGCCTCCAAATTCAGCGATAAAAATACAGTATATGCATTAGAGGCCGGATGGACAGCCAGTGCGTGGAATTATACTTATAATTATATATTTCCAGTAGCCCATAAATCAACATTAATTACACAAGATGAAGCCAAATACAAACATTTTTATGGTGCAACCCTTATTTTAAAAGTAGAAGCCATGCACCGTATAACTGATACTTATGGCCCTATTGTCTATTCTAAATTCGGAAAAAACGAAACAAACTCTGTTGATACCCAGGAAGAAGCTTATAAAGCATTCTTTGATGATCTGGATAAAGCTGTAGACGCATTGGATACTTATTTGAAAGAAGGCGGCAAAGAAGATGGCGTGAAAAGCATTAATATGTGCAATTGTCCTACAGCCAGCAGATGGATAAAATTTGCCAATTCATTACGTCTTCGTCTAGCTATGCGCGTATCTAATGTAAATAAGACACTTGCTACCAGTGAAGCCCGAAAAGCATTAGAAAACTCTTATGGTGTCATAGAATCTTCTGATGAAAACATACAAATCTCCGGTAAGGGGTATCAAAACCCGTTAGCAGGTGTTGCCGGTTGGGGAGAAACCTATATGGGAGCAACAATAGCTTCTGTCCTAAACGGTTATGAAGATCCACGCATCAGTATATATTATAATCCGGCGACATTGGCAGAGCATACAGAGGAATATCTAGGAGTACCTCAAGGAGTATATGCCAAGGACGGTGACCCCAATTATTACCAAAGCTATTCCTTTATCAACACCCAAACAATCACAGCATCCACACCCGCCGTTCTTCTGACAGCAGCAGAAACTTGGTTCTTACGTGCTGAAGCATCTTTACGAGGTATCAATCCGAAAAACGAAAGCGCAAAGCAATGTTATGAAGCCGGTGTCCAAACTTCATTCAGCCAATGGGGCGCCGGAGATGCAAGCCTATATCTGACAAGTAAAGGTAAACCGACAGATTACATTAATTACGCAGCAGGCCCCGGAAAAGACATGAAAGCATTAATAACCACCACTCCCAATTTTGACGATGCAGTTAATCAAGAAGAACAACTTGAAAAAAATTATCACTCAAAAATGGATTGCTTGCTGGCCAGAAGGCATGGAAGCATGGGCAGAACAGCGCCGTACCGGATATCCGAAATTATTCAAAGTACAAACCAACAACAGCAATGGTACAATTGATACAGACATCATGATTCGCCGCCTCCCCTTCTCACAAGATGATGCCAAAAAAGATCCTGAGCAGTATAAAAATCTGTGTACGGCTCTTGGTGGTGCAGACAATGGCGGTACACGGCTATGGTGGGACACAGGTAAAAACAACTTTTAATTCATATTCCAATAATAATGATTATTTATAAGAGAGAGTCTAAAATGTTTCACTTAATCAAGGTATTAGCATAAGGCAAAAAGACTTTGTAAGGACGGGGAGCGTTATTGTTTCCCGTTCTTTTTCTATTTTTCATACGGCATTTCTATTTTTATTTTTCTATCTTTGTTCAAGCTATGAAATAAACATACCTATACAGCAAACTTTTTCCGGATATTCATCGTTTAACTGAAAAAAATATATGAAAAAG
>OKWD01000248.1_pt1 | contig 10124 bp, 12 predicted proteins | sample 1607011 | NCBI WGS metagenome assembly OKWD01 (sample SAMN04414077, study PRJEB24778) | human gut metagenome | material: faecal | host: Homo sapiens | reverse complement strand
TGTTTATGAATGGATTAGATTAGATACAAATGAACCTTTTTATGTAGGAAAGGGATGTGGAAATAGATGGAAGGAATTATTAAATAGAAATAATTGGTTATACACATAGTCAATAAAAATACCTTGTGTTGTTAATATATTACACGATAACCTAGATGAACAAATAGCATATGATTTAGAAGTATGGTATATAAGAGAATATAGAGATATAATAGGATATAATATGTGTAATATTTCCGATGGTGGAGAAGGTAATGGACTATGTGGAGAAGCTAATGGGTTTTATGGAAAACATCATTCTAAAGAAACAAAACAAAAAATAGGTGAGAAATCAAAAGAAAGAAATCAAGGTGAACTTAATCCTTTTTATGGTAAGCATCATAGTGAAGAAACTAAACAAAAAATGCGTGGAAGAAAAAAATCTCAAGAAGAAATTGAAAAGATACTAGAAAACAGAAGAGATTATAATTATGAGAATAATCCTAAATCTAAAAAAATAATATGTCTTAATACATTAAAAACATATGATTGTATCAAATTAGCCATAGATGAATTTGGAACAGAAGGTATTTATAATGTATTAAAGAATAGTTCACATCAAAATCTATTGTATATAATAATGAAAATTATTATTTTATGTATTATGATGAATATTTAAATAGTTCAGAAGAAGAAATAAAAAATAGAATGAATTCAAATAAAGATAAAAGAGTTATATGTCTTAACACATTGGAAGTATTTTCAACAATTAAAAGTGCTAAAGATAAATATAATATTTGTTCAATAAGTGATTGTTGTAGAGGTAAAGCAAAATCTTGTGGTAAATTAAATGGTGAAAAATTAGTATGGATGTATTATAAAGATTATTTATTATTATCAGAAGATGAAGTAGAATATAAAATAAAAACAGTAAACAAGAATTTACCTAAATAAAATATTTATAAAATATAAGGTGGTGATAAAATGCGAATCAAAAAAATTTATTTCAATAGACTTTATAATCAATGGAAAGGTGAACCTTTATATGTAGAAGATGGTTTAAGAGATGATTGTTTATATGTTAGAATAATGGATGTTAAATATGAAGATGGTTCAATAAATGCAGTAACTGCTGATTTTAAAGATTTAAATGGTTATTCGTATTCTGTTTTAGGAGAAACAGATTATAAGAAAAAATTAGCTATATTTAAAATACCTTTATCAATATTAAGCAATAATGGTATTTATGAAGTAGGTTTTTCAATATCTTATAATTCTAAAGATACAAATAAAAATTATAAAAAGACAGCTATCCAAACTTTTGAAATTGTAGATGCTATTGAATCAGATGATGAAGCTATCCAAAATGACCCTAAATATCCTATATTAACGGATTTAATTAATCAATTAGCAAATTATAAAATAGATATGACTGATTATCCTAAAAAAGAAGAAGTTGACAAAATAATAGATTTAAGATTTGATAATTTTCCAATTGATAAAATAGTAGAAAAAATTCAAGAAGATGGATATATAACACAAGAAAAAGTAAATGAAATATTAAGAGATTATGTAAAGAAATTCGATTTAGGTGATTATGCTAAAAGAACTGATTTAAATAAATATGTTCCTTATATAACTTTTAATAATGCACTAGATAGATATATCTTAAAGAAAACAGTTGAAGATAATTATGTTTTAAAAGAAAATGGAAAACAATTATCTACTCATGATTTTACAGATGAATTATATGATAAATTAGTAGGTATTGATATAAATAATATTGAAGTTGATTTACATGAATATCAAAAAATAGTAGATAATAATTTAGATACAAATAATAAGGAAATAACTAAAGCTATAAATGAGGTAAATAAAAAGATACCAACTAAAACTAGTCAATTAAATAATGATAGTAATTATGTTGTCAGAAATGAATTGCATAATCATAATAATATGGATATATTAAATAATATTACATATTTTGATATAAATAGATGGAATAATAAATCTGATTTTAGTGGTAGATATAATGACCTTGAAGGATTACCAAAATACCTTCAAAGACATCTGAATTAATTAATGATAGTAATTATGTTAATAATAATTATGTACTTAAAAAATAGCCGAAGCTAGTTTACCAAATAAAGAGGTTGATTTAAGTGCTTATGCTACTAAGGATTTTGTAATTGATAACTTGTCATCTGATGTTAAGAATTTGACGATAGTTAATTCAAGTGCTAAAGTTAGCCAAAATATTATAGATTATTTAAATGAAATTGTTAAATGTTTCCTAACTAATGATACAATTAGAAATAATAAGATAAAATATTACTATATATTAAGAGGTAAAATAAATCCATTAGATGATGAATTTCGATTAAGTGTTAATGATGAATATTATACTAATGTTTCTTATATTTCTATGTTAAATATAGAATATAAAATACTGACAACGTTTTTATTTGCTAATGAAGGAATGATAAGATTAGAGACACCTGTCGAAGCAATTGTTGGTGGAGATGGAGTATATATAAATTTATCTATTACTGAATTAGGTAATGTCTATCTTTATAATAACAATAATAATATTGATATAGATGATATTGTACAATCAATTATAAGTGATGATAGAAATAATTTATCTGAATTTAAAACATATTCAAATTCTATGATTGAAAATAGATTATTAGAAGTTAATACTGATATAACTGAAGTTTCAGATAACCTAGATGGAATGGGAAATAGAGTAGACTATTTAGAACAAAGAGAAACTTATTTAACTGAAGCTTTAAATAATATTCGCGTATCTAGTTCGGATATTTATGTAGGAAATGATGAAAAGATAGCTAATAATTATAAGTTATGGATAAATTCAGAAGATATAATTGATAGTTCTAAAATAAAAGAAAATGTTCAAACTTTAAATACAGTTTTAAATAGCATAGTTGGATTAAATACAGATATAAAACTAGATGATTATGTTACAGTTAAAAGTGTAAATGAAATGACACAAACAATTGGAAATATATTTAATAGTTTGAATTTAGAAGGAAGTGATTTATAATGGATTTTACTGAATTAATTAGAAAAGCCAATTTAGCTAAAAAAGAAATTGAGAACACAAGAAATATAGCTAATCAAATTAAAACTAAATTAATTGAAAACGGTGCTGAAATAAAAGAGGATACTAAATTTGAAGAATTACCTAATATAATTTCTGAATCAAACTTAGGAAATAGTAAATGGAAAAGACCAAAAAAATGGTTAGACATGCCTAATATAATTATGGAAGAAAGTAAATATATTCCTTTAATGATGAGACAACTACAACAACAAGCTATTCAAAGTCTTGATACAAATAGTTTTAGTTCTTCTTTTCAGTTCTTTTTAAGTATGACAGAAGGAGCAAATCTTTCAGAAGTAACTACTCATGTAGATGGAAATAATTTTTATGTAAGTGCTAATGATATGGCATATGTTATGTTATGTGATATTTCTAAAAATAGTAATGATAATATCATAACTTTTGAAGGAGTAAATTTAGCAGGTTTTTTTCCATTTACTGATATTAATATAGCATATACTGATAATAATAAAACACCATTTTTATCAGATTTATTTATACAAATAGACGATGAAACACCATTAAATCTTAGCGAACTTTCCAGGGGGAATATTACATTACCTACTAGTGGAAAATATAAAAATATATCAATTATAGATAAAGTATATTCTTATAATGCTGTAATTTCTCAAAGTACTGATAATATTGAAGTTATGGAAGCACCAAGTAATTCTCTTGTTGAACATGCAATAAATACAAATGCTAGTGAGTATAATGCTCCATTAATTTCATTTATGGTTAAATTAGATTATGGAGATTTTTCAGATAATACCTTAATTGACAATAAAAAGCAATGTATTATAAAAGTTTGGTGTAATAATTTTAATTATATTTTACCAACTTTTGGAGTTAATAATAATCCATTTTTAACTAAATATGATATTAGAAATATAAGAAAAATAAATTCTTGCATAAGAGAAATATCTATATGTGAAAATGAATATACTTATTTTAATAATTTGACAATTCCATCTTGTGATTTGCTATTGTATGGAATTGGCGAAAATGTTAATAAAATGAATATTTTTAATTCATTTATTTCAGTAGAAAAAATGAAAAATAGTGAAATGAGTGTTTTACCAAATATTGCTAATATTTATTATAATAATTTATCTAGTCGTTATTATTATAATACTGATATGGGTAGACAAGAAAATCAAATGGATTTAAAAGAAATAGATTTATCTAATTCTAAATACTATGATGGATTTATAGCTTTAACAAATATTTTATTAAATTCACCTTTCCTTAGAGATATAAGTTTTAGTGAAATTACTAGAAAATTAGAAAATGTAGAAAAAATAACTTTCCCTAATTTTAAAGAAAATTTTGATACTTCACAAGATTCTGATATGATAATAGGAAATTTTGACAACTTTTTTGTTATAAATAGTAATAATGCCTATTATGTAAATGATGGCAAATATCATTATGTAACTCCTTTATGTATGAATTTAGCTTTATTTAAAAAGATAAATAAAGAAACTATAATTGATTTAATTAATAAACTTCCTATTATAAATAAGAATTTTTCAGAGATAAGTATGAATAATATAGTTAATATAAATAGAAGTAATACGCAATCTCAATCATTATCATTAAATGAACAAAGTAATATTTTTTATAATGCAGAAATAGATAAAAAAATATTTTAAAGGAAACACTGATATGATTAAAGAATTTGTTGAAAAAATTGATTATACAAAATGCATTCTTGATTTTTCTATTATTAGTGAAAAAGATACAACAGTAGAACCATCTTCAGATAATAATCCAGCTGTTTCTACTCTTGCAGATTTTATAGGTAGAGATGGAAAAATATTTTATACATTATTGATTCCAAATGATGTTTATGATTTATTAACAGAAGAAGAAAAAATACATCTATTGAAAAAGGTTGGAAAATTATTACTGGTTACAATTATCCTGTTAATTAGGAGGCTCAAACTGATTAATGTTTATTAAATTTAAAGATAACGATGGTAAATTTAAAGAACTCATTAAACAAGATGATATAAAAACTTTATATCAACAATTAGTTTTAATAGGATATACAGATACCGAAGAAGAATTTTTAAATAAATTATCAAATCTATTAAATGGAAATGAAAAAAAAGAATTAATAGATTTGATAAGTTCCAATACAAAATCAATAGATAATTTAAATAGCCAATTAAAAAAAATTAAAACTGAACTTGAATCAATAAATGCAGTAATTTCAAATAATACTAAAAGTATAAATGAAATAAAATTCAAACATAAAAATCATAAATAATGATATAAATACTAAACAAAATGTTGTTATAGATGTAAACGATGAAGATATGGATATTAATGATTTAGATTTTTTATTTGACAAAAGAATAGAAGGAACAAGTTCTACTTTACCTTCTAAAATAGCAGTAAAAAATTCAGAAGATTCAAAATGTGTTGTTGTTATAAATGATAAAATAATAAATACCAATGAAACTGATGGATATATAACTTTAGAAACAAATAACATAGAACCATCTTCAGTATATAATATTAAAATATATGAAGATAAAAAATATGGAATTAAATTAAATTCTACTGGTATCAAAAATACCATAGAAATAATAAAATATGTAAAATTTAAAACAATCAGACAAGATATATGATTCATCTACAAATAACAAAAATAAAAAAAAATAGAACTTGACAATAAAAGAACCGATATAGTAGGTTTACTTGCTTTTTGTAAAAAATTGAAGAGAATACCTTACTTTGATACTTCTAATATGGTAAGTGCTAATTATGCTTTCCAACAATGTGAAGCTATAACTGAAATTCCTTTATTCGATTTTTCTAATATAAAAAATCTAAGTGAGACTTTTAGAGGATGTATATTATTACAATCTATCCCTTTATTAAATACTTCTAAAGTAGAAAATGTAAATAACACATTTTATAATTGCAATGCTTTAACTACAATACCATTACTTGATTTTTCTAATGTAAAAGAAATGGAATATACTTTTGCTTATTGTTTTAATTTAAAATCTATCCCTTTGTTAAATACTTCTAATGTGCTACATATGAGTAACACATTTTATAATTGTAAAGAATTAATTACAATACCATTACTTGATTTTTCTAATGTATTAAATACATCTTATACTTTTAATAATTGTCAAAAAATAGAAGAAATACCTGCTTTAGATTTTTCAAAAACAACAACAGTATGTGGAATATTTGGATATTGTTATAAATTAAAAACATTATCAACATTAAATTGGATTAATGTTGAAGATATGGATTCAGCTTTTTATCTTTGTCAATCTTTAAAAGTATTACCTACTATAAATACATCGAGAAGTCTTAAAGATATGAGATGTTGTTTTTATCGTTGCACAGGTTTAAGGGTAATTCCTGAATTTGAAACTATTAACGTATACAATATGGAAGAAACATTTTATAGTTGTGCTAATTTGGAAAGAATAGAAAAATTAAATGTATCTAGTATTTCTAGTGATAGTAATTGTGCTAATATATTTTATGGTTGTAATGCTTTAAATTATATAAAATTAATTTCTGATAACAAAGCTTCTTTACAAAGAGTAATTAATAAACTTCCTACAAATTCTTATACTGGAGATAGAATAATAGATTTATCAGATTGTACTATAGATTTTTCAGGTATAACCATCCCAAACACATGGACTTTAAAAGCTGAAAAATAAGGTTAATGAGAGGTGATAAATAAATGAAAATAAATTTAATAGATTTTATATTAGGCAAATTTAAAAGTTTAAAAAATGATATAAAACTATTGGAGAAAAATAAAGCAAATAATATAGATTTAGAACAATTAAGAGGATACAACATATCCTCTTATGAATTCTTAATTGCAGAAGGTTATCCTTTAGAGTTAGCTACATATAAAGAAAATGTAGAAGATGGAGCTAATTTCAATAAAAGATATATAAATATTGATAAAGATATTTCTAAAGTAACAACAAATACAGATATAGTTCTATCTTTTATATATGAAAAAGATGGTGAAAAGAAAATATATCAAAAAATTTGAAAAATATTCAACAGATAAATTTATTAATACAGTTCAGTTACCATTCATAGAAGGAAATCCATCAATACAAATATCTTTATATAAGAATAAACAATATAATAAAAATTTTGAACAAATTGATTCAAATAAATGTAGTGTTCTTTTAAATTATGGAAAAAAGAAGCAGATATAATTGATGAAATAGATGAAGTATGTTTTAGAATTTCAATAAGAGATAGAAACGTATTAACTAAAGATAATACACAAGAATATATTCCAACTAATGATTATGAACCAGCAACTAAAAAATATGTAGATGATAAAGTTGCTAGTTCACCTCAATTATCATTTAATGAAAATGGAGAACTAGTTGTAACAATAAATGGAGTTTCTAAAACTTTTGTGCCTAAAGGATAGTCTAAAAGTCTTATTAAATAAGTGAAGAAATATAATATAAAATAAAAATAATTAGCATATAATAAATCTTTGAACATATTATATATCAAGGGGTGATGATATATGAAGTTTAAAGATTTAAATAAAATAAAAAATGGTATTGTGAAAATTGGAACTACAATAATATTGATATTTTCAATAAGTTTAAATTCTATTTTTATAAGCTTTGGAAATGTCAATTATTCTGATGATACACAAATACAAATATTGAATGAGGTGAATGAAGAAGTGAAAACTCAAAATGGTTTTACATTATTGGAAAATCAAAAAGATGTTAAAAATTGGTTAGCAAAACAAAGAGTGAGTAGAAAAATAACTAAATTGCAAGTACACCATATGGATTTACCTAACTATTCTACATGGGAAAAGACAGATAAGAGATTATTTTCTGAACCACATTTTGGAAGAACACAATCATTAGATAGTTATGGAAAATCTAAATGGGGTAGTGGAGCTAGTGATGGGCATGGTCATCATATTGCTCAACATTTTAATGTTTTCCCTGATGGAAAGATAACAACAGGTAGAAATCTTAATTCTACTCCAATTGGTATTAGAGGTTGGAATACAGGTGCAATTTGTATAGAAATATATGGCTGTTTCGACAAAGGGCACGATAAAATGTCATCTGCTCAAAAAGAAGCAGTTATTTATCTTTATGGAGAATTATGTAAGAGATTTGATATTCCAGTTAATACCACTCATATAAGACCACACTGTTGGTTTACAGCTGGTGGTACTTACTTAGGAAAATATAATCCTGATAGAAGTGCTAAGACTTGCCCTGGTACAAATTTTTGGGGCTATGGTTGTAGTACTGATGGTTTTGCTCACTTTATAAAAGATGTAAAAAACTATGTAAATGGTAAAAAAGCAGAACCAAAAGTTGTGGATAGAAGTGGAGAAAAAGATGTGCCTAATTATACAGTTCAAGTAATAACTGATACATTAAATGTTAGATATGGTGCTAGTACATCATATGATAAAATATCAACTCTTAAAAAAGGTGATAAAGTTGTAATTACCCATGAAAAAGATGGTTGGGGATTAATACAAGGTGCTAAAGGTTGGATATCTTTAAATAAAAAATATGTGAAAAAAGTTGAAGTTAAAAAAGACGAAACAAAGAAAGATACTAATGCAAAAGAAGATAAAAAAGATGAAACAACTTTTTATAGAGTTGTAACAGGTTCTTATTCAGATAGAGATAATGCTATAGTAGAACAAGATAAATTAAAGAAAATAGGATATGATGCATTCTTAGTTACTGCTGAAGTCAATAAAAAAATAATATTTAGAGTAGTAGCTGAATCTTTTAAAGATAAAAAAGAAGCTGAAAATTTAATGACACAATTGAAGAAAAAAGGTTATGACCCTTTTATAGTTATATATGTAAAAAATAATACAAATTAAGGAGAAGATAAGATATGATAGATTTAAATGTTTTAACAAATTATGTAGTTTTACTAGTGGTAGGAATTTGTGTATGTATAGGATATATACTTAAAAATAGTTGCCCTAAACTAGATAATAAATATATACCACTTATAATGGGATTATTAGGATTAGTACTTAATATTTGGTTAAGCAATTGGCAAATTAGTGGTGAAATAGTATTAGGTGGATTATTTAGTGGGCTAGCTAGCGTTGGATTACACCAGTCATTCAAACAATTAATAAATGGAAAAAAGAAGATAAATAATAAAAAGGCTAGAGATTATTTTCTCTAGCCTTTATTTTTTATATTTTACATTTTATTTATCTTTATCAATTCTAGGATATGGATTTTTACAAGAAAAAGACCCTTCATTGCATTTACCTCTTACGCAATCTGCACCTGCATATTTAAATAAAGTTGGTGCTACTTCTTTACATAATCTTAACATTTCATTAGCTAATTCACATATAGGTTCTTGTGCCCTATGACAACATCTTTTATTGAAGAAATGTAATAATTCTCTTACATTCATAGTCATTACCATTTTAGTTTCACAAGCATTAGGTAGCATTCCTCTTGCATTTTCATTCGCTACCTTTTCTGCATTCATACCATTAGTTGGATAACCATTTGTTTCTACATATTCTTTTATTATTTTTTGCCATTTAATATATTTGTCTAATATTTCCATCATATCTTCATGCCATTCATCTGCCATATTCATTTCTTTTACTACATTAGGAGTAGTGTGCTTAAATGTTTCATCAAGATTAACATATCTTTGAGATTGTTGACTATACGAAGCCACCCTATGACGGACAATTTGATGTGAAATTGTTCTATCAATTCCTTCGATAGCAAATGTAAACGAAACATGTTCTAATGGGCTATCGTGACCTATTTCAATTAAATGTGCTAAAAATTTTTCTATTTTTTCAGGAGTAAGTTTCTCCATTATTTCATCTACACCAACTTTACTATAACATAATTTTGCAGATTGGGCAATTACTTCTTCAGGATTTGGTGTATGAGCTAATATTTTTACTTTTAATAAATCATTCATATATCTCTCTCCTATCAAATTATATTATATTATA
>OKWD01000247.1_pt1 | contig 10140 bp, 13 predicted proteins | sample 1607011 | NCBI WGS metagenome assembly OKWD01 (sample SAMN04414077, study PRJEB24778) | human gut metagenome | material: faecal | host: Homo sapiens | reverse complement strand
AGGTGATTATGGTCAAACTGTTGGCTAGCTCTACCTCTAAAAATGATGAACATAGTGGATGGCAGAAAACAATCCGTTTGAAAACAATGGGTGGCAGTGGTTCCGGTTATCATGTTCCTATGGGTATGTTGGATATTTTCCCGATGGCGGATGGTTCCAAAGCTGTAAATGATGACGGTGAGGCGATAAACGGGTACGACCGTTCTTTATTCTTCAAGAATCGTGATCCGCGTTTCTATTACACGTTTACTTTCTCCGGAGCGAAATGGGGATATGATCAGGATGCAGATGCCGTAGTTTGGAATTATCGTTGGAGTGAAACGAAAGAAGATGGTTCTCAGTTGCATTATTACACGGAAAATGAAGGCAGCAGTCCGGCGATAGTACGTAAAATGTCCGATCCGGCTGAAAATAGTGCAAACACATATCAATGGGATGGCACTGATGTATACGAATATCGTTATGCTGAATTGTTGTTGAACCTTGCAGAATGTTATGCAGCTACGGGGGATATAAGTAATTCAGTGAAAACAATTGGTGAAATTCGTGCCCGTGTAGGTATTCCTGCATCCAATAATTATGGTTTGGGAACGATTACCGATAAGAATGAAGCTATTAAGGCTTGTCTGCGTGAGCGTCAGGTAGAATTAGCTTATGAGGGGAAGCGTTATTGGGATTTATGGCGTTGGATGTTGTATAATGATGATGCAAGTGATAACAATACCACCTGTACTACCTTGGGTATTGAGCCGTTAAATGGTACTGCCCGTGTGGGTAAATATTTACAAGTGAAGGATTATGACGGAAAGGCAGATCCTCTTGTTTCTGTCATTGCTGATTTTGAGCCTGTAGATGTGGATAATGCGGCAGACTTACAAGCCGAAATGAATAGGTTGGGAGAGTTCTGGAGCCAGCACTTTGTTTTACAGGATAGAGAAACTCCGGTAGATAATGTGAATGGTCAGGAAGCAGTAATTTCATGGCAGGAAAACTATTATCTGTCCGGTCTGCCCTCTAATGTATTGAATATGAATCCGTGGTTGGAACAATCAAAAGGATGGTTGGATTATTATGAATCAGAAGGCACATTGGATGCTAGGAAATAATTTAATACGATAGTTTTATATCTGCTAGTTTATTATGACAGATACAAGCATTTTTGAGTACATATCCCCGAAAAGTGCGTCTTGAAAAAGATAATTGTTAAGAAAAAGAGAACGGAATATAAATTCCAACTTACTTATAGCACAGATATAATTTTTTAAGAATAAAGTATGAAAAGAAAAATGTTTTTAGGACTGTGTATGGCTACTTTTATTGCTCCAGTGGCAATGGCCCAGTATCCCCAGTTGACTGAGGAAGCGAAGCAAGCCTACCAGAAAATGATGAGTGAAGAACGTCGCCGCTCTGACGAAGCCTGGGCAAAAGCATTGCCTGTTGTACAGAAAGAAGCGAGAGAAGGTCGTCCGTATATTTCGTGGGCTTCCCGTCCATACGATTTGCCGCAGGCACGAATTCCTGCTTTCCCCGGTGCTGAAGGAGGAGGTATGTACAGTTTCGGCGGTCGTGGCGGTAAGGTGATTACCGTGACTAATTTGAATGACCGTGGTCCCGGTTCTTCCGTGAGGCTTGTGAGACAGGTGGAGCACGTATCATTGTCTTCAATGTTTCAGGTATTATTAAATTGGAATCTCCCATTATCGTCCGGGCTCCATATGTCACTATTGCAGGACAGACAGCTCCGGGTGACGGGGTATGTATTGCCGGAGAGTCTTTTTGGGTAAATACGCATGATGTAGTGGTACGCCATATGCGTTTCCGCCGTGGCGAAACAAAAGTATGGCATCGTGACGATTCTTTCGGAGGCAACCCGATTGGAAATATCATGATTGACCATTGCTCTTGTACTTGGGGATTGGATGAGAACATCTCTTTCTATCGCCATATGTACGATCCCAGCGAAGGACAATATGAATCAAAAGATCTGAAACTGCCTACCGTAAATGTTACCATACAGAATACTATCTCGGCAAAAGCGCTGGATACTTACAATCATGCATTCGGCAGCACTTTAGGTGGTGAGAATTGTGCATTTATGCGTAACCTGTGGGCAAGTAATTCGGGACGTAATCCTTCCGTCGGTTGGAATGGTGTTTCAATTTTGTAAACAATGTGGTGTTCAACTGGGTACATCGCTCTTCGGACGGTGGCGATTATACCGCTATGTTCAATATGATAAACAACTATTATAAACCGGGACCGGCCACTCCGAAAGATACTCCTGTGGGGCATCGCATCCTGAAACCCGAAGCGGGACGAAGCAAATTGGATCATAAAGTGTATGGCCGTGTTTATGCTGATGGTAATATTATGGAAGGCTATCCTGCCATTACAGAGGACAACTGGGCAGGTGGTATCCAGATTGAAACTCAGCCGAATACAGATGGATATACGGAGAATATGCGTAGCACCGTCCTTTTGAAATGCCGTACATCCGCATTACTTCTGCACATGATGCATACGATTTTGTACTGAAAAATGCAGGTGCCAACATTCCTTGCCGTGATATTGTGGATGAACGTATTGTAGAGGAAGTGAGAACAGGCGTTCCTTATTATGATAAGAAGATGGCCAAGGATGCTAACGGTGATTTGACCGGGCTGGCTCCTAAATCAATGGGAGAAGACGGACAGTTTAAATATCGCCGTTTGCCGAAAGATTCTTATAAGCAAGGTATCATTACCGATATCCGCCAGATGGGGGGATATCCGGAATACAAAGGCACTCCGTATGTGGATACGGATGGTGACGGTATGCCCGATGAATGGGAAAAGGCAAATGGCTTGAATCCTAATGATCCTTCGGATGCTAATAAGGACTGTACCGGTGACGGCTATACAAATATTGAGAAATATATTAATGGTATCAGCACTAGAAATTGTATTGACTGGTCTGATTTGAGAAACAATTATGATACATTGGCTTCTAAAGGAAAGTTGATGTAATAAACGGAGGAAAGAAGACAGGATATGATACAAAAGTCAGGTATAATGTTTCTGTTGCTCATGGCGGTAGTCATTACCGCCGGAGCAGTGGATTTGGACCGTGAAGGCCGCGATCCGGCTTACGGTGGAATCTATTGTGAAACGTTCGCAGAAGATTGTAGATAAACTGGAGTTGACAGATACCGTTGCCGCCCGTGAAGTGACAACTATCATAGCCAACCGTTATTTTAAACTGAATGACATATACGAAACGCGCGATGCCAAAGTGAAGCTGGCAAAAGAAACCCTGACGGGCGATGCGAAACAAGAAGCCGTTAAAGCTGCCGAAGCTGAAAAGGATGCGGCGCTTTACCGTACTCATTTCGCTTTCCCGGCCGATCTTTCGCTCTATTTGGATGCCAAGCAGATAGATGCAGTGAAAGATGGCATGACTTATGGTGTGGTAATGGTAACTTATAAAGCTACGGTTGACATGATTCCTACCTTGAAAGAAGAAGAGAAAGCGCAGATTATGGCATGGCTTGTTGAAGCCCGTGAATTTGCCATGGATGCTGAAAATTCAAATAAGAAACATGCTGCTTTCGGCAAATACAAAGGCCGGATTAATAATTACCTCTCTAAGCGGGGATATGATTTAGTGAAAGAACGTAAGGCTTGGTATGAACGTATCAAGGCACGTGGAGGAAAGATATAAATTAATGTTTATTGAAAAGCGGAAAAGGAGCTTGCCCGGTGAAACGGTGTCAAGCTCTTTTTTTATGTGCGGATAGAGAGTACAACAGGCTTTCTGTTCCGTCTTTGATATAGAAATACTCGCAATGTGTGTTTGAATCATGTTAAAAGCAGAGTATTATGTTACGAAGTTATAGAAAAAATAATAATTTAGCAACCAAATGAATCAACTAAAGAAACTATTTGCAGTGGCAGCATTGACTGCATGTGTGTTGCCTGTGGCGGCACAGTATCCTGTAATTCCTGATTCGGTAAAAATCAGAGGAGAAGAACAACAAAAGGAAATAGAACCGGAAATCGGATGAGGCATGGGCGAAAGCATTACCTGTAGTAATGTCTGAGGCTGTTCAAGGACGTCCTTATAAACCATGGGCATCCAAACCGGAGGATTTAATAAAGAGCAACATACCTGCCTTTCCCGGGGCAGAAGGGGGAGGGGCCTATACTCCCGGTGGACGTGGAGGAAAAGTAATTGTGGTCAATTCGCTGGCCGACAGTGGGCCCCGGAACATTGCGTGAGGCATGTGAGACCGGTGGCGCGCGTATTGTTGTGTTCAATGTTTCGGGCGTTATCCGGCTGAAAACTCCTATAACGTCCGTGCTCCGTATATCACTATTGCAGGTCAGACAGCTCCGGGGGATGGGTTTGTGTAACAGGAGCCTCTTTCCTGCTTGATACGCATGATATTATTATCCGCCATATGCGTTTCCGTCGGGGGGCGCAGGATGTGTTCTTCCGGGATGATGCTTTGGGAGGTAACTGTGTGGGTAATGTTATTATCGATCATTGCTCCGGCAGCTGGGGGCTGGATGAGAATATGTCTCTTTATCGCCATGTATACCATCGTGATTCCACAGGACATGGTTTGAAGCTTCCTACTGTCAACATAACTATTCAGAACTCTATTTTCTCGGAAGCTTTGGATTGTTACAATCATGCTTTCGGGGCGACTATAGGTGGGCATAACAGTATGTTTTGCCGTAACTTGTTCGCATCCAATATCAGCCGTAACTGTTCCATTGGCATGAATGAGGATTTTAATCTGGTAAACAATGTGACTTTTAATTGGTGGAACCGTTCTGTTGACGGGGGAGATGAAACCAGCCGTTTGAATATTATTAATAATTATTTTAAACCGGGGCCTATCACTCCGAAAGATAAGCCGATTGCCCACCGGATTGTGAAACCCGAATCAAGTCGTGACAAGAAGAAACCGGATACATTTGGTAAAGCGTATGTAGCCGGAAATGTAGTGGAAGGTAATGCGCGTGTGACAAAGAATAATTGGGATGGCGGCGTGCAGGTGTACGATATGCCGGACGCAGGGAAGTTTACAGATCAAATTCGTGTAAACGAGCCTTTCTCAATGCCCCATGTGACTATTATGGATGCCAAAACTGCCTATAATTATGTATTGGAAAATGCCGGGGCTACTTTCCCTAAAAGGGATGCGGTGGATGCCCGTGTGATGAAGACGGTGAAGACAGGGAAAGCTATTTACGTGAAAGACGCTCCTGAATTCGTTAGTACTTATGTAAAAAAGACGTCTTCCTGTTGACTCTTATAAACAAGGTATCATTACAGATCCCCGTCAGGTAGGTGGCTTGCCCGAATATAAAGGTACGCCTGTGGTTGATACGGATGGTGATGGTATGCCGGATGTCTGGGAGGTGAGATACGGACTCAATCCTAATGATCCGGGTGATGCGGTGAAAGATTGTAATGGTGACGGGTATACCAATATTGAAAAATACATTAATGGCATAGATCCTGCAAAGAAAGTGGATTGGACGGATATAAAGAACAATCATGATACTTTGGCAAAACGTAAAAGTTTGATGTAAAATGAATTATAAGTTATTATTATTTGGATTTTTGAGTTTGGGGTTTGCGCGGATTTCTGCGCAAACCTTTCCTTTACAGGTGAAGGAAGAAAAACTGACTTATGTGACTGATGAACGCGGAAACCGTATTCTAGATTATTCTTCTTGCGGTTACCGTAACTCGGAACACCCTATACCTGATGTGGCGAATGCCGTTTTTGTTTCATGGAAGCCTGGAGATAATTCCTCTCGTATTCAGCGTGCCATTGACTATGTATCTTCATTGGCTTTGGATAAAAATGGTTTTCGTGGGGCTGTTTTGCTGGATAAAGGAACTTTTGAATTGAATGAGAGCTTGCGTATTTCTGTGTCGGGAGTCGTGCTGCGCGGCAGTGACAGGGAACAGACCGTATTGTTGAAAAAGGGAGTGGACAGAGGAGCTTTGCTTTATATTGAAGGGCGGAATGATTTGGCTGTTACGGATACCTTGGATGTGTTGACATCATACGTTCCTGTAAATACTTGTACTTTTCAGGTAACCAATAATGTACAGCTGGTTTCCGGAGAGCGGGTCCGGATTGTCCGCCCCTCTACGAAAGAATGGATTGCTTCTGTCGGTTGTGATATTTTTGGCGGAGGTATTTCCGCTTTGGGCTGGAAAGAAGGAGAGATGGATTTGGTTTGGGATAGGTCGGTAAGTAAGGCGGATGGAAACCAATTGACTTTGGATGCTCCTTTGACAATGGCTTTGGATAATAAATGGGGAACTGTCAAAGTGTTACGTTATAGTTGGCCGGGCAGAATCGCAGAAGCAGGTTTGGAGAATCTGACATTGGCTTCTGACTATGATAAGAAGTATCCTAAAGATGAGGATCATTGCTGGACGGGGGTATCTATAGAAAATGCCGAAAACTGTTGGGTGCGCAGGGTAAATTTTAAGCACTTTGCAGGAAGTGCTGTGATTGTACAGCGTACCGGCTCTAAAACAACTGTAGAAGATTGTGTATCCACAGAACCTGTTTCAGAGATAGGTGGAATGCGTCGCAGTACATTTTATACTATGGGGCAGCAGATCACTTTTTCAGCGTTGTTATTCTAAACAGGGTATTCATGATTTCTCAGCCGGATTTTGTGCGGCAGGTCCGAATGCTTTTGTACAGTGTGATTCGGAAGAGTCGTTAGGATTCAGCGGTTCTATTGATTCCTGGGCTTGCGGGTTATTATTTGATGTGGTAAACATTGATGGCCATGATTTGGTGTTTAAGAATTTGGGACAGGATAAAAATGGTGCCGGTTGGAATACAGGCAAACAGTCTTTTCTGGCAATGTACAGCTGCGGGATAGAGTGTTATTCACCGGCAAGAGATGCGGTAAACCGTGCATACGGTTGTTGGGCGCAATTCTCGGGTGACGGCCAATGGGCGGAATCAAATAATCACGTACATCCCCGCAGCTTGTTTTATGCACAGTTGGCGGCACGTTTGAATAAAGATTGTTCTGACCAGGCACGTATTCTTCCCAGGGCTACCAACGCAACCAGCAGTCCTACCGTAGAAGCGGCAATGGAGATGGCAAAGGAAGCTTATACTCCCCGTCTTACTATGCAAAAATGGATTGAGGAAGCACCTTATACAGCCAGTGTGTCTTCCGGAAAACTGAAATCTTTAGAAGATTTGAAGTTCAAGACACCTATATATAAGGAAAAAGAGGATCATCTGTTTGCCATTATTAATGGACGTATGCAGGTGGATGGCCGGTTACTGGTAGGCGGCAGGCAGGAGGTTCCTTGGTGGAATGGGAAACTGAGGACCAGCTTCTTGTCTAAAGCCAAGCCACATGTTACCCGTTTCGTGCCGGGACGCGAAGGACTTGGGCTGACGGATAGAATTGATTCTACGGTGAATTATATGGTGAAGAATCAGATTTTGGTTTTAGATCATAATTACGGTTTGTGGTATGAGCGTCGTCGTGACGATCATGAGCGTGTCCGTCGCCGTGATGGAGATGTGTGGGGGCCATTCTACGAACAACCGTTTGCCCGCAGTGGAGAAGGTACTGCTTGGGAAGGATTGAGCAAGTATGATTTGAACCGTCCCAATGCATGGTATTGGAACCGGTTGAAGCAGTTTGCCGAAAAAGGGGCGGAGAAAGGTCTTTTGCTTTTCCATGAGAATTACTTCCAGCATAATATCTTGGAGGCGGGAGCACATTGGGTAGACTGTCCTTGGCGGTCGGCCAATAATATCAATCAGACCGATATGCCTGAACCTGTTCCTTTTGCCGGTGACAAACGTATCTTTGTAGCGGATATGTTTTATGATATCAGTCATCCGGTACGTCGTGAGTTTCATAGAAAGTATATTCGCCAATGCTTGGATAATTTTGCCGATGATGCAAATGTGGTACAACTGATCAGTGCGGAGTTTACCGGTCCGTTGCATTTTGTACAATTCTGGCTGGATGTGATAGGAGAGTGGGAGAAAGAAACCGGTAAGAAAGCAACTGTGGCGTTAAGTGCGACAAAGGATGTTCAAGATGCCATTCTGAATGATACGCAGCGTGCGAAATTAGTTGACATTATTGATATTCGTTACTGGCACTATAAAGTGGATGGTCTTTATGCTCCCGAAGGTGGAAAGAACTTGGCTCCCCGTCAGCATGCCCGTAAAATGAAAGTAGGTAAGGTTACTTTTGATGAAGCTTATCGGGCGGTGAGTGAATATCGTAAGAAGTTCCCGGAAAAAGCGGTTACTTACTATGCGCAGAATTATCCGGATATGGCTTGGGCTGTCTTCATGGCAAGTGGCTCTTGCCCGGTTGTTCCGGTTGCCGATGAAAGCTTTTTAACTGATGCGGCTGCTATGGATATGGAGGATACTGGTACAAATAAGTATCAGAAACTGGTAAAATCTGGTATTGGAAGTATCATTTATTCCCATTCTGCAACAGATATTCCTGTTCATTTATCACCTGGGAAATACATATTGAAGTCTGTTGATCCGAAGACCGGAGCAATAACGGTGATTGCTAAACGATTGAATATTAAAGATATATATATGCTTAAAGCAGAGGAAAACAAAGATTGTATTTATTGGTTTCATAGAATTTAGTACATGGAAGGAGAACCGGACTTATTTTGGTTCTCCTTTTTAATGAAAATCTGTATTATTTAGCATATATGTTTTTCAGCAGGTTATCTGTTTTTTTCGGTCCAATAATCAAATATTACCTAAAAAAGTAGCGTATCCTCCCTAGTTTTGCATCATCATCAAAACAACCTATAATTAGTATACTGTGATGGAACAAAACTTAAATGATAAGACAGCTTGCTTGGTAACCGCTTTCCAATCGGGAGATGTAAGTGCATTCTCTACATTATATGATATGCATATTAATCTTCTATTTAATTATGGATGTAAGTTAACTACTGACAAAGAATTGTTGAAGGACTGCATTCATGATGTCTTTGTAAAATTGTATACAAAGAAGGCTGAATTGGGTATCATTGACAACTTCAAATCATACCTCCTCATTTCCTTGAAAAACAAGTTATGTGATGAACTTCGCAGACGGATGTTCATGTCGGAAACGGCTGTTGAGGAACTGAATCCCGTTGCAGCAGGTGATGATGTAGAACATCAATATTTGGAAAAGGAAAAAAGTTGTTTTGAAAATATAAAAGTAAAACATTTGTTGGCTCAATTATCTCCGCGCCAACGTGAGGCACTTACCTTATATTATATAGAAGAGAAGAAATATGAAGATATTTGTACCATTATGGATATGAATTACCAGTCGGTACGAAATTTGATGCATAGAGGTATTACAAGATTAAGGGAATTGGTAGGATAATATTTTAAGTTTTCAGGTGAGTACAACTTTGAACCACTATCCGTCATAATGAAAAATGATTGTAACGTGGATACAAAAAAGGTGTATAGCAAGGTAGAAGACTTTTTGAAGGATGACGACTTTATCAAGTATGTTCTGGATGATGCTCCTGAATCAGCTTTTCATTGGGATAAGCTTTTAAAGGAGCACGCAGAACTGCTGAAAGTATTTGAAGAGGCCAAGAATGTATTATTGGTTTCTGATGAAGCAATGGAAGTAATGACTTTATCTGAAGAAAGAAACTAAAACATCGTATTTTTACTACATTTAGAGATAAATAATATGGATTATTAATTAATTTGTTAACCATAGAAAAATGAGAAAAGACATGAAGAAATGTCCTAAGCCGTTGGGTTACGGAATCAGACGAACACCTGTTGTGTTAGGATTATCAGCTGCATTATGTATGCCGGCTGCTTTTTCGTATGCAAATGTTGATAATGGAATGGATCGTGAATCTGTTCTATCTGTTATGCAAAGGAAAAACAATCAAAGGACAAATCTTGGATGAAACAGGAGAGTCTATGATTGGAGTTTCTGTGTTGGTAAAGGGTACGACTATAGGAACCGTTACTGATTTTGATGGTAATTATACACTTGAAGTGCCTAGTGGAAAGAATATATTGGAGATTTCCTATATAGGTTATAAGACCCTTAATTCCGCAACACTATTATAAATTAAACTTTT
>OKWD01000246.1_pt1 | contig 10150 bp, 14 predicted proteins | sample 1607011 | NCBI WGS metagenome assembly OKWD01 (sample SAMN04414077, study PRJEB24778) | human gut metagenome | material: faecal | host: Homo sapiens | reverse complement strand
AACATTGTCTATTCGACAAATCCCGATATGCAGTACGAAACCGACGACGTGGAGGAAGAAGAGACTCTGCCGCCTTCGAAACAGAAGTTGCGCATAATGCTCGACAAGCGCAACCGCAAGGGCAAGGGAGGTGACGCTGGTTACCGGCTTTGTGCAAAAGTCGTTGCAATGTTCATGGCAATCTGTCCAGCCTTGCCCATGCCCGATGTTATAAGTTTTCCGTGGCGGTTCCACACCTGCTCCACAATCATTCCTACAGCACGCTCATATCCGTCGGTCACCGGGATTTCCGCCACCGCACGGCTTTCGTGAGCGAGGATGTCGCGCATACACTGTTTGATGTCTGTCATATCTGTTGTCAGTCTTTTGATTCAATCAAGTTGCGTCCTTCATACTCGCAGATGGCTTTCACCCACGCAGCCGGAAGGCATTTCGATTCCTGCGTATCCACGTCGAACGCCACCATCACCGTCGCGCATTCGCTCTTCACCTCCTTCGTGACAGTGTTTACGATGCGCTGGTGCACTTTGAAACTCTTCTCGCGGATCGACTCCACACGGGTCACGACCGACACCGGCTCGCCGAATCGCATCGGGGCGTAGAAGTTGCAGTTCACGTTGGCAATCACCACGTCGGGCCGCGTCCAGTTCATCTGACCTTTGCGGATGGTGGTGAAATAAGCCGATTTACCGAGGTCGTAATAGGTGAAAAACACAGAGTTGTTGACGTGTCCGAGCACATCGATGTCGTTAAAACGCATCTGCACCGGGATAGAGTGCCTGAACGCCGGCTTTGACTCTACCTTTTCAAGATTTTTCTCTTCCATTTCTTTCCTCCTTTTTTGCTGCCGGGCAAGCCCGACATCAATATGCAAAATTACTCAGATTTCCTCAATATTCAAAGCGTAGCTTTTATAATGTCATTATTCAATGACAATAAACAAACTTTTTTCGTTCTATATTTGCAGAAATTTATGTTTTTTGTGTAAGTTTGCAAAAAACGTCTCGCAATGGATTTCAACAAGACAATCAACCGCTGGCACACCGGATGCGTAAAATACGACGGTCTGCAGCAAAACTACGGTCGAAGCGACCTTTTGCCGCTTTGGGTGGCAGATATGGATTTCGAGGTGTGTCCCGCCATCACAGACGCTCTGCGCCACAGGCTGGAGCACCAAGTGTTCGGCTATTCGATAGCACCCGACAGTTATTGGCAGTCGATACAGGACTGGCTGCTCAACCGCCATGGATTCAGCGTGGAACGCGACGAGCTTACATTCATTCCCGGCATTGTCCGCGGACTTGCGATGGCTCTTCAGGTGTTTACCGACAAGGGCGACAAGGTGCTGATACAACAGCCCGTCTACCACCCGTTCCGCATCATCATCGAGGGCAACTGCCGCAAGGTGGTCAGAAATCCGCTGCGCTTCTGCGACGACGGACACGTAGAGATGGACTTCGAGCTGCTCGAGCGCCAGTTTGCCGAGGAGCGTCCGCGCATGATGATTCTCTGCAATCCGCACAACCCCGGCGGATTTGTATGGAGCCGCGAGGAGCTGGCACGTCTTGCCGACCTCTGCACCGAATACGGCGTGCTGGTGGCGAGCGACGAAATCCACGGCGACCTTGAGCTGTTTGGCAACCGCTACACTCCGTTTGCCTCCGTTTCCGACGCAGCGGCGCAATGCAGCGTCACGTTTGGCGCGCCGTCGAAGACATTCAACATCGCCGGCATCGTAAGTTCGTGGTGTGTGGTGAAAAATCCGGCACTCCGCCGCAAGTTCTTCACCTGGCTGACAGTCAATGAATACAACGTGCCCACATTCGTGCAGACCGTAGCCACCGAAGCCGCCTACACCAAAGCGGCGGGATGGCTCGACGAGGCGCTGCGCTACATCGAGGACAACATCCGCTACACGGAGCAATTTCTGGCGGAGCGGATACCGCAAATCCGCGCCATGCGCCCGCAGGCGTCGTTCCTCGTATGGCTCGACTGCTCGGCATTGGGACTGAAGGGCAAGGACTTGGTCGACCTGTTTGTCGACAAGGCGCACCTGGCCCTCAACGACGGCGAGATGTTTGGCACCGGAGGCGAATGCCACATGCGGCTCAACGTGGGCTGCTGCCGCACAACGCTTGAAAAGGCGCTCCGCCAACTGGAGGACGCCGTCAATAAAAACTTAAAAAAAGGATGAAATATAACGACGAAGAAGACAAATGTTATGGCATCGCCGGAATGGCGATAGGTATTTCAATCTGGAACGGAGAGGACTTGCTCTATCAAATCGACATTGACGACGATGAGCACGGCTACATCTCGTTTACGCCCGACTATTATTTCTCAGGCAATCCCGCAGTGTCGCCCGTGGAGTCATGGCACGCCACGCTCAAGCACTACCAGATGACCGTAGGCATGCTCATCGCCAACTTGTTCTGCCGCAATCTGCCGGCAGGCAAGCCGACGCAATACGCCGACGCCAAGAAAGCGATTTTCAGCACCGTGGCAGATGAGGGCAAACGCACCTGCCAATTGGATGACGATGAGATAAGAAGCATGTTTCAGGAAACGTTCAACTATCTGGAGCAGGTGTTCCGCAACCCGTCGGTACGCAAATAGCGCACGAGTTTGCACAACATCTGAAAGACAGCCGACGGCTGTCGCACTATGAGGTGAAACAACTCCTCGGCATGATAAGCGAAGACTAAGATTCGGAACAAAAAACAACGACTAAGATTATGAAAATAAGGAATTTACTTCTAACCGCCGCAGCCGTGACAACAGCTGCGGTGGCGATGACGTCGGGCGGCAGCGCCGACGATGTGATGACACGCAGCGCCGACGGCACCTACGTGGTCAACACCACCACACTTGCGCCCACCGTCAAAGGCTATGCCGGCGCCACTCCTCTGAAAATCCACATCAAGAACGACCGCATTGTGAAAATCGAGGCACTTCCCAACCGCGAGGCGCACAACGTGTTTCTGCGCGCCGAGAAAGGGCTGTTCGGCAAATGGACAGGCAAGCAAGTCGGCGAGGCATCGAAAACAGAAAGTAGACGCCGTCAGCGGCGCCACCTACTCGAGCAACGCCATAAAAGAAAACGTGAAACGCGGCCTTGCCTACTATCGCAAGCACAAGAAATAACCAAAAATCACACCTTTTTTTGCAGAACAAGCGGTTTATGCGTAACTTTGCAAACTGCAACCCTTTATAAGGTGTGCTTACAACGTTTGATAATAACAAATTGAAAGATATATGAACGTATTGGAGTTAAGCGAACAAGAGATTGTGAGACGCAACAGTCTCGCCGAACTCAGAAAGATGGGAATAGAGCCTTATCCCGCTGAGGAATATGTAGTTACAGGACACACAAAAGAGATTAAGGAAAACTTCAAAGACAACGCCGAGCCACGCGAAGTGAGAATTGCCGGCCGCATCATGAGCCGCCGCATCATGGGCAAAGCCTCATTTATGGAACTGCAGGACTCCGAAGGCCGTATCCAGGTTTACATCAGCCGCGACGACCTTTGTCCGGGAGAAGACAAGGACACCTACAACATTTTCTTCAAGAAACTGCTCGACATCGGCGACATTGTCGGCATCGAGGGATTTGTGTTCCGCACACAGATGGGCGAAATCACCGTTCACGCCAAGAACATCAAGTTACTCAGCAAGTCGCTGCGACCACTTCCAATCGTCAAGATGAAAGACGGCAAGGCATACGACGCCTTCGAAGATCCGGAGCTACGCTACCGCCAGCGCTATGTTGACCTCATTGTCAACGACGGCATCAAGGACATTTTCCTTCAGCGCGCCACCGTGCTCCGCACCCTTCGTAGCGTGCTCGACGAGGCAGGCTACACCGAGGTTGAGACCCCGACCCTTCAGAGCATCGCCGGCGGAGCAAGCGCCCGTCCGTTCATCACCCATTTCAACGCACTCGACGTTGACATGTACATGCGCATAGCAACCGAGCTCTATCTGAAACGCCTCATCGTCGGCGGTTTCGAGGGCGTTTATGAAATCGGCAAGAACTTCCGCAACGAGGGAATGGACCGCAACCACAACCCGGAGTTCACCTGCATGGAGCTTTACGTTCAGTATAAAGACTACAACTGGATGATGGCATTCACAGAGAAGTTGCTCGAAACAATCTGTATCGCTGTCAACGGCAAGCCAGAGCGTGAGATTGATGGTAACATCATCAGCTTCAAGCTCCATATCGCCGTCTGCCTATCCTCGATGCCATCAAGGAGAAGACCGGTTTCGACTGCAACGGCAAGACAGAGGAAGAAATCCGCGCATTCTGCAAGGAGAAGGGCATGGATGTAGATGAGACCATGGGTAAGGGCAAGTTGATCGACGAACTCTTCGGTGAGTTCTGCGAGGGCACATTCATTCAGCCTACATTCATCACCGACTATCCGGTCGAGATGTCGCCGCTTACAAAGATGCACCGTTCAAAGCCGGGACTCACAGAGCGTTTCGAGCTTATGGTCAACGGCAAGGAGCTTGCCAATGCCTACTCAGAGCTTAACGACCCAATTGATCAGGAAGAACGCTTCGTAGAGCAGATGCGTCTTGCCGACAAGGGCGACGACGAGGCGATGATCATCGACAAGGACTTCCTCCGTGCCCTCCAGTACGGTATGCCTCCAACATCAGGTATCGGTATCGGCATCGACCGTCTTGTGATGCTCATGACCGGACAGACCACAATCCAGGAAGTGCTGTTCTTCCCGCAGATGCGTCCGGAGAAAGTTGTGAACGCGACCAGAAAGACGCCTACACCACCCTCGGCATCCCAGCAGAATGGGTAGCACCGCTGCAGAAGGCAGGCTATCTCACCGTTGACAGCCTCGACGGCGCCAATCCAGGCAAAGTGCATCAGGAAATTTGCGGACTCAACAAGAAATTCAAACTCGGCCTCACCAATCCGTCGGTCGACAACGTCGCCGCTTGGATTGACGCCGTGAAGAAATAAACAATCCATAATGGCTTTTCCAGGAAAGATTGCAGTGATGGGCGGCGGCAGCTGGGCCACCGCCCTCGCCAAACTTCTGTTGCAGAACTGCGACAGCATATATTGGTATATGCGCCGCGACGACCGCATAGCCGACTTCAAGCGCACGGGGCACAACCCCGTCTATCTGTCAGACATCGTGTTTGACACCGCGCGCATCAACTTTTCATCGGACATCAACGAGGTGTGCGGCAAAGCCGACACCTTGCTGCTTGCCGTACCGTCTCCCTATCTCAAGGGCCACTTGAAGAAAGTAACCGCCGATCTTTCTGACAAATATATGGTAAGCGCCATCAAAGGCATCGTGCCCGAGGACAACACCATCGTCACGACCTATATGTCCGACCATTTCGGCATCAAGCCAGAGCGTCAGATAGTGATAGGCGGACCGTGCCACGCAGAAGAAGTGGCTCTCGGCCGCCGCTCCTACCTCACCGTTGGCAGCCTCGACCCGTCGCTTGCCGCCGCATTCGCCCCATGCCTTCAAGGTCCGGCGTTGCGCACCATCGTGTCGGGCGACGTATCCGGCATTGAATACGGCGCCGTGCTTAAAAACGTTTACGGCATCTGCGGAGGCATCGTCTACGGCTTGAAAAACGGCGACAACTTCCTCGCCATGATCACAAGCAACGCCATCCGCGAGATGGAACGCTTCCTCGCCGCCACCAGCCCCGGCGAGCGCAACATCTGCGACTCCGTGTATCTTGGCGACCTTCTCGTCACGGCATACTCCAAATTCTCCCGCAACCACAATTTCGGCGCCTACATAGGCCGCGGCTATTCTGTCAAAGCGGCGATGATGGAGATGGAAATGGTTGCAGAAGGATACTACGGCACAAAGTGCATCTATGAAATAAACAAACGCTACGGCATCGACATGCCGATTCTCAACTGTGTCTACAGCATTCTCTATGAGAAAGTGCCGGCACAGAAAGCCATCGACCGCCTCGCGTTTGAATTGAGATAACAACAACCAATCTATGATTAATAATAACGCTGATTATGAAGAATTTAGAACTAAACATCAAGCATGTGGCAGAATTTGTCACCAAGTCGCAGATTGACGCTTTCGACAGCGCAGCTGCCAACGGACTTGAACAACTCGAAAAAGGCACAGGTGCCGGCAACGATTTCCTCGGATGGATGCATCTCCCCAGTGCAACACCGGAATCGCTTGTAGCCGACATCGAAAAGACCGCCGCCACCCTCCGCAACGACTGCGAATATGTAGTGGCAATCGGCATCGGCGGCAGCTATCTTGGCGCCAAAGCCGTTATTGAAGCCCTCAGCGACTCGTTTGCCGCCTACAAACCGGCAAGTGGCGCACGCGTGATTTTCGCCGGACAGAACATCGGCGAGGACTACACCCACGAGCTCATAAGCCTCTTGAAAGGCAAGAAGTTCGGCATCATCGTAATTTCCAAATCAGGCACAACGACAGAGCCGGCAATCGCATTCCGCATCCTCAAGGAAATGCTTGAGGCACAGGAAGGCAAGGAGTTTGCCTCGAAACACATCGTTGCAGTCACCGACGCCAAGCGCGGCGCGCTCCGCTCGCTCGCCACAGAGGAAGGCTACGCAACCTACGTAATTGAGGACAACGTCGGCGGACGCTTCTCCGTTCTCACGCCGGTAGGCCTTCTGCCTATCGCCGTTGCAGGCTTCGACATCCGCGCCCTTCTCGACGGAGCGAAAGCAATGGAGGCAGCCACCGCGGCAGCCGACGACAACAACCCCGCCTACCTCTACGCCAAGACCCGCAACGCACTCTATGCCGAAGGCAAGAAGACGGAGATTCTGGTGAACTACAATCCAAAACTCCACTACCTCGGCGAATGGTGGAAACAGCTTTACGGCGAGAGCGAAGGCAAGGAGCACAAAGGCATCTTCCCAGCCGCTGTCGACAACTCCACCGACCTTCACTCAATGGGTCAGTGGATTCAGGAAGGCGAACGCACCATCTTCGAGACCGTAATCTCCGTAGCCGAGCAACAGCACGAATGGTGATTCCGAGCGACGCCGCCAACCTTGACGGACTCAACTACATCGCCGGCAAGCGCATCGACGAAGTGAACAAGATGGCAGAACTCGGCACCGTAATCGCCCACGTTGACGGCGGAGTGCCCAACATCCACATCACCCTCGGCTCGCTCACAGAGCGCTGCCTCGGCGAAATCATCTATTTCTTCGAGAAAGCGTGCGGCATCAGCGGCTACATCCTCGGCGTGAACCCATTCAACCAGCCGGGAGTAGAGGCCTACAAGAAGAATATGTTCGCACTGCTCAACAAGCCAGGCTACGAGGCAGAGAGCAAAGCCATCCAGGCGAAACTGAAATAACACGCAAACACCATAAGCAAAAGAGACCGTCACTTGAAGAAGTGGCGGTTTTTTTGTCTAAAGTTTTGCGAAATCAAGTATATTTTGTTTCTTTGTTGTTGCATCTCAGATGCGCCGAAAAAAGAGTATTAACTACAATTCCTACCGCTATGAACGCTTTCGTAGAGAAATGCAACAAGATTTTCGGAGAAACCACTCTCCACTATCATAAATTCGACAACATCGACGCAGTGCCGGAAAACCCATACGAGGCAGGCACCATCGACGATGTGCTGTTCAGAAAGAACTGGATCGACGCCGTGCAGTGGCACATGGAGGACATTATCCGCGACCCAGCCATCGACCCCGTCGAGGCACTCGCCGCTGAAACGCCGCATAGACAAGTCGAACCAGGACCGCACCGACCTTGTGGAGGACATCGACACCTATTTCCGCGACCTTTACAGCAACGTCAAGCTACTTGACGGCGCCACAATCAACACCGAAAGTCCGGCATGGGCAATCGACCGTCTGTCTATTCTCGCACTGAAAATCTACCACATGCGCCAAGAGGCAGAGCGCACCGACGCCACCGCCGAGCACATAGCCAAGTGCACAGCCAAACTGCGCGTGCTGCTGGAGCAGCAAGTAGACCTCTCAACCGCCATCGGCCAACTCCTTGACGACATCGCCGCCGGCCGCAAATATATGAAAGTCTACCGCCAGATGAAGATGTACAACGACGCAGACACCAATCCGGTGCTCTACGCCCAGAAAAAATAATCAAACCGGGAAGATAGAATTGACAAAAGAATACAAAAACGTACTCATAGCGCGATTTTCCGCCCTCGGTGATGTCGCGATGACCGTCCCGGTGGTTTACTCCGCCTGCGAGGCATACCCCACGGTGCGGTTTGTCATCGCCACACAGCCCGTAGCGTCGTCGCTGTTTGTCAACCCGCCCCAAAACCTCACGGTTGTAGGAGTCGACGCAAGCAACGCTACAAAGGCACGCACGGCATCTGGCGTCTTATGGGCGACCTGCGGCGCGAATACGCCATTGATGCGTTTATCGACCTTCACGACGTGATCCGCACCCACATCATGGGCGTCTACTGCCGTATGCACGGCATCCCGATGAGCCGCATCGACAAAGGTCGCAGCGAGAAGCGCGAGCTGACACGCGAGACGGGCAAGAATCTGCATCCGCTGATATCCACCCGTCAACGCTACTTCGACGCATTCAAGCGAATGGGATTCGACTTCGGCGAGACATTCACGTCGGTCTATCCCACGGGAGCCGACACGACGCTGTTTGCCGACATCACGAAACCCAAATCCGGCGGCGAGCGCTGGATTGCTATCGCCCCGTTTGCCAAGCACGAAGGAAAGATATATCCCCCCGGACTGATGTCGCTCGTTGTCGACACCTTGTCGCAGCGCGCCGGGACACGCCTGTTTCTCTTCGGAGGCGGCGGCTATGAGCGCGACATCCTCGAAGAATGGGCGTGTGAGCACCCACACAACGTCACCTCGCTGCCGGCAAGCGCTACGGCTTTGCCAAAGAGCTTGCGCTGCTGAGCCACTGCGACGTGATGCTCTCGATGGACTCCGCCAACATGCACCTCGCCTCGCTTGTCGAGCTTCCGGTGGTGTCGGTCTGGGGCGCCACACATCCATATTGCGGATTCACCGGATGGCATCAGAATCCAGCCAACGAAGTGCAGACCGACCTACCCTGCCGTCCATGTTCCGTGTTTGGCAACAAGCCGTGCCAACGCGGCGACTATGCCTGCCTCCGCGGCATTGACTACCACGCCATAGTGCAACGGCTTGACAACGTAATAAACCAACGATGAGTGAAGATTTCGACATAAGGACAAGCCGCACCGACGGCGACAATGAATTTGAGCGCGCGCTGCGTCCGCTGGCGTTCGATGATTTCAACGGACAGGAGAAAATCATCGAAAACCTGCGCGTGTTTGTCAAGGCGGCAAAAATGCGCGGAGAGTCGCTCGACCACACGTTGCTTTACGGTCCTCCCGGTCTTGGCAAAACCACCCTGTCAAACATAATGGCAAACGAGCTCGGCGTAGGCTTCAAGGTAACGTCAGGCCCCGTGCTCGACAAGCCCGGCGACCTTGCCGGCATCCTGACATCGCTCGAGGAGAACGACGTGCTGTTTATCGACGAGATACACCGCCTCAGCCCCGTTGTCGAAGAATATCTCTACTCCGCAATGGAGGATTTCCGCATCGACATTATGATTGACAAAGGTCCCGGCGCGAGAAGCGTTCAGCTCAACCTGTCTCCGTTCACCCTTGTCGGCGCCACCACCCGCAGCGGCCTGCTCACCCCGCCGCTCCGCGCGCGCTTCGGCATCAAATGTCATTTAGAATACTACGACCACGACGTTCTGAGCTCAATCGTGCTGCGCTCCGCCCGACTGCTCAACGTCAGATGCACAACAGAAGCCGCCGGCGAGATAGCCATGCGCAGCCGCGGCACGCCACGTATCGCCAATGCCCTGCTTCGCAGAGTGCGCGACTTTGCCCAAGTGAAAGGCAACGGCTCCATCGACACCGAGATAGCCAAATTCGCGCTTGAGGCACTCAACATCGACAAGTTCGGACTCGACGAGGTTGACAACAAACTACTGCTCACGATTATCGACAAGTTCAACGGCGGCCCGGTTGGACTCACCACCATCGCCACCGCCCTCGGCGAGGACGCGGAAACCGTAGAGGAAGTCTACGAGCCTTTCCTCATCAAGGAAGGCTTCATCAAGCGCACCCCCCGCGCGCGAGTA
>OKWD01000245.1_pt1 | contig 10204 bp, 15 predicted proteins | sample 1607011 | NCBI WGS metagenome assembly OKWD01 (sample SAMN04414077, study PRJEB24778) | human gut metagenome | material: faecal | host: Homo sapiens | reverse complement strand
CATATCTGGCAGATGTTCCAGAAGAATAGAAACGCCTCCACTCGAGTGTAGCGGGAATAATATTCCTGCAAAGAAGGTGTGGTACGCCGATAGTACATCAACACTTTCTCTTCCAGTTCGCGTTGACGCACCACCCCGTTGCTCACATCCTCCTCGTATGCTTTGAATGTCCTATCTTTCAGTTCCTGAGAATAGATCATCTTCAGATCTCTCAATCTTATATTCCTGGTTCTCTTTTCGGTACGCATCTGCCATTTCGTTCAAATCATTCTTATATCGGTCTATGGTATTCTTCTGGTGGCGAAGCATCCTCTGCATGGAAGCCCGCTGCCTTTCGCTGAGAACAAATGCTTCTCATAATATTCCGTTTCCGCATCCAGCAGCCCGGACCAATCCTTCTCCACTCTGTCCAACGCTTCGGCCACCGATTTATATTTGGCTCCGAAATCCTCCGGCTCGGGTTCGGGCGGCGGTGGAGGACAATCCTCATAGCACATCAAGTGATATTCATAATTATTGATATAAATGGAACGAAGCCCTTTTTTCAGCGTATATATCTTATTACGCGGAACTTTGGCATGGAGTATGGAATCATATTTCTTCAGAATACAGCAGTTGGCTTTGTACTTGTCCTTATGCAGGTAGAATAATTTACCGGTCTGATCCAGATGTTGATAGTCGGCTGCAAAAATAAGGAGGCGCTCTTTCATCCGGACGCCTTCTACCTGATAATAATAAGTATCGATAACCTGTATGCCCGGATCGTTCACTTCACGCAAACTGTGTTCGGACGATTGTTGGTCTTTCAGTTCTTCAATGTCCTGTTCCAGCCCTTTTATATTCAGCAGATACTCGGCACTTTTTCTGAATGGCAGCATTCACCATCTCCTCTGCCGCCTCCATCTGATCCATCTCACTCCAAAGGCAATAGGACAGCAATGTACAGTCCGAAAGGCGGATAGTGTCCGATCCGTTCAGGAAAGCGGAAGCTTTCAGCAGCTTCACCATTTTCTTCCACCGGCGGTCCGACACATACAGAGGAGACGACACACCCCCCTCATTTTGTATCTGGAGGTTATATTGCTCTATCCGGTCTTTCAAGGCATGAATCACTTCGAAAATAGAGTAATGGATTTTAATGGCAGCCATCTCCTTTTCCCACCGGATGTATTCCTCATCGGTGATCTGCAGTTGCTCGTCCACCACCGGTTCCGTTTCATCCGTAGAGGAAATCATCCGGTCAAATTCTCCCATATCCTCAATGCCTCCCACCAGACAGCGAAGCAGGAAACGGTCCCACAAGGCCTCCAGTCCCTGTCCTTGGGCAGGCAGTTCATTGGAAGCGGCAATCAGCCCTTTCAGAGGAACACGGATGGAAAACTGTCCGTTACGGTATATTTTTTCATTGATAATGGTGAGCAATGCATTCTGAATGGCCGGTCCGGCTTTCCATATCTCGTCCAGGAAAGCAATGGTGGCAGAAGGCAGATAACCATCGACAATACGCTCATACGTATCTTCGTCTTTCAGTTTGGAAATGGAGACAGGGCCGAATATTTCGTCCGGCGTACTGAATCGTGACATCAGATATTCAAATGCGGAAGCGTTGCGGAATGCCAGTTTCAGCCGGCGCCTACCATACTTTTAGCTACTCCCGGAGGGCCTAAAAGGAAAATGCTTTCCCCTGCCACAGCCGAAAGCAGAGCCAGAGCCACAATATGCTCCTTTTCAAAAAACCCTTTCATTCAGTTGTTGTAACAGAGATGCTATACGAGGTTTCAATGTATTCATAAAAATTATCGACTAATGATGATCAACTAGTGGTGCATTAACCACCAACCACTCCTTGTTTCTTATGCAAATATCTGAAAAAAGGATGTATTTCTCATTAGAATGTATTTTTCTTTTTGCAGAATTGCTGTTTTTCATGATAGATTGGATAAGTTACAGTGACAAGGTTTATATCTTACACAAGCATGTAGTATTTTCTCCACTAAATTGCCTACCTTTGCAACTTCAACAACAAACAATGATTCCAAATGAAAACAAACTTGCTTTCCTCCGATAAAGACCCGATGGGAACTGCCATCGCCGATTATTTCCACCACAACAAAGCAGATAAGTTACGTGTATTTTCCTCACAGTTCGAGGAAGACGAAATACCCGTGAATCAATTATTCCGCCCTTATGACGAAATGCCGGAACTGGAACAGATTGCCTTACAAATGGCCGAAGGAAATACTCTGGACGTAGGAGCCGGAAGCGGCTGCCATGCACTGGCCTTGCAAGAGATGGGAAAAGAGGTATGCGCCATCGACATTTCCCCCCGTTCTGTAGAAGTAATGGAAAAAAGAGGGGTAAGGAATGTCCGTCAGATGAATCTTTTCGATCCGCATTTTCTAGAAACATTCGATACAATCCTCATGCTGATGAACGGATCGGGCATTATCGGGAAGTTGGAAAATATGGCAGCTTTCTTTCAAAAGATGAAACAACTGCTTCGCCCCGGGGGATGTATCTTGATGGATTCCAGTGATCTCCGTTATCTTTTTGAAGATGAGGACGGGAGTTTCCTGATTGATCTGGCAGGAGATTATTATGGCGAAATAGACTTCCGGATGCAATACAAAAATATAAAAGGAGATTCTTTCGACTGGCTTTATGTCGATTTTCAGACACTCAGCCTGTATGCTGCCGGGAATGGATTCGAGGCGGAGCTTATCAAAGAGGGGGAGCACTATGATTATTTAACCCGCCTTCGATGGAAGGGATGACACTTATAGAAAGATTCCGATAAACTTGTCGCATGATATTCAAATTCTTGGGGCAAGATGCTGCGTATCTTGCCCCAAGAAAAAATTAGGCCATTGAACCGCCTACTATCATCCCAACAGTTCATTGGTAATAGCCTGCTGACGACTCTTGTTGTACATCACCGTCAGATCCTGCAACAAATCATTCGCATTGTCTGTAGCAATCTGCATAGCCATGGTGCGGGCGGCATGTTCGGAAGCATTCGAATCCAGTAATACCGTGAACATCTTCATACAGAACATCTTCGGGAGCAATTCCTCCATCACCACATCTACAGACGGTTCCACAATATAATCGGGTATCCTGCCTTTGTCCTCCTCTTTCTTCTCTTGTGTCAAGTCTATCGGAAGATAGGTTTCACGCGTCAGGACCTGTACTGCTGTAGAACGGAAATGGTTGTACAGCAACTCCACCTTGTCTATGTCACGATGCAGAAAGCGCCTCATCAAGTCCTCTGCCAAGCGGCAGCTTCCTGATAGGAAGGTTTATCCGCCATATGCTGGAAATCGCCTTCGGCCTTGAATCCCAATTTCTTCACACCTTCCGCTACCTTCCGGCCTACCGGGTACAAAAGCACGTTCTCCATACCCAGGGACTTGTATTCATCCAGAATAACCGTCAGATGCCTGATGATATTTGCATTGAACCCGCCACACAGACTGGTATTGGAGGCAAACACGACGATAGCCACACGCTTCACTTCACGTTTCACAATGAAAGGAGACTCCACCTCACTATCCGCACTCAGAAAATTGGTCAGGATGTGATTCAGCCTTCGTTCGTAAGGAAGCATGTTTTCTATGGCAGCCTGCGCCTTATGCAACTTGGCAGAGGCTACCATCTTCATAGCCGAAGTAATTTTCCGCGTATTATTTACTGAGGCTATTCTTCCTTTTACTTCTTTCAGTGATGCCATGACTATTCGTTCACTTTAAATGGTTGAGCCGTATCAGCTGCTACTTTCTCTATAATTGCAGTTACATCATCATTTATCACACCGCTTGACAATACATCAAGCACATCTTTCTGATGGTCGGCACGCATCATTTCCAGGAATGATTTCTGGAAATCCTGCACCTTATGCAAGGGTACATCACGCAGCAAACTATGTGTACCACAATAAAGGATGGCTATTTGTTCTCCGACAGGCATCGGACTGTACTGCGGCTGTATCAGCAACTGGTTGTTCTTACGTCCCCGGTCGATAGCCATTGCCGTTACAGGATCCATATCACTGCTGAACTTGGAGAAAGCCTCCAGTTCGCGATATTGTGCCTGATCGATCTTCAATGTACCTGCCACCTTCTTCATGCTCTTGATCTGGGCACTACCTCCCACACGGGATACGGAAATACCCACATTGATAGCCGGACGGAAACCCTGGTTGAACAAATCGGTTTCAAGGAATATCTGACCGTCTGTAATGGAAATGACATTGGTTGGAATATACGCGGAAACATCACCTGCCTGTGTTTCGATAATAGGCAATGCAGTCAGTGAACCACCTGCCTTTACCTTGCCTTTCAAACTGGGTGGAAGGTCATTCATCTGTTCGGCCACTTCCTGCTGGTTGATAATCTTCGCCGCACGTTCCAACAATCGTGAATGCAGATAGAAGATATCACCCGGATATGCCTCACGACCGGAGGGACGACGCAGAATCAAGGATACTTCACGATAGGCTACAGCTTGCTTTGACAAGTCATCATACACTACCAAGGCATCCCGGCCGGTGTCACGGAAATACTCTCCGATAGCCGCTCCGGCAAACGGAGCAAAATACTGCAATGCAGCCGGATCGGCAGCAGTGGCAGCTACCACTATGGTATAATCCATCGCACCGCGTTCACGCAGCGTATTCACCAGACTGGCTACAGTGGAACCCTTCTGACCAATAGCTACATAAATGCAATATACAGGTTTTCCTGCTTCATAGTTTGGATTTCTGATTCAAAATCGTATCTATAGCGATAGAGGTTTTTCCGGTCTGACGGTCCCCGATAATCAACTCACGTTGTCCACGCCCGATAGGAATCATGGCATCCACAGACTTCAGCCCTGTCTGCAAAGGCTGGTTCACAGGCTGACGGAAGATCACTCCGGGAGCTTTACGCTCCAAAGGCATTTCGCACAGTTCCCCGCCAATCTGTCCGCGGCCATCCAATGGTACGCCTAACGGATCGATGACACGCCCTAACATACCTTCGCCCACATTAATAGAAGCAATGCGTTTGGTACGTTTCACCACCATTCCTTCCTTAATCTGATCAGTAGGACCTAGCAATACCGCACCTACATTGTCCTCCTCCAGGTTCATCACGATAGCCATGATACCGTTTTCAAACTCCAGCAACTCATTGGCTTCCGCGTTGCGCAGACCGTAAATACGTGCTACGCCATCGCTCACTTGCAGCACATTCCCCACCTCGTCAAATTGCAGGTGGGTGTCGATGCCTTTCAGCTGCTGAAGTAAAACTTCGGATACTTCGCTGGGTTTTATATTTTCAGACATAATCTTTTTACATTTAAAAATTGAAAATTAAAAAATTAAAGCCCGACCAGGTATTAACCTTAAGTTAAAAACTAAAAGAAACAAAACTGATATTACTTTTATTTTCTAACTTATAATTTTTAATTTTATACTATTCTTCTATTTTTAGCTATAAACTGTTGCTTTACCCGTTTTATCTGGTTAGCTACGCTCGCATCCAATCTGTAAGTTCCGATTTCAAAGATAAAACCACCTTCCAGTTTCGGATCTATTTTGGTTTTGAACTCTACAGTTCCATGAGTTTTCTCTACGACCAATGCCCGTATGCGGTTGACTACCTCTTCCGCTACCGGACAAACAGTCGTGATTTTACCGACGCTGATATTCTTCTGTTTCCGATAAAGGTCAATGTATGACATAATCATAAACTGCAAGAATTTCTCTCTTCGTTCCTCCAGTACCAATTCCACAAAGCGTTTCAATTCTTCGCTCACCTTACCTCCTCCGGCGGCTTCGCAAATCAGTTTCAACTTTGTTTCAGCAGGCAATACAGGATTATCCAATGCCTGTCGAAGTTCGGGGATTCTCGAGAAACTATCTGCCAATATTCCGGCTTCCTCATAAACAGTATCCTCTGTCCCCTTTTCGTCGGCATAGGCCAGCAAAGCCTTAGCATAACGCATTGAAATGACTCCTATATACATAACAATCAGTCTTTAGAAACAGTTAATTCATCCAGCAAACGGTCAATCATTTCCATTTGTTCTTTCTCATCATCGAGGTTCTTGCGCAAAACCTTCTCAGCAATGTCGACAGACAGTACAGCTACTTGGCGGCGGATGTCGCTGATAGCGCTGTCTTTTTCTGCCTGAATCTGCTTTTTCGCTTCATCCAGCAGTTTCTGTCCTTCAACCTGAGCCTGTGTTTTGGCTTCCTTCAGAATACGTTCGCGGGTTGCGACCGCTTCATTCAGGATGCGCGCCTGCTCCTCGTGAGCCTTAGCCAATATCATTTCACTGTCTGCTTTAATATTAGCCAATTGCTCATTGGCTTCACGTGCAGCAAGCAGTGACTTGTCTATATATTGTTTTCGCTCATCCACCATTCTGGTGATCACCGGAAAACCGTATTTTGCCAGAATGACAAAAACGATACCGAAAACGATGACCATCCAGAATAACAGACCGCTATCAGGTGTTAATAATGACATGCTAAATTAATTATAAGAACAAAGTTAATAAACAAACAATAATGGCGATCAGGGCCACACCTTCTACCAACGCGGCGATAATAATCATATTCATACGGATATCTCCTGCCGCCTCCGGCTGACGGGCAATTGCCTCCATGGCAGAACCACCGATTTACCGATACCGATACCTGCACCGATTACTGCAATAGCTGCTCCAAGTGCAGCACCTAATTTCCCTAAACCTGCCGCAGCAGCGGACTGTAATAAAACTGCTAGTAACATAATAGTTTGTTTTTTGAATTAATTATTTAATTTATTTCATTTCTTTTTCTTCACGCATCTCTTCTGTACGGGACAACCCGATAAAGACCGCGGACAACATGGTAAATACGTATGCTTGAATAAATGCGACCAATAATTCCAGCGCAGTCATAAAGATTCCGAATGCCACAGCAACAAATCCCATGGAACCATTGATCAGAGGTCCCATATTCGCCGTAATAAAAATGATGGATATCAAACTGAGAATAGCAGCATGACCGGCCATCATATTGGCAAACAAACGAATCATCAATGCAAATGGCTTCGTAAAGATTCCGAAAATCTCAATAATCGGCATCATCGGGAACGGAGCCTTTAACCACCAAGGAACATCAGGCCATAGAATCTCTTTCCAATATTCCTTGTTCCCCCATAGATTCACAGCCAGGAACGTACAGATAGCCAGCACAAAGGTAACGGCAATATTACCTGTAATATTCGCACCGCCGGGGAAGAAAGGAATCAATCCCATCAGATTATTGATCAGGATAAAGAAGAAAGCCGTCAGCAGATAAGGTGCATAACGCTTATAATCCTTACCGATACAACCCTTTATCACATCATCATTGATTGCCAGGATACAAGCTTCCATCATGCCCACCATTCCTTTAGGAGCTTCCTTTTCTACTGGATGTTTTTTGTACCAACGGGCACAACTCAACACTAGAATCACCAGAATGGCACTATTGACAAACAACCCGGTAACATTCTTTGTAATAGAGATATCCAAAGGTTTTACTTCGTTACCGCTAGCATCCTTTTCCACTATCTTACCTTTATATTCACCGTCTTTAGCAATGTACAGTCCTTCATACTCTCCGTTTCCTTCCTCAAACCTAGAAGAAAGAAAAACGTGCCATCCTGTACTGCTTTTTACGATTACCGGCAGTGGTATAGCTATAGGTGTATCTCCTATGTCAGTGATATGCCATTCATACGAATCACCTATATGTCCGAAAACGATTTCATTTACGTCTACCTGCTGCTCTTTATAGTCAGTATCCGACTCTTCCCGGGCATTGGCTCCTTGCAGAAAAGCGATCAGCAACATTAAAACCGTTCCTATATATCGTAAACTTCTCATATTACTTATACTTGTACCTATTACTTTTATGTTTTATCTCAAAATGAAAAAAGAAGCGGGTTTCAAAAATCAGAAAGATAATATAGAATACCATGTAAGTTCCTATAAATGACAGTACTTGATGTGCCACCGCCACTGCATAGACGGACATAATCAAGATGCTCAACATCATCTTCGTCACTTTCGCCACCAAGTAAACCGCCACCATTTTTTGCGGACTTACCCGATAACAGCATCCGAACATAAATATGTAAAAGAGGCCGAAAAGATAAAAAATATCGGTATGGAGGGATACCAGGCAAAATAATACCTAGGCAACAAGGTGTGAAATACCAGGGCTCCTCCCCAACTCAATACAACCATTAATATGGTCAACGATATGATAAATTTTCTCTTTACGGCTAACAAAGACATAATTATGTATTAGATTTCCACACAGGCCGAAACTATATTGTCCCTCACCTCAACGAACCCACTCCGATATTCCAATTGATTTCTCCAATTTCGTCCTCCGTGTATTTTATCTTCGCCTTTTATCAGTGATGATATCAGCGGAGCATGATCATACAGGACAGAAAAAGAGCCTAATTCCCCCGGTAGTGTCACTATTTCCACTTTGCCGTCAAACAAAGTACTTTCCGGAGAAACCACTATCAAATGAAGATCTTCATGATGTTCCATTACTTACTTTTATTTCTTATGGCTGGCAGCATCCAGCAACTTCTTTCCCTTTTCTATTGCTTCCTCTATCGTTCCTACATTCAAGAATGCCTGTTCCGGCAAGTAATCCACCTCACCGTCCAAAATCATCTTGAATCCTTTTATCGTATCTTCGATTGAAACCATGACACCCGGCACACCTGTAAACTGTTCGGCTACGGCAAACGGTTGTGAAAGGAACCGCTGCACCCGACGCGCACGGTTTACAGTCTGACGATCTTCATCACTCAATTCGTCCATACCCAAAATAGAAATGATATCTTGCAACTCCTTGTTGCGCTGCAAAATCTGCTTCACACGCTGAGCCACATCATAGTGCTCCTGCCCTACAATCAGCGGATCAAGAATACGTGAGGTTGATTCCAACGGATCTACAGCCGGATAAATACCCAGTTCGGTAATTTTACGGCTCAATACGGTTGTTGCATCCAAGTGAGTAAATGTAGTAGCGGGCGCAGGGTCTGTCAAGTCATCAGCAGGTACATACACAGCCTGTACCGAGGTGATAGAACCATTCTTGGTAGAAGTGATACGTTCCTGCATCTGTCCCATTTCCGTAGCCAGTGTCGGTTGGTACCCCACGGCTGACGGCATACGGCCCAACAAAGCCGAAACCTCGGAACCTGCCTGAGTGAAACGGAATATATTGTCGATAAAGAACAAAATGTCACGTGGTCCGTTGCTGTCACCGTTTTTGCGGTCACGGAAAGATTCGGCAACGGTCAGCCCCGAAAGGGCAATGGAAGAACGCGCGCCGGGAGGCTCGTTCATCTGTCCGTACACCAATGTGGCCTGTGACTTTTCAACTTCATTATAATCTACTTTGGAAAGATCCCAATGACCTTCTTCCATGCTTTTCTTAAATTCTTCTCCGTAGCGGATTACACCAGATTCAATCATTTCACGCAACAGGTCGTTGCCTTCACGTGTACGTTCACCGACTCCGGCAAAAACAGAAAAGCCGTTATGTTTCTTGGCAATGTTGTTAATCAGCTCCATAATAAGCACAGTCTTGCCTACACCGGCCCCCCCAAACAATCCGATTTTACCACCCTTTGAATAAGGTTCCAGCAAATCAATAACCTTGATACCTGTGAAGAGCACTTCCTGCACAGTAGACAATTCATCAAACTTAGGGGGCTCACGGTGAATGGGAAACGCCCCTTCCTTACTCAACGGGCGCATACCGTCCACAGCCTCACCTACTACGTTCATCAACCGGCCTTTAATCTGATTACCAACCGGCATAGTAATAGGATGTCCTGTCGGAATTACTTCCATACCACGTTGCAAACCGTCCGTACTATCCATAGCTACAGTACGCACTGTGTCTTCACCAATGTGTTGTTGAACTTCCACGACTAGAATTCTGCCGTCATTGCGTTTGATAGTCAATGCATCATGAATGCTTGGAAGAAGCAGATCGGTGTCGATGCCTTTGCCCTCAAAATACACATCGACTACCGGTCCGATAACTTGTGAAATATGTCCAATAATCTGTGACATAAGCTTCTATTTACTTTTATTTGATAATTTACCTTTTCTATATTAACAAATTATCGCAGGTTTTTTGTTTACCTAC
>OKWD01000244.1_pt1 | contig 10265 bp, 8 predicted proteins | sample 1607011 | NCBI WGS metagenome assembly OKWD01 (sample SAMN04414077, study PRJEB24778) | human gut metagenome | material: faecal | host: Homo sapiens | reverse complement strand
AGAAAGCCGGGATAACCGGGGCCCATTCCGTACCGAACATATCCTCGCGAAGGACAAGCGAGGCGGCAAAACGATCGACAGGCCGCCATTTCGCAGAAACGGAACCGGAAAACTCGACACGTCCCTTGTCATACCCGACAACAGCCTTGTTACCTTCCTGCGAGATGATATTTTTGTCCGCGCTTTCCACCAAATGCTGGTGTACGGAAACACCGGCCGTGAACAGCCATTTCTCTGAAGGAGCATAATCCCCGTCCGCACTTCCGTAGAACGTGTTAATCTTACTGCGTGAGCGGGTCATCGAAGCCATTTCGCCGTTTCCCTTGTCCCGCTTGTAATCATAGGCCATCCATGTGTGTATATAGCCGCCTTTTACACCGACCTTCCATTTCTCCCGCACGCGATCCCACGAGAGGACGCCGCGAAACGTCTGCTCCCTTTGGCGGTTCTCGAAGTCCATGTCGTTCCCGTAATCCGTGCTGAGCATCGCCAGTTCCCGGTTGGAATTGATATACCAGGCGTTTAGCCCGAACTTGTCGCCTTCGCCCGTGTTATAATAAATTTCCTGCAAGACGTGCAGATCCTTATAAGCCCCGCTGCGGTTGCGTTCCGTCGGGTAATAGGAACCGATGATGTTCTTGTCCTCGTCATAGATGTTTTCCTTCTTGTCCCGGTTTCGGTATTTGTAGTCGTTGGGGGAAGAGGAATACACCACACGGGTGGAGGACTGCCAGTGTTTGTCACCGTAGGTCAGGCGGAGAAACTCGTCGAACGTGCTGAACGACCCCACTCCCTGCACGTACTGCAACCCGAACCCTTCATGGTTGGCCGGAGAAGTGGAGAGCCTGACCAGACCACCCAAGCCGCCGCCCGTTTCGTTTACCGATGACGTTCCGTGCAGCAGCGAGGCATCATCGATAAAGTAAGAAGGGATGGTGGAAAAATCCGTCATGCCCAGCATCGGGTTGTTAATGCGCATACCATTCCACGTCACTTGGGTATGCGAGGGAGAGGTACCCCGGAAAGCCACGGTGGATAACGTGGCGCGTCCGTAGTTCTTGACAAAAACGGATGAGTTGAATGTCAGCACATCGGCCATAGACAAGGCGATGTTCTCTTTCATGGCGATGGAATCGAAACGGGTTCGTTGCACGCCTATATCCTTCATAGGTCGTTTGCCCACCACCGTAACCTCCGGAATACGTAGTACCCTTTTGGTAATGCTGACGGAATTTTTCTGCTGGGCGGCAAGCAGAAAGGGCAGGCTTACCCCCACGAACAATAGAATAAGATGTCTTTTCATTTTTGTCCTCCTTCCTCGTTATTTCCAGCAGAAAGCTCCCGGAATGATTCCCACGTAAAATTCATCGATCAGCTTGCCTTGCGGCGAATAGCGATACACGATACCTTGTTGCTGGTAATCAATAGCGTCGGCCACATATACCTCCCCGTTGTTGGGATTGACCGTAAGGCCGTAGTATTTGGTGTCCCGAAACTCCAGAAAAGGCCGGACGGGAACACGGTCGGCTTCCACCGGCATTCGCCAAATATCGTTGTTGATCCAGTAAAGTGTATCCCGTGTACCGTTGAGCTGGACTTCCGAAGGCCAGTCGCCCAGCTTAAACTTGAACTGTTTCTCTACGGTGAAAGTCTCGGCGTCTATACGATAGAGAGACGGTGCCTCGTAACCGTATGGGCTGCCCTCGTAACCGCCATCCGTGATGGTCCACATCTTGTTGTATTTGTCCATGACCAGCGAAGTAGGTTGTATGCCGATGGTCAGTTCGTCCACGACCTTGTCCGTCTCCGTGTCGATTTTCAGGATGCGGTTCTGGTACGACCAGCAGTTCACATAGACGTACTTGCCGTATTGTACCATTTGTTCGGTGGAACCCGATTCCATGTCCATGTCTGGACATTCGATATAGCCGGTAATCTCGTATGTCTTGGGGTTGATGATGAAGATACGGTAGTCCCATATCTGCGTCACATAGGCTTTCTCATCCGACAGAAAATGGATATACCGGGGTGAGGTGAAACCTGTGATACGGCCCACTTCCTTGAAAGTATTGATGTCGATGGCGAAAATCACATGCGAGTTGTTCACCACGATCCAGCCTATACCGTCCCGGATAACCATAGACTGGGCCACATCGCCCAACTTGAACCCGTTGGCACGGTAAAACACTTCATTCTCCACTTCGCACGTGGCGGGATCGTAGTAGGAAAGCGTGGCATTGCTGTACTGGAAATTCCCCTCGTTGGTAATGAAAAGACCAGAGGCCGATACAGAGAAATCTTCCATCTCTCCGTAATCCCATTTCATGCAACTGCCGAAAACTGGCAGGCAGAAAAGAAAAAGGCAAATCCGTTGTATTGTTCTGCTCATTGTCATTCGGATAAAAAAGAGTACCCGAATCATTACGGGTACTCTGGTTAAGGTATAAGGTTTAATCCTGCTGCGTATATTGTTTGTCCTTCATATTTTGGAAGGTTGGGTTATACCCACATTTCGTCACGCTCCAACTTTCCCCCGTAATCATTCCGTTTTCTATAAACTTGCCGAAGAAAGTGTAGTCGGTAAATTTCGTCAAACCGTCAAAAACAACCCCATGCAAGGTCTCCAACTTCTCCATGGAAAGTGTTTCCTGAGAAAGAGAAGTCGCACTTTTTATCTGTAGCGTACCATCTATAGTCTGTAATTTATCACAAGTAATGCCTGTTGCTTTATTAACGAACAACCCTTCACCTCCTACGTGAAGCAATTCCGGAATATCCAGCGATTTACTTTGTAAAGATATTGCTAACGAACCCTCTCCCTCTTTATAATATACAGGAGAAGCTGAACAACAAACTTTGGATAGTAAGGGCAAGTTACAACTGGTAAAATTTCCAGATAAATAGAACTGTCCTCCCACTTCTTTCAAGACTGGCATTGTGATTGAAGCAAACATGGGTATTTGGATATATCCATATCCATCTATGATTTCCAAGTCGGGAAATTTGGCATTGCTTCGCATTTGGCCTGTCACATTTAGATTTCCATATACATGTTGAATTGTCGATATGGTATAATCGGTATTGTTGGTGGTTGGCTTACAAGTGAAGTCTTTGATATTCTTGAACGTGATTTCAGGGAACTTATTATTCGTGAGACTGGTGATGACAAAATTTACATTTGACAAATCTTCGGCTGTTTCAATTTTGGAGAGCTGCACCTTGTTTATAATTTCAATCTGGGGCGCTGTTTCTCCGAAGGTTTCAAATCGGGCGTTCGGCAACAGCAGTGTTCCGCTCACATCTTCAAGATAATCCAGCGTGATGCTTCCAAGTGTGGTGATCTTGCTCCAGTCGGGAAGTTGTTTGAGTGCCGTGAAATTCTTTATCTTTATCTGTCCCTTTATCGTTGTCAGTTTGTCCATTCCACCGAAAGCCTGAAGCACGTCATTTCGTTGGGGAACAAAACTACCGGTAGGAGGAGCTTCCATATTGGCTTCCATAATAATACTTCCGTTTACTGTTTCGATTTCCGGAAGGTTGATGGTTTCCAACATCACGGGGACGGTATGGAAATCAAGGCCACCGGTCTCTTTCAGCTTAAGGAAGCTCATGGAAGTCAGCTTGGCAAGATTGTTTACGGACAAGACCCTCCGACACTTGTCAGTTCCGGTATTTCCAAAGACGCAATCGAACCGGCTGCTGTGTTCTCTTCATTGAGTCCTTGAAGATTCAGATCCTGACCTACAGTAGTCAGAACCGGAAACTCAAAACTCTGTAACGACGACGCATTGAACATCACGCTTCCTTCAATAGTTGCCAGTTTCTCGAATAGGACATACGTCACTTGGTCGTTATATACCGATATGTCTCCGGAGAGCGTTTCCAATGCTTTCATGGAAATCATGTGAAGTTCCGTAGCTTTCGAGGCGACATCGGTCGAACCTACCTGTAAACCTCCGGCAGAAACGATATTATCCAACCCTGTCAAGTCTGCACCGTTGTAACTGTTACGAATGACAATGTTGCCAGTAACCTCTTTCAAAGATGCCAATGCAGATATGTCAGTGATTTTTTCTGCCTCTTCCGCATCAGAGCCGATAATCAGGTTCCCTTTGACAACGGTTGTTTTGGTTGCGGCAAAAGAAGCTACCTCCTCGGTGGTCTTCAACTCCACATCTCCGTCAGATTCTATCTCGCTTTTCACGACCTTATAGGTATATTCGCGGGCATCTCCGTTATAGGATGTCACCCGGAAGGTTCGTTCGTTATCCCAGTCCGTTACCGTTTCAGGATCAGGTATGATTGTTGCAGAAGTTGTGTACTTGAATTCCACTTCGGCGTTGTTCAGCGATACCGTATAGGGAACGGTTATTGTTACTGTATTGTCCGTAATGTCGGCCGTGTACGATTTCCCGTCCACGGTCATCACGACCGATGTGATGAAATTTTCATCTGCATCTTCAGGTATAATTTCATCGTTTTTGTCACACGCTCCCAAAAAGAACAAGGATAGGAGCATGGGAAGAAAATAAATTTTCATACTTGTAATTTTTATTATTTGGTTAGATCCTCAAAAGAAAATACCTCCGTAGAAACTTCGCCCAGCCAGCCGCTTTTGGCCAGAACACCGCATTGTATTTTGATAAAGTCAATATATTGCAGATTGGCTTCCGTTCCATCGGCATGGATGGCATTGGAAATTTTGAAACCGTTCCTTTGTCCGCTTCCATCCACCGTACTGCCGCCTTCTATCTGGTCGTTTCCGAAATTATCCACGTACCCCCAGTCATAACTCTGATTATCCCAATAACCGGTTTGAGAATCTTGGGTGTTGCGGGCGGCCAGACAAGTGCCTGTCAGGGTATAACTGTTTCCGAAATCCAAGCCGGATAATAATAGTCTTGTGTATGATAAGCGGACAGATAGTCTACCCAGCCGTTTCTACCGTCGGAACTGATCCATTGGACATCCATTTTTTGCCTTCCGGACGGTAATAGGTCACTTCAAAATTCTGTATTGTTTCTTCCTTGCCTGCTTCAGATCCTTTCAGTTCGTACCACTCGTCATCCGGCAATCCGTTTCCGTTTATATCTTGCATGACCCATACGATACCCGGTTCGGAACTGCCGTCAAAGGCGTTCCCTGAACACAGAAATCATATTGGTTACCCGAATTGGGAATACTGTGGTCGAAGCCGACGATGATATAACCTCCGAAAGAACCTAAAGAGACGTGCAGTTTGTCTTTCAAACGCTGTGTTGCCCATGCGACAGCCGCTTCAGGGGATGTTTCGTTGCCGGTCATACCGCCTATCGTGCTCGTCTCGTTGATAAATTGGCCGGGAGCTGGGGTATATTCATAGACTTTATTCCAGAGCTTGGAACTTCCCGAAGCCCGGAAGCCGTCTTGTTCCTTTTTGTCCACACAAACGACTTTTACGGTGGCAGTGACAGCCGTTTTCCCTTTGTCGATATTCCTGCTTATTTTTTCCGTCGGTGTGTCTTCCGACACAGTACAGGAGACGGTGTATTCTCCGGGTGCGGACGGCGTGAACTTGAACATGCGTTCCACTTCTCCTTCCATGACCTGACCGTCCACACTCCACTCAAAACGGGGATTGTCGAAATACTCCAACAACGGACGCAGGAAAACAGGACGGTCGGCAAAAGTGTACCTGTCCGTGGATGTTTGCAGGTAAGACGGGGTCGGGAATTTGACAACGTAGGGCATCGTTTCCACGACCTCTACGCTTACGTCTTTCGTTGTTGTCCCATCTATATTGGAAGCGTTGATTGTCACCGTATAAACACCGAGTTCTTTTTCATTGAAAGTATAAGTATTCTCGGTGGAAACGATTTTTCCTTCCCGTACCCATTCGATTTTGAACCCTTCGACATCCGAATGCTGAATATCGGGAGTAAATGTGTAATCGGTATTCCGGACGACTTTTAGCCCCTGCGAAGGTAGTGCCAGTGAGATGACCGGAGGGGTGAGTTCTTTCACTTCTACTTTCAGTTCCTCTTCGGCATAGCTTCCGCATTGTCTACTCTTAGTTTGACATAAAAATCCCCGCATTCATTCCATGTACGTTGAAGAGACGGACCCGAAGAAACCAGCGTACCGTCTATCGTCCAAGCAAAAAGAGCATCTTCAACATTCTGGTATGTCGGGGCGATAGTCAATTCGTGATCGACCTTGACCGTGTAAATACCGGTCTCGCTGTCAAGTTCTATTATAGGTTGTCCTCCTACTTCTTCGGTAATGACTTCATCCTTGTTGCAGGAGGTGAACAGCATACAGGCAGAAATAATAAAATAGTGAAAACGATGCATGATGTGTGGATTTTAGAAAAATAACAGGGATACCCCCGACAGAAGGGATATCCTTGTATTCTTTTTATTGTATGGTGATATCATCAATACAGATATAAGCCGGAGTATTCAAACCGTATGCTCCCGAATCCGAACCCTCGAAGTTGAATTTCACACTTTGCACCCCTTCGGCATTGATTTCCCAATAATCCCATGTCGTGATAGGATCAACCTGTTGTTGGCCGTTACGATAATCGGCTAAAAGACGTTTGTAAGTGCGGATCAGACCGCCATTCGCATCATAACATTCCAGATTCACTTGGAAATACCCTTTCATCTCTTTCAGAGGAGTCGCTACCCCCGTAGAACCGAACTGATTACCATAAGTAATGACACCATAAGTGTATGAGGTGTTGCAGATCCACAGGCCGACCAATTTCCGGGGAACATTGAAATAAAATTCTGGTTTAGCCATCCATGCCTGATTGTAAGCATCCACATATCCGTAAACGACACCGAAATTGGAACCGCTGTGCCCGGCTTCCTTATTCTGTCCTTCCGCTTCCACCGCAGTGTTATAGACAGAACATTGGTTTAGATAAGAATACCACCAGTCTCCGGTATTTCCCGACTGATTGGAGCGGATGTTCCAGTTGGAAAGTGCGATGCCGCCGCTGGAATACTCTGTGCTTCCACCTACAGTATTAAACATTGAAAGGAAGAGATATTCTTCCGGAGTATTGTCGTAAATGGTGGTTACTTGAGGATACCCTTGGTACGAATAAAGATTTTCTCCGGCCGAGGTAGGTCCTGCTAACATGCCGGGATCGAAATCATCGAAAGTGATAGTTAAAGTACCGTCCGGATTTGTCACAGCACGGGTTTGCGAAGTTCCGGAATCAACCGGGTCCATCAAAAAGTCATCGTCCGAGCTACAGCCAGAGAACAAGGCGGTTGCGGTAAATAGACAGGCACCTGCCAGAAAGCGTAATTTTCTTTTCAAAGGTCACTCGTTTTAATGTAAAACATATTATTAACAAACACAAAAAATTCCCGTTCGTGCGGACTTACACGAACGGGAATATGTCTGTCTTCAAATATTGAATGGCCGATGAGCTATTCCTTATTTGATTACGACCCGTATATCCCGCAGGTGTAAATCTCATTCCGGTCATGGCAGGTCTTCTGACTCGTCCCGGTCATCGTGCCTTCCCGGTATTACACCAGTGGCAAAAGTTCGATGTCCGTTTTTGTGGACTCACAGCAGCGGGTACTGTCCCGGATTTTCACCGGGTTCCCTTTTCATTCGGAAGGCGTAAACCTCCCGAAACCATTTCCCGACTACAAAATTATCTATATTACATATCAATTCCAAATAATTCATAATATTTATAATAAAACACACAAAGCATGACAACCGTACTGTTTTAATTAGAGCATTCAAGTTTACGACAAACGAAGACGGTAATTATCATACACAATATCCATAAACCAACAAACAGCTTGCCATTTTCCATAACAATGCGTTCTGGAATAGATAACTGTTAGCTGCAATTATGCAAGCAAAAAAGCAGACAGAATAATGACTATTAATATCATGCACCAGAAATTAATCCTATAAATTTATGGAAAACAAGTAAGGGAATGGAAGTTCCGTTGCCGCATGGATGCAGGTGAAGGACCTTCTCTTTTAACGTTGGATACGCCAATGCACGCCAACGGAAGACTCTGATATTATCTGTTTGGAAAGGATATAGGATGTGCGTTACTTTGTCGCATATTCAGAATCTTAAAAAGAATTTTTAGTATGGAACTGACAATTATTGAAACAAGCGCGTATTAGGAGTTGAGAAAGCTGGTCAGCACGCTGGTCGTACAGATGGGCGACTTCCAGAAAAAGATTGCCCCGCCTGCGCCGGACAAGTGAATGGATGCGCAGGACGTATGTGATGGACTTATGCCCAAACACTTTCTGAAGAGTTTCCAGCAGCATCCCCTTGAGTATGGCCAGAACGGCAAATGCGTGGCGTCCGATGTGCGGGGTGACCTCGCCCCGGAGTTGCATTTCCTGCCTATGATTCCAAGACTGAGCCGCATGGCATTGTATTCACCTACCGGAAAGACACATTCGGGGAGTCTTTCTTTTCATCCGTACCCCTATATTTTTCAATCAGTTCGATAGCAATGGGCAATAATTTTACGACATACGCCACTCCCGTTTTTATACGGTTGCCCATCAGCCATGTACCGCCGTCGGAGTCGGTATGGATATTATCGTATGTTATGGCTTTCAAGTCCACATAGGAAAGACCGGTGAAGCACATGAACAGGAACATGTCGCGCATGGCACGCTGGCGTTTGTATCTCGGTTCTATATGGATTATCCTTTGCAGTTCCTCTTCGGAAAGGAAAGAACGCCTCTTGTATTCGGGCATACACTCGAATGATGCGAACGGATGAACCCGTATCCAGCCTTTTTCCTGCGCGTATACATTCAGCCACTCAAGGTATTGACACGCCCGAAGACAGTGGAGTTTGCCAAAGCGCATGTACCGAGCATCCAGTTGTAGTAATCCTCGATGAATGATTTCTCAAGTTCTTCGATGACAATATCCTCTGCATTCTTCTTCTTTTCATGAAAGCAGGAAGACTCTTGTAATCGGACGAACCAAGACCGCCAGTAGGTGCTTTCGGCTTTCTCTATGCCGATTTTCTTTTTATACGGTTCCAGCTGTTCCCTGAAAAGGTTCATAAGGGTGTGGCATTCCTCTGAGAAGCCGACATAGCGGTTATAGACTTTCTTGGCTGTAACAAAACTGTCGTGGTCGCAGATGTACTGGTAGTGCCTGGTGATTTGCGCCTTGATATTGTCAAGCTCCTGATTGAGTGTACGGGCCTCCTCGGACTTGCCTTTGGCCCGGTTGGTTTTGACGTCCCACAAAGCGAGGGACACTTCTTTCTTACAACTGAAACCGGCTTGGGTTCCATTGATGGTGATACGGCCCATAATCGGTGTCTTTCCGTTTTTTACAGACTGTTTATTCTCAAAACACTTAGCTATACATGGTCTGCGATAAGCTAAGAGAGATTCCCCTTACACAAAAGCATGGCATCTCCTTGTCGTATCTCGCCTTTATACTTTTATGTATAGTAGTCTACCGGATCGAATGAACAAGACCTATCCCATACATAAACCAATTTAGACTGCTATGTTATTTTTGAGGAAGAAGATGGAATGAGACCAGATACCCTCTTTAAGGCTGACTGTAAGTCGATTAAATGTAGAAAAAGATTGCTTTTGTCACAAGTAAAGTGTATATTTGCATTGAAAGAATCGTTCTTTGACAGAGGCAAAAGAAAACAGAATATTGTAATTCGCTCGTTTCTAAATCGTTACCTACTTAGTGATAAGTAGAGTATAACTGTTTAATATTCAACTATATAGAGAATGTACAATGTTTTGCAAGGTGGAATGTCAGGTTCTTTTTTAATACCGCATATATCGGCAATCTCTTTCAAGTAGGCGTTTTAGCTTCTGATTTGCTGATTTACGGGAAGTATCTTCCCGTCCGGCAACTTGCCCTTGTACTTCTTCAAAATCATCTTGGGAATATCCAGCAGAGGAACATTAACATCCGTATTCGTCTTTTGCCGCTTTGTCATTATCCAAAGGTTGCCGTCAAAAGATTTGCGAATGTTGTCTTGCGTAAGCCCGGCTACATCTATATAGGCAAGCCCGGTGAAGCAGGCAAAGATGAACAAGTCCCTGACGTGTTCCAGCCGCTCGGAAACCATTTTCTTTTTGAGGATGATTTTAATCTCGTCCTCTGTCAGATACCCCCTGTCCACTTTCTCCAGCCGGATTTTGTAACTGGCGAAAGGGTCGTTCACCAGTATGCCATTGTTGCGGGCAATGATGATGATACGCTTGAAGAACTGCATGAACTTGGCGGT
>OKWD01000243.1_pt1 | contig 10305 bp, 10 predicted proteins | sample 1607011 | NCBI WGS metagenome assembly OKWD01 (sample SAMN04414077, study PRJEB24778) | human gut metagenome | material: faecal | host: Homo sapiens | reverse complement strand
CTTTATTATTGTTTTCTGCTAGTTAGACGGAACGAATAAGGAAATAGGTTGCAAATAGACAGAAAATTTTCTGATAATCCCAAAATATCATCGTATTTTTGTAACATAAAAAGGAAGGAACATGAAATTACCATCAGAATTTGAAGCAAGAACCCTGGAATGGATGGGAGAAGAAACTTATCGCGCGTTGGAAGCGGCTTTGCAGACGGAGCCTCCTGTCAGTATTCGTGTCAATCGTACGAAGTGGAGTGGGGAAGTTGCAGGAGAACCGGTACTTTGGGCATCTGCAGGGGTTTATTTATCGCAACGGCCCACTTTTACATTCGATCCGTTGTTTCATGCTGGTTGCTATTATGTGCAAGAAGCATCTTCCATGTTTGTGGAACAGGTATTACGCACTTATATTACCGGACCTGTAGTGATGCTCGATTTGTGTGCTGCTCCCGGTGGCAAGTCTACTCATGCGCGTTCAGTTCTCCCCGTAGGTAGTTGTTGGTGGCTAATGAGGTGATGCGTAACCGTTCTCAGGTATTGGCTGAAAATTTGATAAAGTGGGGAAATGCAGAAGTTGTGGTGACGAACAACGATCCGGCCGATTTCACTTCTTTGACAGAGGTGTTTGATGTTGTCTTGGCGGATGTGCCTTGTTCCGGTGAGGGGATGTTCCGGAAGGATCCTGTGGCTGTAGAGGAATGGAGTACGGACAATGTGCAGGTTTGTTGGCAACGTCAGCGTAGGATTTTAGCGGATATATGGCCGGCTTTGAAACCCGGTGGTCTGCTGATTTATAGTACCTGCACTTATAATAGGGAAGAGGATGAGGAAAATGTGGCTTGGATTGCTGATGAATTGGGTGCGGAGATACTGAAAGTGCCAGTGGCGTCGGAATGGGGGATAATAGGAAATTTGGCGGGACAGGATTTTCCTGTTTATCGTTTTTGCCTCATAGAGTGAAAGGAGAAGGATTTTTCTTGGCTGTATTGAGGAAGAGTGCTGCCATTTCTCATGTTGTTCCTTGTATTCGTTGTCAGGATGACAAAGAGAAAATAACAAAAAAGAAGAGAAAAGGAGAAAAGGGGAGCTTGTCTCAGGTTGTTCCTTTTCCCAAAGAAGTAAAAAGTTGGTTAAAGCAGGCGGAGGATTTCCGATTTGAGGTAAGAGGCACGAAGGTGATAGCCTTCCCCAATGTCCATCTTTCAGAATATGATCTGTTCTGTCAGAAATTAAAAGTTGTTCATGCGGGTGTTACTATAGGTGAGTTGAAAGGAAAAGACGTTATACCGGATCATTCGTTGGCAATGAGCACATTGCTGAATCATGATGGTTTCTCTCGTTTTGAATTGACCTATGAACAGGCTATTGCTTATTTGCGTAAAGAAGCGATCACATTGGATGCTTCTGTTCCGCGTGGTTATATACTTTTGACTTATAAAAACATTCCATTAGGATTTGCCAAGAACATTGGCAATCGGGCTAATAACCTCTATCCGCAGGAATGGCGTATCCGAAGCGGTTATTTACCCGAAGAACTTTCTTTTGTATGCTAAAAGGAGCCATAGATTTGTTCGGGGAAGATTGTGCATATTGTTTTTCATAGACTGGCGCAATGCTTCTCCGGGTACAGACTTGTTTGTATTCTATAATATACAAATTTGTTTGGCTTCGTACAAGGAAAATGTGATTATCAGAAAGGCTTCCTGTAGGTACACCCGTTTTTCCATTCTGAGCAGCCATACGCGGTTTTTCCTTTTATTAATCGTTCCTTTGCCACATAGCGGGCAGGATTTTCCCACCAATTCGTTATCGGATGGGATAGTGGGAGCGGGCGTGGCTGAAGAAGCGTTTTTTCGTGAGGTCCCTGCCTTTTTTTTCGGCTGTTTGACCGTAGAGGTTGTTGCAGTTTTCGTTGCTGTTTCCTCTATTGTGGTGACGCGGCGGTTTGTATTATCACTTAAAACGCTGTATACTATTTCACTTACCATTTGCTTTAATTCATTTAGAAAAGTCGTTGCATCATAGCTTTTCTTTTCTATTTCACGTAGTTTCTTTTCCCATATTCCCGTTAATTCGGCGGATTTCAACAGTTCTTCGCGAATTAGTCCCACCAGTTCTATTCCGGTAGGGGTTGCGATCAGATTTTTACGTTCTTTACGGATATAATGGCGTTTAAATAGGGTTTCAATAATGGCTGCACGTGTAGACGGACGTCCTATTCCATTTTCTTTTAATGCATCGCGTAGCTCGTCATTATCTACCAGCTTACCGGCAGTTTCCATAGCGCGTAGTAAAGTTGCTTCTGTATATGGCCGTGGGGGTTGTGTCCACTTCTCGTCCAGTTTGGGCAGATGCGGCCCGCTTTCTCCTTTCACAAAAGCGGGCAAGGAGTGTTCTTCGTCATTTTCACGGGCTTCTGCATCGGGATCGGTCATACCTTCTGGCAGATTGGTTTGTGGTTTGGCAAAGATAACGCGCCATCCGGGATCTAGAATCTGTTTTCCTGTGGCTTTGAATTCTATACTGTCAGCTTCGCCTATTACGGTAGTAGTGGCAAACTTGCAGTCGGGATAGAATACGGCAATAAAGCGGCGTGCTACCAAATCAAATACCCGTTTCTCCATTTCTGTCAGATTTACAGGAGGTTGTCCCGTAGGAATAATGGCATGGTGATCCGTTACTTTTGAATTGTCAAATACTTTTTTGGACTTGATGAGCTTTTGTCCTGCCAACGGAGCGGTAAATACTGTATATGGAGTTAGTCCCGCCAAGATATTGGGACATTTGGGATAGATGTCATCGCTTAAGAAAGTAGTATCTACACGAGGATAAGTAGTCACTTTCTTTTCATACAATGACTGGATAAGTTTTAGAGTTTCGTCAGCTGAATAAGCAAATTTTTTGTTACATTCCACCTGTAGGGAAGTCAGGTCAAAAAGACGGGGAGGTGCTTCTGTGCCTTGTTTTTTTGCTACTTCTGTCACGGTAAAAGGAACATTTTTGATACGTTCCATAAGTGCCTGTCCGGTAGCAAGATCGGTGATGGGAGGAATTCCCCTGTTCCCTTCAGCCTTTTTGGCTTTCTTGGGGTTCTCTTTAGCATCGCTTTCTTCCTGAGCCAGTTCCTCATCGCTTTTGCGGATGATGGCAGAGAATGTGGTTTCCCGGTATAAAGTAGCCAGTACCCAATATTGTTGAGGAGTGAAGTTCTCTATTTCTTGCTGACGCTTTACTATCAGTGCCAAAGTCGGAGTCTGCACCCGTCCTATCGATAGAATTTGTCTGTTTTGTCCGTACTTTAAGGTATAGAGCCGGGTGGCGTTCATGCCCAATACCCAATCGCCGATAGCACGGCTTAATCCAGCTTCGTATAAAGGTTGGAATTTCTTTTTGATCTTTTAGTTTGCTGAATCCTTCGCGTATGGCTTCTTCAGTCAAGGATGAAATCCATAGACGTTTCACCGGGCAGTGTGCTCCTGCTTTCTGCATGACCCATCGTTGAATAAGTTCTCCTTCCTGGCCGGCATCACCGCAATTTATAATTTCATCGGCATTTTGCATCAGTCCTTCTATAATACGAAATTGTTTTTCAATGCCCGGATCGCTGATTAGCTTAATGCCGAAACGAGGTGGAATCATAGGAAGGCTGGACAGACTCCATGCTTTCCATGAGGGAGTGTATTCATGAGGCTCCTTCAAAGTACAGAGGTGTCCGAATGTCCAGGTAACCTGATATCCGTTTCCTTCTATATATCCGTCTTTTTTGGTTTTTGCTCCCAGTACATCCGCTATGTCACGGGCTACGGAAGGTTTTTCGGCAATACAACTATCATATTTTTTTCGTTTCTGTTCAAATAGGATTGCAAAGGTAATAAAAACCTCGGAAGAGATTTTGTTTTGTCTTTATTAGTTCTTCTTTTATAAGAATTTAAAAGTAGGTATCGGGGGCTTTAAGGTCATTTCAGTGCAAATGGGCTGTTAGGTATGGCTTTTCTGTTATTTGTCTGTTTGATCGAATGTCTTTTGTAACTTTTCTCTATGATTTCAGTTTCTTTTCAGAATCCTATAAGAATTTTGCATCAAAAAGAAACTATAAAACAATGTAATTATGAAAAAGAATTGGATGTTATTTTTATTTTTCGCAGCTTTTGCTGCACTAACTTTTAGTGGTTGTAGTGATGATGACAATAGTGATGTTCCTGAAAACACACATTTGGTTTCAAAAGAAGTACAGGCTGCATTTAATGCAAAATATCCGCAAGCCAAAGACGTGGAATGGGAGCTGAAAGGTGATTATGCTGTAGCAGATTTTTATTGGGATGGTGGAGAGCATTCTGCATGGTTCAATCCGTTATCGGCTGCCTGGTATATGACAGAAACAGATGTTCGTTATGAAAATCTTCCCGAACCTGTACTTGCTGCCCATAAAGCAGGCAAATATGCTGATTGGCGGGTGGATGATGTGGATAAGTTGACTCGTGAGGGAATGGAAACTCTTTATGTCATTGAGGTGGAGAAAGGAGAATCCGAGCTGGATTTGTTTTATTCGTCTACAGGCATATTGGTAAAAACTGTTGTAGATACCGGACACGAAGAAGATTATGATGATTATTTGCCGCAGCCTGATGCAAACGGCATTATAGCTATTGTCAAGCAGAAATATCCCAATGCGACAATTGTAGAAATAGAACGTGAAAAAGGTTTGCAGGAAGTTACTATTTTAGATGAAAACAAAGAGAAAGAGGTTTATTTCAATGAGCGGAACGAATGGATGGGAACAAGCTGGGATGTACAGGTGGCAAATTTACCGGAAGCGGTAAAAAAATCGGTTATGGAAAAATATTCAGACTATGTGATAGATGATGCTGATTATGTAGTGACACCTGATAATGAATGGTATATACTTGATTTGGAAAACAAACAGACAGGTAAAAGAGTTTAAAGCAAAGGTAGATAAGGACGGTACTTGGTTATAATTTTATTATCCCATAGACTTATGCTAGGTAATCAGGTGGTTGTTTACTAGGGCCAGACAGCTTTTTTGTTCTCAAATATTATGACTTTTGTGGCAGGCAGTTGGAGTGTGGAATTTGTATTTCTGTTATACATTTTTTGTGATTTTGATGAGAGAGTAAAAGATGAATGTGGAAAAATAGATTTGTATGATATACGATATTCAGTTACATTTGCATTTAGAATAAAAAATAGCATGATGGAAACAGGATTAACTTATACTTCGACTGTTGTCGTTTCAAAAGAAAATGTAGCTGCCACCATGGGTAGCGGCGATTTGAATGTGTTTGCCACTCCCTCTATGGTGGCGTTGATGGAGAATGCTGCCATGAGTGCCGTGGCAGATGAGTTGCCTGAAGGTTCCACTACAGTAGGGGCCATGATGAACACTACTCATATCAAGCCCTCGGCTGTGGGAGACACGGTTTCGGCTACTGCCGTATTAAAAGAGGTGGAAGGCAGAAAACTTACTTTTGAAGTGCGGGCGCAAGATAGCAAGGGCGTGATTGGAGAAGGTACACATGTACGTTATATTGTGGACAAAGAGAAGTTTATGAGTAAATTGTCTTAATAATTATTTGAAATTATGCCACAACTGAGAGCTTCCCTTCTTTTGTGATTCTGAATATTATTTGTTCCGATAACGGGAGAATCAGAAAGAGGAATGAAGAACGTGTTTTAATAAAAAATATTTAAGGAGAGCAAAACGAATGACAATCTGAAAAAGAGTGTCATGGAGTTCTGCCCTCCTTCTTTTATTCTTGCAGCGCCAAGATATATTCGTATAACTTCTTATAAAACGGATGTTTCGTCAGCGTAGAGGCATCTCCTAATATAATAAGTTTCATGCGTGCACGTGTAATTGCTACATTCATTCGTCGCAAGTCATTTAGAAAACCAATTTGTCCCTCTTCATTTGCACGTACTAAACTGATGAGGATAACGTCTCGTTCCTGTCCCTGAAAACCATCTACCGTATTGATGGTGATAAGGTGTCGGTAAGGCTTGAAGAAAGCATCTCGTTTTATCAGTTGACGGAGATATTGTACTTGTGCTTTATAAGGAGAAATCAGTCCCACATCAATCCGTTCTTCCAGAAAACGGTCTTTACCTATTTTATTGATATAGTTGGTAAGTTGGGAAATGGAGAGTGCCGCCTCCTCTTTATTGATACGGCCGAAGCTTTCACCCACAAACTCTTCGTTGCATTCCATTCCTTCCGTATTTATCCATTCTATCGGTGTGTCATAGTCCAATATACTCCGATATTTTACTTCGGGAGCTGATTTCAGTTCACCCTGATAGAACCATTCTGAAGAGAAACGCATAATTTCGTCATTCATTCTATATTGTACCTTTAACAAGGATACAGTGTCGGGTTTGTTGTCTGCAATCTCCTGCATCAGTGTCCGGTCTAATCCTCCACGAGCTGCTTCCATGCATTTAATGGTAGGAGGAAGCTGGCAATAATCACCGGCCAGAATGACACGGTCTGCTTTGCGGATGGCAATCCAGCAGGCAGGTTCTAGAGCTTGTGCGGCTTCGTCTATGAATAAGGTACTGAATTTGCGTCCTGTTAAATTCGGTTGGCGGAACTTACCAGTGTGCAGGCTATCACACGTGCTTCGCCGAACAATGCTTCGTTGATGCGAATTTCCAGTTCGGTGGCACGGTCTTTCAGTGAGTTTATTTTCTGTCGGATATTCTCACGCTCCGCTCCTTTGCGCGAACGTCCGTAGAGCTCGCGTATTGCTTTTCGGATACTCCATAATTGCGGATAATCGGGATGGCTTTCAAAACGGCGTTCATAGGTAAAAGCAAGCATTTTGTCATTGACGCGGATGGGATTACCAATACGGAGAACGGGAACGCCCCGGTCCACCAGTTTCTCGCTAATCCAGTCTACAGCCATATTGCTCTGTGCACACACCATGACTTGATTTTCCCGGTGAAGGGTCTCGTAAATGGCTTCTACCAATGTGGTAGTTTTACCGGTTCCGGGCGGACCGTGGACTATAGCAACATCTTTGGCATGCATCACTTTATTTACTGCTTCCTCCTGCGTATTGTTTAACCAGGGGAAACGGGTGAAGCCGAAACTGAAAGTTTCCGCCTTTTGGCTGCCATGAAAAATCTCACGTAACTCTGCCAGGCGATTCCCTTTTGCCTTGAGGACTTGTCCCAACGCTTCGAACATCAACCGGTAACTGGTTTCATCAAAATAAAGCTGTACTCCCAATTGTCGCTCGGTTGCCTGTATGCTGAGCAATGCATCTGCCGAGGGGAGAACGATTACCATTCGGTCTTCGTCCACGTAGTTGACAGTTGCCGTAAAATTGAAATAATGTAATTGGCCTGATGCATTTTGCGTAAAAAAGCATACCGGACGGCCGAATTCAAATACATGTTCTATGTCTTTGTCTTCTTGCCTTTCAACTTCTACAACCAATTGGTTCAATGAGTTATAATAGCTTCTGCCTGCCGATATAGGATACCAGCACATACCCCGTTTCACTTTGCGCCCGATGCCCATAGCTTCAGTCTGTTGCCTGAAAGTCTCTTTTTCGTAATCATATTCTAATTTTAGTAACAACTCTTTGCGTTGTAGTTTGTTAATTATATTAGAAAGGGGTATATGTTGGTTCATAATGATGCTTTTTTCTATAAGAATTGCAAAGATAATAATAATCCTTTAGGTAGGACTTTATGTTTTATTTTGTTAAACGTATTATAGATAACACAAGAATTCAAATATTATTCCTATATTGCCAAAAATAAAATAGATTTAAAACTGTAATAATTATAAATAGTAAAAGGTATGGTATATGACTTGGACATGTTAAAGGCCTTTTTATGCTTCTTTCGAAAAGAAGATAGGTCGGGTAAGAGCCGTGTTGCAGCGTCCGCTGACATTGGCTGAGAAAATTCTGTATACACATCTTTATGATGATGCTCAACTGAAGAATTATGAACGTGGCGAGGACTATGTGAATTTCCGCCCCGATCGCGTGGCTATGCAAGACGCGACGGCGCAAATGGCATTGTTGCAATTTATCAATGCAGGAAAGGATTCCGCTGCCGTACCTTCTACTGTGCATTGTGACCATTTGATTCAGGCATATAAAGGAGCGGGCCCGGATATTGCAACGGCTACGGAAACCAACCGTGAGGTATACGATTTCTTACGAGATGTTTCTTCGCGTTTCGGTATCGGGTTTTGGAAACCGGGGAGCAGGAATCATTCATCAGGTGGTACTCGAAAACTATGCTTTTCCCGGGGGAATGATGGTGGGGACGGATTCTCATACCCCCAATGCCGGAGGATTGGGAATGGTGGCAATCGGAGTCGGTGGTGCCGATGCTGTGGATGTAATGACCGGTATGGAATGGGAGTTAAAGATGCCGAAACTGATTGGAGTTCATTTGACCGGAAGCTTGAACGGATGGCTTCGCCAAAGGATGTGATTCTGAAATTGGCCGGTATTCTGACCGTGAAAGGTGGAACGAATGCCATTATAGAATATTTTGGAGAAGGGACAGCTTCACTTTCGGCAACCGGTAAGGCTACTATCTGCAATATGGGTGCAGAAGTGGGGGCTACCACATCCTTGTTCCCCTATGACGACCGGATGGCTGTGTATCTGAAAGCTACCGGAAGAGAGTCTGTAGCAGAGATGGCCGGAAAAGTGGCAAATGATTTACGTGCCGATGCTGAGGTTGTTGCCAATCCTTCTGCTTTCTACGACCGTGTGATTGAAATTAATTTGTCCGAGTTGGAACCTTATATCAACGGGCCGTTTACACCGGATGCCGCAACACCTATTTCAGAGTTTGCCGAAAAGGTATTGGTTAATGGTTATCCGCGTAAGATGGAAGTCGGGCTGATAGGTTCATGTACCAATTCATCTTATCAGGATTTAAGTCGGGCTGCTTCCATTGCCCGTCAGGTAGCTGAAAAACATTTGGCTGTGGCTGCTCCTTTGATTGTCAATCCGGGTTCTGAACAGATTCGAGCCACCGCCGAGCGTGACGGGATGATTGATGCTTTCCAAAAGATTGGGGCTACTATTATGGCGAATGCTTGCGGTCCGTGCATCGGACAGTGGAAACGCCATACCGATGATCCTGTCCGCAAAAACTCGATTGTCACTTCTTTCAACCGTAATTTTGCCAAACGTGCCGATGGTAATCCGAATACACATGCATTTGTGGCTTCTCCTGAATTGGTATTGGCTCTGACTATTGCCGGTGATTTATGTTTCAATCCGTTGAAAGATACGTTGATAAATCAAGAAGGCGAGAAGGTGAAATTGAGCGTTCCAGAGGGAGATGAATTGCCGTCGGCAGGTTTCACTCAAGGTAATCCCGGTTATTTGGCTCCTGCCGGTGCACAGGTAGAAATTAAGGTGAATCCCGAATCACAGCGTTTGCAGTTATTGGCTCCGTTTCCGGCATGGGATGGAAAGGATTTTACGGATATGCCTTTACTGATTAAGGCTCAAGGTAAATGTACCACAGACCATATTTCGATGGCAGGCCCGTGGCTGCGTTTCCGTGGTCATCTGGAAAATATTTCGGATAATATGCTGATGGGGGCGGTGAACGCTTTCAATGGTGAAACGAACAAGGTGTGGAACCGATTGACAAATACCTATGAGAGTGTATCGGGCGCGGCTAAGCAGTATAAAGCGCAAGGCATCGGGTCTATGGTAGTTGCGGAGGAAAATTATGGAGAAGGTTCCAGTCGTGAACATGCCGCTATGGAGCCTCGTTTCCTGAATGTAAAGGTTATTCTGGCGAAGAGTTTTGCCCGCATCCATGAAACGAATCTGAAGAAGCAGGGAATGCTGGCGGTGACTTTTATAGACAAAGCGGACTATGACAAGATTCAAGAACATGATTTGATTACCGTCAGCGGATTGGCGGACTTTGCTCCCGGAAGAAATCTGACTGTGACTTTACACCATGAAGATGGCACTCAGGATGGTTTTGAAGTACAGCATACTTATAATGAACAGCAGATAGGTTGGTTCCGTGCCGGCTCTGCTTTAAATGCAAGATAAAAGATGAAAAAGACAGTACCTTATATTACAGGAGACGGAGTGGGAGCAGAAATTACTCCCGCTATGCAAGCCATAGTGAATGCGGCCGTGAAGAAGGCGTATGGCAATGAACATGAAATAGAATGGATGGAAGTAACTGGCAGGTGAACGTGCTTTCAACGAAACAGGTTCCTGGTTGCCGGATGAGACGTATGGAGGCTTCAAGAAATATGGTGTGGGTATAAAAGGTCCGTTG
>OKWD01000241.1_pt1 | contig 10331 bp, 13 predicted proteins | sample 1607011 | NCBI WGS metagenome assembly OKWD01 (sample SAMN04414077, study PRJEB24778) | human gut metagenome | material: faecal | host: Homo sapiens | reverse complement strand
TCAGTTTTTTTAAAAGCAATTTATCAATATGTTCTATTCTTTCATCATCCTTGTTTATTACAAATGCCTTATCACATCCACTTATTATACCTTGAAAACTTATAGCTATATCTTCTAAGGTATATTCACATTTTCTTTCTATTTTTTTCATAAATAATCTTATCTTCACTGTTTAGAATAATCCACTTATCTTCTAAATCTTTTTTGATTTATATTTATTTTTTTAGGTTGTTTATATTTTCTTATTAAATCTTCTTTTATATTTTTTTCTTTTTTTAAAAAGCAGAATGCCAATAGGCAAAATGCATTTGCCATACAGTTTCTAAGCGCGCACATCCCATACAGCAGTTGGACAATAAAAAAAGGATAAATGCAAAATGTTCTTATATTATCAAAAAACTGCGAAGTAAACACCAATAAGCATATGACATATATGCTATATAGTATAAACCAATATATCCTATAATTTGACGTAAATAGCCGAATAAAAAGGTTTATGCTATAAAATAATGGTTCCCATTGGTTAAAGGTAATTATCTTTTTCCAATCCCAACCTGCCGTCAGTCCTTCTTGAAAAAATAAATATATGCCTGCATATCAATGGTATTCTCTGAAGGATATTTTGGATACATATCTACATTATGTATAACGCAAAAGAATATCAGTACTAAATAGGCACACATATATAAGCATTTCCCTTGCGCTGCATACTTTTTCACTCCATGTTTATATAGTACATATTGTTCTGCTCTTTTAACAAGAAAAGTCGTCATATATGCAATTATTACGAACAAACCCATTGTAAAAAAATTAAATTTTCCCATCTTTATCCTGTTTGCCTTTTAAAATGAACTTATATCGAATCCCCCCAAAAAGCTAATGGGCTCAATATAATTACTCTGACAATTCCCACTTTCCGTAAAAGTTCCCTCTGCCTTCCAGCCTTATTCATAAAAAATATGTATGCTGCAAGTTGTCTGATTTTATTTTTTACATCAGCCGCCTTCGTATATTCACCATATCTATACATGGCCGCTCCATATGGACTCTTCATTTCAAGTTCCGTAGCTCTATTGGTCAAGCCATCCTCTTGGTATTCGCCTATGTATATTATTTTTCTTAATACACACATACAATATTTTTCATCAATAAGATCATAAGCTAAATTTTCCCGAATAAATTTTTCCCCTTTCACTTCTGGAAATGGATACTGTCTTAATACGTCTGTTCTATAAACCAGTGCAGTATCGCCCTTTTTCCCATTTGCATATAAGTCCTTCAAGGCTGCTTCATTCATCTGCCGGGAATTCTGTCCCAATAATTTTTTCTGTATTATAACCTCGATATGCAACTATTCCACTCAATAATGTCTTCTCATCAGTAGTCTTTTTCCTCCAGCACTCCAATACTGTTTGTACGGCATCATTGGTAAGACTGTCATCCGAATCCACGCAACAAAACAACTCCGTATCACACATTTTCACGCCCAAATTATGGGCAACATGTTTGCCAGAGTTCTTTTGATAGTAATACTTAATTGCTATTTCATCGTCCTGAATAAATTTTTCGACCATATTTTTTGTATCATCCGTTGAGCCATCGTCTACTATAAGCCACTGAAATTCCCTGCATGTTTGCATTTTCAAGCTCTGGTATAGTCTCGTCAGAAGATTTGCTCTATTATACGTCGGTGTAAATATTGTGATTTCCTTCATTCTTCTCCTATATCAGGGATTTAAATACCTGCCAACATTTTTGTATAAAGGTTCTATGCACAATCTCTGTCTTTCTTGCATCACCTTTTATGATATATAGTGCGCGCAGAAAAAATCTATGTTATACCCTTCTTTTTTTTAACAGTTCCACAGCGGCCTCCGTATGCCATCTTTCGTCTGCTATAATTCCACCATCGGGGTAGATAAATACACGCTTGGCATCCTTTCTTAAATGATATATCTTGTCACTATATCTACGTGCTCTTATACTCCCCCAATTTTCAAACTGCCAGGGGTTTTCATGTTTTCTGATAAACTTCATCAAATAGCTTTTTCTCCACAAAGCTGCTTGCAGATTAATTCGGAACGGAGTCTTCTTCGGCATCTGCATGTAGCGATCATACTTTATAGCTTCTGGTTCACCCGGAATTGGTAGATAATTAAAACATGCAATTGTCTTATCATTTTCCATATATGAAATGTCTTTTTCTATTTCCTCCTGATCTACATAATCTGTCAGTATGAAATCATCCATAAGAAAAATCACATACTCTGTCTGTATTTGTTCCAAACATTTATATAGACGATAACTCCAAGGGGTATCCCACTGAAAGTTCTCTGTCGGATACGATATTATATTTTTTATTCCAGTTCCCTCTACACGTTTTGACTCCGTATTAACAAAAATCTCTCCTGTATATTGTGGCCAATATTTTCTTAACTGTCCGAAATATGCAGGCCATATATCTGAATATTTGTCACATGTTAACATCATCAAAGTAAACTTCTGCATTTTGTCCTCCATCATTATTAAATAATATATTTAGTATAATGTTTCAAATCTGCTGCTTATAGACAATTCTTTTGTATATATCCATAATTTCATCTAATACACTGGTTCTGGTATAATTGTTCTTAACCTTCTCTATATTCCAACTTGAAATATCTTTCCTAACATTTCTATCTTCAAGTTTTTTAAATGCATCTACTATTGCGTCTACATTTTTTGCCGGAACAATAATTCCACCTTTTTCTTCCAGCATGTCTCTGTTAGCACCAACGTCCGTTGCTATACATGGCAAGCCACAGGCCATTGCTTCTAGCAAAGATAAAGAGAATCCCTCTGTGTAACTAGGGAAAAGATATACATCTGCTGTTTGATAATATTCAAAAACTTTTTCCGTTTTCTGTTCTCCGACAAGCAATACATTTGGCAGTCCTTCCATTTCCTGAATTTTCCTATTCACCGGTCCTATCAATGTGAAATGCACCTCTGGTAAGCGCTTTGCCACTTGGTAGATTTCCCTAACACCCCTTAGCCTCTTGAACACATGTCCTACAAAAATAACTTTCTCTATTTTTTCCCTTATTACGTGATTTTCAGCAACAATGCCCTGTTTGATAAAATTAGGCATAATTTTGCATTCAGTATTAGAATTCTTTTGTACATAAGCCTCTGACTGACTATTAAGAACGAATACACACGTTGCCATTTTCAACATTCGCCTAAAGATCAGTTGTGCATACCGTCCCTTTATCTGATCTTCTATATTACAATGGCAGTGTAGCACTACTGGTATTTTGCATCTATAAGCTTTTTTCAGACAAATGAAATCTCTATATATTCCAAACAGCGAACATGATGTATTTATATGTACTATATTTACATCCTTCTTTTGAAGTTCTCTTGTCATGTGTGACAATATATATACTGTTCTTTTAATTTCGTCTATAAGGCTTCTTTTATTGTTAAAATTTGCACTCCTTTTTCCCGTTAATGTCTGTATCAACAATGCTAAGAGTCTCTTTCTTCACTTTACAATATTCAGAAAATCCTACTGTCCAAGTTGCTATACCACCTTCTGGAGGTGGGAATGGAGACACCAATATATTTTCATTTATATCCCTCTCAATTTTAGTATTCAATGCTCATATGTTTAAATATTATATTATAGCATATTTCAGAGCTATATTTTTCTTCTAAGTAATTCCATTCCTTGAGCTTCATTTCAAGAAGTTTTTTTTCATTAACAGTATTAATTTCTTTTATCAATCTAGTGAATTCATAAACATCCTTACTTTCACACCACCAGCCAAATCCGCCTTCTATAACACTTTCTCCTAAATCTGAATTGTTGTCTGTACAAGCCAAAACAGGTATTTTTGCCTGCATATAACTTAATAACCGACTCGGAAAATTTGGAATTGTGAAACGGTAATCCAGGAAAATCATCCCCACATCACATGCAGCAACCATTATATCATAATCTTCCTTTGGAAGACGCCTCATCAATTTTTACATTTTCTGGCTGTCGATCTGCAATGTATTTTTCTATTTTCTCATATTCAGTGCCATCACCTACTACTAAAAAGAATACTTCTTTATTGTTCTCTTGGCTTTTTAAGCAATCAATGAAAAAAATTTATCCCTTGCGGTTTTCCTAAATTCCCCCCATAGACAAATACCTTTTTATCAAGAGGGATACCATATTTATTTCTAATATTTATTCTTGTTTTTTCATTTACACTCTCATCAATTACTTCTATACTATTAGGACATATCTCTACCTTTCCCGGTTTTACATTCGGATTGGCTTTTAACACATAATCAACATTCGCCTGACTCATACAGCCAATATAATCAGACAGCTCATATAATTTTTTTTCTTTATTTCTAAGTAATCTGTACAGAATTCCTTTCCAACCCGTTTTACTAAGCATTCCTATATCAACCGCATTTTGAGGAAATATGTCTTTAAGCATCAAATATGTTTGAGCATTGTCTCTTTTTTTTATAAATTCTATTGCTTTGCATAATGTAATCGGAGGTGTTGTGTATAGGATTAAATCAAATTTTACATTTGAAAAACATCTTTTGATTCCCCTAATAAATTCTGATTCAATATTAATTGTTGAAATGCCCTTTTCTATAATATTGGTCTTTTGGGTATTTCCTATACGCAGTTTTAATATTGTTGCTTTTTCTCCCCTAAGCAATTTTGTTTTCTGTTTTTTTCTTCTTTCTACCGGGTCTAATACATATACTTCATGTCCATGTTTTACAAACTCTCGTAATAAATCCGTATATATATTATGTTCATCTATTGAATTGAAATCCAATAAGGTAAGAAATAGCACATTCATTGACTTCACTCACTCCTACAGCTATTTTATTTTTCTAGCAGGATTGCCAACATATGTTCCGCTATCTATACAATCCTTCACCACAACTGCCCAGCCCCTATAATTATATTAGTACCTATTTCTTTCCCTTGAATTATCTGCATTCCTGTCCCAAGTTCTGTTTCACCGCCTATCAGCACATTTCCAGAGATATTTGCACTTGGATATATTGTTACAAAATCCCCTATTATGTCATCATGCCCTATAGTACAGTCAAGATTAATGATAACATGATTTCCAATTTTAACGTCCACAGTAATTATAGTGCCCGCACATATAATTGTTCCCTCACCAATTTGCACACGGTCCGAAATGATTACAGATGGATCAATTACAGTTGCAAACTTCACCTTACTATTTTGAAATTTTGAAACTATACGTTTTCTTACGCTCGCAGAACCGACAGCGCACACTGCATAGATTTCTCCACATTTTTTCAAATAATCTGTTCCACCAAGTACTTTGTAATTATCTTCCTGCTTCCCCCATAGCTGTTCATTATCGTCAATAAATCCTTTGATTTTCCATGTAGGACTTTCATTGTTTATTCTTTCAATCAACCATGCAACTTCTCTTCCAAAACCGCCCGCTCCGATTATTACTATATCTTTCATTTCTTATCCGTCCCCATAAATTCTTCCATTGTTGCCGCTGTTGCTGAATTAATGCCATCTCTTTTCAGCACTACTTTCACCGTATCCAGAAATATCTTGATATCCCCAAAGAATGTTATATTTTTTACATATTCCAAATCTAATGCAAACTTTTCGTCCCATCCAATCGCATTTCGCCCATGTACCTGCGCATATCCCGTTAACCCCGGGCGGACATCATGTCGATGGTGTTGTTCCTCATTATACCGTTCTAAATATTTCACCAATAAAGGTCTGGGGCCAATAAAACTCATATCTCCTTTTAAAATATTAAATATTTCTAAAAGTTCATCGCAAGATGTTCTCCGCAAAAATATTCCAAAACTTGTCAGGCGCATTTCATCTGGCAATAATTCACCTTGCTATCTTTTTCATCTGTCATTGTTCTAAATTTATACATATTAAATATCTTTTCATTCTTGCCTGGACGTGGTTGCTTAAAAATCACCGGTGAACCCAATTTTATTTTTACCAAAAGAGCAATTACTAATATCAGCCACCAAAAAAGTATTAAAAATAACATCGAAAATAAAACATCCAATATTCTCTTCACATATTTTTCATATATTCCCTGTTTTCTCTGCATTATTACACCCTTTATTCAAAACATGCTTGTATTACTTCAATGACTTTATCTTGTTCCTCTATGGTCATTTTTATATCCGACGGCAAGCATACACCTCTCTGGAAAATGTCTGCCCCGACATTCTTCACACTTCCCGCAATATAAGCATTTGTCTTTGCTCTGCCGCTTCCTTCAGTAGTTACAAATTCATGCATTCTATACATAGGCTGCATATGCATCGGTTTCCAGATAGGCCTTCCCTCTGCATTAATAGAACTTATCGCTTTTAAGATTTCTGTCGGACAGGTCTTTCCCTGTTCCGGAATATACAAAGCTTCCGTCTCACTTCTTAACTGTTGGCACATTGCCCCGTCATCTATCAGTAGTGCTGACAACCAGTAATTAGGTGCACTTTTTTCTTTCATTCATAAGGATTCATTGTAACAGGCAAATTTTTTAAATCCTTCTTTATACCTTTCATATATCTTCTTTTTTCGAGATATATGATCTTCCAGATGATTATATTGTTCACGTACGATACCAGCAATAACATTGCTCATCCGATAATTATATCCTACTTCCTCATGTTGATACCATGCTGCATTTTCTCGTGCCTGCGTGGACCACTTTCTTACCTTATTAGCCACCTCCAAGTCGTTGGTAAGTAAGCAGCCTCCTGAACTTCCAGTTATCATTTTATTACCATTATACGATATTGCAGAATAATCTCCAAAGCTTCCGGTCTGTTTTCCGTTGTATGTAGCTCCCATAGATTCCGCAGCATCCTCAACGAACAGCGCTCCGTATTTATCGCAAATTTTTCTAATTTCATCTACCTTGGCCGGGAATCCATAAAGATGCGCCGCAACCACAAGTTTCACCTCTGGATACATTTCGAAAGCCTTCTCCAATGCCTGTGGATCCATATTCCATGTCTCACGATCTGTATCAATAATACCGGAATTCCTCCTTCATAAACCACAGGATTTAAGGTGGCATCAAAGGTCATATCCGAGCAAAAAACTCTTTTACCTTCTAATGCTCCATGACTAATTGCCGGTCTTCCATACAATTTTTCTCCAGCGTCTTTAATGCACAAATGCAATGCTGCAGTACAATTTGATAAAGCGACCGCATAATTCACCTCTGCCTTCTTTGCCGCTATTTTTTCAAGCTCATTAATATTTTCTCCTACTGTTGACATCCAATTGGTTTCATATGCTTCCATTGCATATTTCATGCTTTCCGGATACATGGTAGGACTGGCCAACCATACCTTTTTTTCAAATTTTTCAAAGTGATGTTTTTCTGGTTTATACATATTCCCTTGTCTCCTTCACCTACACTTTTGTCATTTTCCCAGTTGATATGTAGGTACAATTTCTTTAATATCCTCGCGAATACTATCCGTTTCATCGTAAGCATCTTTGTAAATCTTGTCCAATTGCTTTTTGAAGATATCGTCATCAAATTCAATCGGTTTTCCAATATAAATCATCTTGTTCGCAGTCTTCTTCAGCCCCTCTTCGTTCATGAGAAGTTCCTCGTACATCTTTTCACCAGGGCGCAATCCCGTAAACTTGATTTCGATATCTTCTCCCGGCTTGTACCCGGAAAGTTTAATGAGGTTTGTGGCTAAATCAACAATTTTTACCGGTTCTCCCATATCCAGAACGAAAATCTCCCCGCCCCGAGCATAAGCTCCGGCCTGCAATACCAGAGATACGGCTTCCGGTATTGTCATGAATATCGAATAATATTGGGATCTGTAACCGTAACCGGTCCACCCTCTGCAATCTGTTTACTTAAAGGAGGGAATTACGCTTCCGTTACTGCCTAACACATTGCCAAACCGAACGGCCACAAAGTTGGTCTTTGACTGGCGGTTCATCATTTGAATGACCATTTCGCACATTCTCTTGGATGCCCCCATGACATTGGTGGGGTTCACAGCCTTATCCGTTGATATCAGTACGAATTTTTCCACACCGTATTTATCCGCTGCCTGGGCTGTACGATATGTACCAAATACATTGTTTTTAATTGCTTCATTTGGACTCACCTCCATAAGAGGCACATGTTTATGTGCTGCCGCATGGTAGACAATATTCGGACGGTATTTTTTGAAGATAGAGTCAATTCGCTCTGTATTTCGTACGGATGCAATCAGTACAGGTCAAATTCAGTTTGGGATACTTTCGAATCAGTTCCTGCTGAATCTCACATGCATTGTTTTCATAAATATCTACAATAATTAGTTGTTTCGGCTGATGACTGGCAATCTGCCTACACAATTCACTTCCGATGGAACCTCCGCCGCCGGTAACCAGCACTACTTTATCCTTCACATAATTCAGTACTTCTTCGGTGTTGATCTGAATAGGTTCTCTTCCCAAAAGATCTTCAATCTCAACTTCTTTTAACTTTGCTACAGATACATCCCCGTTGATCAGTTGGTACATACCAGGAAGGGTCCGCATCTTACAACCCGTTTCCTTACAAATATCAAGCAATTCTTTCTTAACCTGTGTATTTGCAGAGGGAATGGCTAAAATGATTTCATCCACATTATACTGTCCTACTGCATCCATGATCTTGTCTCTTCCACCAACAATAGGAACACCACGCAAAAACTTTCCATGGCATCCCGGATTGTCATCAATGATACATTTTACATTAAGATTAAGATAATGGCTAGTTTCTATTTCTTTTAAAATAACATTAGCAGCTGCTCCAGCACCAATAAGCATGACATTGTTGCCATTCTTTTTTAGTCTAATCTCTGACCGTTTTGAATTGATTAGTCTTAAAATCCTGTAGCTAAAGCGAATTAAGCACGTCATGCCAAAAAGTAAAAACCAATATAATACATAATAACTGCGGGGCATTCCTTCATTTATCACACGACAAAGTACCGTCTGTGCTACAGATGCGCACGTAGTTGCAAATACAATGTTAATTAGCTCAGTAGCGCTTGCATATCGCCAGACACTCTTATATAACTTCCATATTGTAAAGAAAAGTAACGTAAGTAAAATATTATATGGAAGAATATGTTCAAATTTTATTAAATATTCTCCCGGTATGCCATTAAATTTAAAGTCAAAGCGAATATATATTGCCACAAAGGAAGCAACCACAATGGACATAATATCCATTAAAACTAGTGCAATTATTCTATTTACTGGGATTTTTAGAAAATTAATATTTCCTTTCATAATCTAAATCTAAGCCCTTCGTATATTATTTATTTAAGTAACAAGCAAATCATTTTTAGGCAGCATTACTCAAAACCGTTTGCCAACAAAAGAATAACATTATAATTGTAACCGATCCACTTCCCCATGAATATTCCAATACCCCAAACAGTAATGGAATCAGCATCATTAAAAGCAGTTCTAAATATTTTAGGTTTTTAGTACTCTGATATTTTCTCACCAGATGCGAAACCGATAACATGCAAAATGTCATGAAACATATTATCATTATACTGCCAAAATCTGTAGCATATTGTAAATATATATTGTGTGCATGTCCAACCCAGCTATCCGATGTAAGTTGGAATCCTTGGTCACTTTTAGTATGACCCATTAGATTTAATTTCAAAAGATATTGTGTATATATTGTTTTTCTCACAAGAAAGGGATCCGAATATTCTTCATAGGTAGACAGTAGCACCTCCTTTTGAGTATTGCTTTCTGCAGCCAATGCTCTTATGTAAAAAGGTGATTGCCCAAATATTTTTCCAGATATTTCTGTTGTTCTCCCTATTGCATTGCCTAGTACTTCACCAAGTTCTACATATTTTTCCGAATTCCACGCATCCCAAGAATGCACTTTTTGCTCACTCCATTCTCCCCAAAACCATACCGGATGATGGAACAACGGAGGCAAATACCTTGTCATCCCAAACGTCACCGGAAACATCATACATATGCACAGCATCAGAAGTAACCCGTTTCTAAAATAATGTTTTTTCTTTTTCACTTCCCTGATAAAATCCAAGGAATAACAAACCGAGTATAAAGGATACCAGCCATACAGTTCTTCCAATCGTCATAAAATAAACGAGTACACTACTCCTGCTCCAAGCCAGTAATACACTCTCCAGAATTTATGTTTGTTTCTTTCGTCACATACAGTATTTTTCCAAACACTGCTGCCAACACAACCAGATAAAACAGACCATTCAGGTTGCAGTTATTATAGATCCAG
>OKWD01000240.1_pt1 | contig 10391 bp, 8 predicted proteins | sample 1607011 | NCBI WGS metagenome assembly OKWD01 (sample SAMN04414077, study PRJEB24778) | human gut metagenome | material: faecal | host: Homo sapiens | reverse complement strand
TCATTAGATAACGGCGGCGCCTCGGATGTGACAAAATCAAACAAGTTTGTTTTGCTCTTCTCTCGGCTTGCACTATCTTTGTACTCAAATGATAGACAATACAACTTTTGACAATAAGAAGGTGGCATTCCACACGTTGGGATGCAAACTTAACTTTGCCGAGACTTCTACCATCGGCAAGCTTCTCGCCGACCGTGGTGCACAACCTGTGCAGGCAGGCGAGACGCCCGACATTTGCGTGGTCAACACTTGCTCGGTGACGGAATTGGCTAACAAGAAATGCCGACAGGAAATCCGGAAACTGTCGCGCCGATACCCGGATGCCGTGATGGTGGTGACGGGATGCTATGCCCAGCTGAACAGCGAGGAGGTGGCCGACATCGAAGGCGTCGACATCGTGGTGGGAAACGACCAAAAGGCAGAAATAGCCGACTTTGTCGACCGCTGGTATGCCGACCATGAGCCGACGGTGAAAGTGACTGCGCTGAAAGACATCAGGCAGTTTATCCCTTCGTGCTCGCGAGGCGACCGCACCAGATTTTTCTTGAAGGTGCAGGACGGTTGCAACTATTATTGCAGCTATTGCACTATCCCCCGTGCCCGCGGACGCAGCCGCAGCGGACGGATTGCCGACCTTGCCGAACAGGCTCGTCGGGCTGCCGCCGACGGTGGCAAGGAGATTGTAATCACGGGAGTAAACATCGGCGACTTCGGATATGACACGGGCGAACGTTTCATCGACCTGCTGCGCTGCCTCGACTCTGTGGAGGGCATCGAGCGCTATCGCATATCTTCGATTGAGCCCGACTTGCTGACCGACGACGTCATTGAATTTTGCGCCGGTTCAAAGCATTTCATGCCGCATTTCCACATCCCTTTGCAGTCGGGAAGCGACGAGATGCTGAAACTGATGCGCCGCCACTACGACCGTCAGCTGTTTGCCGACAAGGTGGCTGCAATTAAACGCCTTATCCCTGACGCTTTCATCGGAGTGGATCTTATTACGGGTATGCGCGGCGAAACCCCTGAGATTTTTGAGGATTCGCGCTCGTTTGTCGACAGCCTCGACATCACTCGACTGCACGTGTTCTCCTACTCCGAACGTCCCGACACGATGGCGCTGAAAATCCCATACGTCGTGGACCAGCACACCAAGCATTTGCGCACTCGGCGCATGATGGCGCTGTCTGACCGCAAACTGGCGGCATTCACGCAAAATATCTCGGCACGGTGCGCCCGGTGCTGTTTGAACACGCTGTCGACGACGATGGACTGATGAAAGGTTTCACCGACAACTACCTGCGTGTGGCGGTGCCTGCCGACACGCGGCTTAGCAACACTATCGTAAACGTGCGCCTTGTGGAGCCTCTCGGACATGACGACCTTATAAAAGCTGAAATCGTATGAGCACGACTCTGCAACGCATAGCATACTCTCCTCTTTGGCTGCTGCTGCACGCTGTGGCTCTGTTGCCGTTCGGCGCGCTCTATGCGCTGTCCGACGCGCTGGCTTGGGTGGCTGCGTCTGTGGTGCGCTACCGCCGGCGGCTGGTCGAAGCCAATATTGCCGCGGCATTCCCCGACAAGACGGAGGCGGAACGTCGCGACATCGTGAAGCGCTTCTACCGCAACTTCACCGACGTGTTTGTCGAAACGATAAAGCTGCTCCACATCAGCGACGACGAGATGCGACGACGCATGGTGTTTGAAGACATTGAGCACGTGGAACGCATCGCCAAAGACGGACGGTCGATAGGCTTGTATTGCTCGCATTTCGGCAACTGGGAATGGATCACGTCGATAACGCTGTGGGTATACCGCGCCGACAATGTTGAGTATTCACAGGTCTACCGACCGTTGCGCAACAAGTGGTTCGACCGGTTTTGGTTCAATCTGCGCAAGCGTTTCCACTCCACTTCTATCCCGAAAAACGGTGTGCTGCGCGCTTTGCTGCAAGCTCGCCACAACGGCGGTGTTTTTGTCACCGGATTCATCTCCGACCAGAAGCCAAGCCATAACGACGGGCACCACAGCATACGTTTCCTCAACCAGGACACTCCGTTTATCTCCGGCACGGAGATGCTGCTGCGCAAACTGAAGGCGGCGGCTATGTATGCCGACGTTGAGCGCACCAGCCGCGGACACTACCGCGCAAGGATTGTGCCTATCGCCGACAATGTGGCGGAGACCGACGAGAATTTCGTGACCGACCGCTACGCCCTTCTGCTCGAACAAACAATACTGCGCCAACCGGATGCATGGCTGTGGTCGCACAACCGCTGGCGCCGCAAACTGAATAAAAAATGAAACCCGTAGGAATAATCATACTCAATTGGAACGGTGCGGCGCTGCTGCGCCGTTACCTGCCGTCGGTGGTGGCTGCCAACAGCAACGACATTGCCGACGTAGTGGTGGTCGACAACGGCAGCACCGACGAGTCGCTAAGCGTGCTGAAGCAGGAATTTCCTGATGTGCGCACTCTTTGCTTCGACAAAAACTACGGATATGCCGAAGGCTACAACCGTGCAATCCGCGAACTGGGCTACCGCTACAGCGTGCTGCTCAACAGCGATGTTGCCGCGACACCGGAATGGATACGTCCGCTATACGAATATATGGAGGCACACCCGGAAGTGGCTGCGTGCCAGCCTAAGATTCTGAGCGACGCCGACCACACGAAATTTGAATATGCTGGTGCGTCGGGGGGGTTCATCGACAAGCATGGATATCCTTTCTGCCGCGGACGAATATTCGACACCGTGGAGACCGACAACGGACAATACAACGACATCACCGACATTTTCTGGGCTACTGGTGCCGCGCTGACGGTGCGCACGGAGGAATATCTCGCCGCTGGCGGTCTCGACAAGGATTTCTTCGCCCACATGGAGGAAATCGACCTGTGCTGGCGTCTGCACCAGCGCGGACAGGCGATACGAGTCATTCCGCAGAGCGTGGTGTTCCATCTTGGCGGCGGCAGCCTGCCGGCGTCAAACCCGAAGAAAACCTACCTCAACTTCCGCAACAATCTGTTTTCTGCTCTACAAGAATCTGCCGCCGCGCGAAGGCCGACGGATGCTCTTTGATTTAGACGGCTGTACGACACTCTGGCTTTCTTTCGTTTTCATGGCGAAGATGGATTTTGCAAACGCTCGTGCCATCCTGCGCGCACACAACGACTACCGCCACCAGAAAAGCCGATACGACAACGTGAGGCGCAGCGCAGCATAATGGGCGACTTCCCTTGCTGCCACCGCAACATCATCCTCGACTACAACCTGCGCCGTATACGCCATTACAGCGACTTGGTTTGACATTGTTGAACAAACAAATAAATGCGCGTCAAGCTCCGGGATGTACCGGCGCTTGACGCGCATCTCTTCTATCGGTTGTACTTATCAGGCTATCTTATAATCACCTTCTTTCGGTTCACGATATACACGCCCGGCTCGAGCGGCTCCGTGCAACGGCGGCCGTTGAGGTCGTAGATCACGCGTTCTCCCGGTGTCTCAGAATCCTCAAAGATGCTTTCAACACCTGTCACAACCGTGGTCGGAGTCACCTTCATTCCGTAAATCTTGAGGCAGTCTGCGGCTGCCGACACCTCACGCGTCTTTTTCTTTCCCGCAGCCGTATCCACAGCGTAGATATACAGATATTCCGGTGTGCTGTTATCGTAGTTTACCACAACGGTGTTTTCCGAGCTTTGCGTATAATACGCAGGCTCGTCATTGCCCTTTCTCACGGCAAGAACCATAGTGCCTACCGTCTCGCAGGTAATCTCAACGGTTCCTGTTCCGCCGACAACCACAATCATTCCATTGAACCATTCGAAATTGTCGCCTTCCGACGGTGTCGCCGGAGAGTCATTGCCGACAAACGCGTCTTCCGACATCGGTGTGTTGACCACAACGCATTTTCCTGCAGTGTCGTAGCCGTTGCCGCTGTCGGCCGGGAGGTTGTAGTACACGTTGTTGACCACTACGTTTTCCACCGTCAAGGCATTGCCGTCGCTGTCGGTGAGGTCGTTGCCGAAGTCGGTTGTCTGCTCTTTCTCAATCTGCGGCACATTGGGTGCGTATACATACTCGACCACTGCCGTTTCACTCTGTTCCTTGCCGTCGACAACGTAAGCGTATACCGTCGACGTTTCTTCAATAAGGATGCCCTTGCCGTAATACGGCTGCTCCTTTATGAGGCTTGGGTCGCTTATGCCCGCCGGAACGACTTTATAAATCACCGTGCCACGTTCGTTCTTCTTTCCGTCTACGGTTGGGGTTGTAGATGTAAAGCTCAAACGGCTCGGCAAATGTTGTGGCGCGATGCGAGAACATCGGGCTTTGGAGTCCATTGTCGACATAACGGATAACCACATGGGTGGCCACCGCCTTGGTGCTGGGGTCAAACACCGTGCCGCCAGAACCCGTATAACTGAAATATCCATTTTCCGGCTCTACAATATCCAAGCCGTCTTCAAGCATCAAGTCCGACACATTTTCCATAGCGGCATTGCTGCCGTTGAGGTTAAGCACGGTATTCTTGCCGCGCACGGTCAGATAGCCATCGTCGTGGCCCGGCTTCATGACTATGCCGTCACGCGCACCATTGACAACAACCGTACAGTTTTCGATTGTCACATCGGCAAGATATGCATAGATGCCCATACCTTGGTCGGAGATGTTGAAAGTCAGCACTTCCGAGCCGGTCGTGCCGCGGACAATCAGGTTGCCGCCCTTGCCGCCGATGCCCGGACCTTGTGTGCCCATCGTGATGCCGTAGGCCTCGGCTGCGATAGTAGAGTTGCCCACCAGCTCAACAATCAGCGTTCCGTCCATGGCATTAACGCCCGTGTTGTAGCCGTTGTCGGCAGCGTTGATGTCAGCATAGCTCAACGTCAGCACGCCGGCATCCTTCGTCTCCCTGTACGTGACGCTCTTGCCGAACTTTGCAGCAAACGCCTTGTCTTTGACGTTCATGCCGCAGAATGTCACAAAGCTGCAAGGACTGTTGGTTTTCTTCTCGACGTAATAATGCTGATGCGCCTCGGGCGAGCATTTGTCGCCGTTCTCGGCGATTGCATAGATGTCGATGTTGCCTATTTCCGAAATAGTGATCGGTCCGGTATATTCCGAAATTTCCTTAAACATTTTCCAATCCTTCATGATGTAGTATCTCACCACGGCTCCCTCGTTGCTGTTGTTGATGGTCACCGTGAATTCGCCCTCCTGCATCTCTTCCGTCGGGGTGATTTCCAGGGCGGCAAGCGTTTGCTCGCCGACGCCCACAACCACAGTGCCTTTCGTGAAGAAATCGCGCCAATAGTCTGCTTCGTAGTATGCGTCCTTGCTGCCGAAAGGAATCCTCAGCTTGCTGTATGTCGTGTTTGCAAACTGCTCGGAGAGCGGTATAGGAGTAGGATTCTGGCAGATTATTTCCAAAATCTTATTTCCTGAATAAGAGCTGCAGTAGAAAGCGTTCCCGCTGATGCTTTCCACCGACTGCGGAATCACCAGTTTTGTAAGGTCGTTGCAATACTGGAACGCGTTTCTGCCCACCGTCTTCAGCCCGTCGGGAAGAATCACTTCCGAAATTCCGGTGCTCCAGAATGCATCTTCCCCGATTTCGGTGAGCGACGACGGCATATTGACCTTCTTTATATCTGTAAGATAGTAGAACGCTTCTTTGCCTACTTTTCTTATCGTTTCAGGCAAACCACCTCGCTGATATTTTTCTGCAATGTGTATCTTATATTGTTGAGCCTATAATAGAATGCATTGTCGGCAATCTCCACAACGGGCTTTCCATTGTGGGTTTCAGGCACAACAAGTTTACCGTCGGGATATGCGTTTCTAAACAGCTCGCCATAATCAACGCCTGTTGTTGGGTCTTTGACATAATCAAAGAGATTGTAGGTTGCGGAATAGCCACCCTCAACCTCGGTGTACTTAAACGCTTCCGGGAGTTTGTATTTTTTGAATCGCTGCCACATATAGTTGGAATAATAGGCCTTCGCATCGGGGCAGTAGACAGTAGCGTTTTCATAGGCAAATTTGTCAAAAGGAGGATTGTTGATAAGTCCTTCCGACACCTTCTGTGTTGGCGGTGTTGCCGCTTCTATATGAAGCTCCTCAAGAGCCGTGCCATAGACAGACCCTGTCTCTATCTCAGTAATAGCATCGCCTATATAAAGCCTCTTCAGGTTTGTGCAGCCATCAAACATGTAACGGTCTATTTTCTTCAATTTCTTTGGCAGACGGATTTCCTCAAGCGACGTGCAACCGCTGAACATATACCAAGCTTCATTGAGGTTTTCAATGTCGTCGTGGAAAACAAACGACGTGAGTTTTGGGCAGTCGGCAAATGCAAGGTATCCATAGACGTCCATTTTATGGGTAATCGTGACCGACTCCAGACAATGGCTATGAGTAAACGGGCGGTCCATAAGCTCCATCGACGCCGGCGTTGTAAACGTCTCTATGCCGCTATAAGAAAACGCTTCCTCCCTAATTATTTTCACATTCGACATGTCGGGATAATTTTTCAATTTCTCGCAGCTGTTGAACGCATTCTTTTCGATTTCAGTGATTGGGGCATTCCACACCACCTCTTCGAGATTCTTGCACCCGAGGAACGTGCTGGCTGGGATTTTCAGATATGCAGCCGGCACCGACATGCCGTCGCCGCCTTCCCACACAACGACTCTCCTCAACGATGTGCATCCTATGAACATTCCGGCGCGAGAGTGGTCAGCGACTTTGGCAAAGCCACCTCTGTCAACGACGTACAGTCGGAAAGACATCCTTGAAGATCGGTGACGGACTCTGGAAACACGATGCTCTCCAATCCTTCACAATAGGCAAACGCACTCGGTCCGATGCTTGTCAATGTTGTGGGCAATTCTATGTTTTCAACGCGACACACCCCCGAAATGCCTCCGAGAGAATCTCTGTCAATCCTCCGCGGGCAATCTTGACATTGGTCAGATTGGAGTTGCCATAGAAGCTTCCCCTGCCTATTGTCCGCACCGATGATGGAATGTCAATGCTCGAAACCTTAGGGAAGCCGACCCTGTTCGACATCCGATCATACACTCCGATGTGGCGCACCGGCAGATTTTCAATCTTCGATGGGATGTTGACATGCCTGTATAATCCAGTGTGCCGTCTGTCAGTCCTATGACAATCGCACGCTTCTCCTCGCCTTCCGGTGGATTCTTAATAGCGATATACTTCAATGAATAGCCGTCGCCATTGTAGACATTGTCTTCGGCTTTCACCGGTCTGGCGACAAACAATGCCAGTAGGGTCGCGACGACCAACAGCCATCGCGCCTGTTTGTGGTTGTAATTCTTTTTCATATAGTTTTTTGTTGGTTATGTTTTAGGTTATGTTTTTAGGTTCTATCCAGGATTCATTCATGTCTATATCCCTTCAAAATGCAAATCTACACACAATCAGCAAGTTAATTGTTGTAAAATTCTTACAAATTTGCCTGCGTCATTTGTATTTTTCAAGCAGGCGCACCCAGTCCTCGCTTTCCTCTATCCGTTTTTGCTTGCGGAATGCCAACGGGCCGTACCCACTCCATTTCTTGAATGCCTTCGAGAACGGGCTTGTCTCGTCGAAGCCGCACTTGAATGCCACATCCTTTACCTTTGCGTCGGGATATTCCGACAGCAGCCGCTCTGCCTCGCGCATCTGTATGCTCGTGATAAACTGTTTCGGCGTATATCCGGTGCTGACATACAACCGCCGGCGGAAGGTTTGCTCCGACAGCCCAAGTCTTTCCGCTATGCCCACCACATCGTAACGATGCGACGGGATGGCATCCGCGACAATCTTGGCAACAAGGTCGACAAATTCCCTGCGTGTCCGCAAACGTGTTCCGGCAACGACTCCCTTCCAGAAGTTGCCGATGGCTGGTGTGCATTAGAGTCTTTCTCCATACGATCATATTGTTTGTTGTCTGGCTACAAATTTACAACCGTATGTGTTTCAGAGACTTGTAAATATCTTACATTCTTTTGTAAATACTTTTCAACCCTTGAAAAAAGCGTGTTCAGACACGTTTCTGGCGAAACTGTGTGGGCGAGCAGGAATATGCCTTCTTGAATGCGTGGGAGAATGCGCTGGCATCGTCAAAGCCGCATGCGCGAGCCACCTCGGCAACAGGCACCGTCGTGTCTGACGCAAGCAGGCGCGCCGCCATCTCCATCTGTATCGCCGTCACAAACGTTTTTGGGCTGCTTCCCTGTCTCTGCCACAAAACGCCGGCGGAAGGTCTGCTCTCCGAGATTCAGCCGCGAGGCAATGGCGGAGACACTGATGTCTTCTCCGCTTGCCAGTCCTTGCCGCACCGCGTCGACAACCATGCGCTCAAACGAATTTTCTGCCGCTTCAGTCGGCGCTTTTTCCGGTTCGGGCGTGCCGTAGAGGCTTTCCACATCGCGAATCAGCGCGAGCATCTCGGCGCGATAACGGCGCATCCTTCTCCGATGGATTGCGACGGCAGCCAGCACCACTACAGCCAGCACGCAGACGCCAACCACGATGTCGCGGTGACGGGCACTGTGAATCTGCTCCACCTCCTCGCGCAGACGGTCGGTGTCAAACTCTGTCTTGTAGCGTGCCAAAGCGTCGGCGGTGGCGGTGGAATACAGTGAGTCGCGCAGCGCATTGAAATGCTCCAGCTCTATCCGCGCACTGTCGGGGTTTATCGACCAGTAGCTCTCATACAGGCCCTTATGTGAATTCACAAGATTATAGAGGTCGCCCATTTTGCCAAACAACGAGGCTGCCTGGCTGAAATAGCCCACTGCCTCGCGCTCACGGTCCTGTCTGAGCATCAGAAATCCCAACTGGTTAAGGTTGATGGCAAGCGAATGGACGTTGCCCGAGGCCCGCAGCCCGGCTATGGCTTTTAGAAGCACCTGTTCGGCCTCGGCATATTTCTTCAGACCGACAAGCGCGGTGCCCTTCTGCGACAGTCGCACTGCCATCTTCGCCTCGCGCCCTCCGATAGAATCAAGGCGGTAGGCACGGTCGGCATAATCGACCGACTTGCTGTAATTGCCAAGTTTATAATAAATTTCGGAAGCCATCCCAAGCAGCACCTCTCTACGCGATGGATTGCCGGCACGCTCGGCATATTCAAGCCCGCGCAGGATGTAGCGTTCGGCATCCTGAGGCTGGTCTGCCGCCATATACGCTCCCGCCAGAGTGTTAAGACTCGACGAAACGCGGTCGGGATCATTGAGGCGGATATCGATGTCGACACACCGCTTGGCATACTCCACCGCCGTCTTGAAATCGCCAAGACGCACATGGATAATGCCGAGAAGATTCAAACAACACGACTTATCAAGGTTTGGCCAGCGCATAAGCGGCAATGCCCGCTTGGCATAGTCCCTGGCAAGTGAATAGTTCTGGCAGTCATAGTACCACTCCGCCGCCCAATACCACGTTTGCTGACGCAGAGAGTCGGCGGGCACTGCCGAGGAAAACACGATTTTGCTGTCGGTGAACTCCCGACGGTCGAGAAACTCAAAAAACTTATTGGCAGAAGCCACATCCGCCTTTCTGTCGAAGTCGGCAATAAGGCGGTCGGCATCGTCGGCCGACGCTCCGCCGGCGATACACAGCATAATGACAATAAAAAGCAATCGCAGTTTCATAGCAGATTTAAATTTTACCTAAAGGTAGTGCTTATCCGGAAGAAACACAAACAATTCCTCTCTATTTTCTCTTTTCCGAATCACAAACCGCCTCACAAATCAATCTTAACTGATAGACGTGGCTGTTCACAAATATCTCATATCCTTTTAAAAATGTCATAAATTTTTGCCTGTTGATTTCAAAGCATTGAACTGATGGCAAGTATTATCATGGACAAAACCAAAAGTATTGTCATTTGTATCGATAAGTAATGACGCAATATTAGTGCCGAATTTGAAACGATTAAAAAGAATATAAACCCATGCAATCCAAATTACAGGACTGGCAACCCCTATCAACATAATCCCACAAACATCAAAAAAAATAGTATAAAGCACCAATACAGCATAGGCGGTTTTTTTTATTATTGGTTTTCTAAAATTGAACAACAAGGCAAACAGCAATAAAATGCAGCCTATCACAAACATTTCTGTTAGCCTCAGATTGTCTTCTAATACATATACAGAGACCAAAATATCGCAAATGCTCCTTGAAGAGACAAACAATGAAGAGTAGTAAGTTCTTAAAATTTTTATTTTCCATTTTTCTTATGTTTATTCCTTTAGAATTGTTATCAATAATAGCTCTAAATGTGGTTCTGGGCATATATGGGACTGCTTCTGTATGGGTAGAATCATCAAAATACAAATATTCCAAATTTGTTGTTTTAATACCTCCT
>OKWD01000239.1_pt1 | contig 10399 bp, 17 predicted proteins | sample 1607011 | NCBI WGS metagenome assembly OKWD01 (sample SAMN04414077, study PRJEB24778) | human gut metagenome | material: faecal | host: Homo sapiens | reverse complement strand
CTTGATTTTCCATTGCTTTTTATGTAAGCACTCAATTTAGGGCATCCCCTTCGAAAGGGCACTTTTCAGTGCCCTAAACCGAGTTTTGTTAAAAAATTAGTCTTGAATTTAACATTGGCTTGTAGCCAAAGTGATTTTGTCAGGAACCATGTTAACATAATCCCTGCACCCGTTAAAGATATTTTTGAAAAAAGTTCCGATGAAGTTCCAGATAGAACTGCCATGAAGCTTTACCGTTCCAATCACACTGTGATAGGTTGCCGCCATCTCAGCACCAGCATCACTACCATAATGAAGTGAATTGTTGCGTTGAGTGGTCAGCTTTCGAATGGTTCGCTCAGCCAGGTTGTTGTCTATCGGTAATTCACCATCATCCAAGTAAGCAAAGATCTCTTTCCAGAACCGGTTCAGATAATTGAGAGCTTCTTTATAATACTGACTTCTAAATTCTGAATCCTTTGTCAGTTCACTATCTAACAAGCTGCGCAACTCTATCAGAAGTTCCTTCGTTGCCAGGCTTTGCCTTTCTCGGAACCTTTCCTTGGGAGTTAATCCGGCATCATCGTATTTACGCTCCCTCATAAAGAACTCCTTTAAAATTTCGGAAAAGCGTTCTGCATTCGGTTCACCACCCTGATTGGAAGCCTTGACAAACTTGTTCTTGGCATGTGACATACAAACTTGGTGTACAGTATCTTTAAACCGGCCTGATTTCAGCTCATTGCCGATAAATACATAAGCATTGTATCCGTCGGACATAATACTCTTCAATTCTGCATCGCCCAAAAAGTCTGTAAGTACATCACGACCACGCGAGCCATTCTCATAGAAGAAAATGGCTGTTTTCCGAGCCTTGTTGACCAGAACCCAAATGTAGCACTTCTTATAGTGATCGTATTTGCGCACTTTACACCAGGTCTCATCGCAGTTCACAATCGAATCTTTTTCCAAAGCTATAGACTTCAATACACAAACCAGTTCGTCCAGGTATGTCTTACCTTTCTTAAGCCAGTTGCGCAACGTGTTTTTAGAAATGGTCATGCCCATATCTGTCAGCCATTGGTGAAGAAGACCAAAAGTCACATTCTTTACATAAACTTCATAGGCAATAGCCTGCAGAAATTCAGGAGAAGCTTAGTGCCTTCAATATTGGTTACTACCTCAGGATGACCTTCGGAAGGGAAATAACCCCACTTGGGCTTTTTACCAGGCTCTGCATAATGAACCATCTCGAAGCATTCTTCCGTCAAGAAAGTACGAAAACTGAATACCCGTACCATTCTTCTTTCAATGATGCGACCGGGAACCTTTGTCAAATCGGAAGGATGCTCTATCGCCTCTCCAACTACTCCCATCCTTTTATAACCGTCAGGGCGATTGGATAAATCACGCTCTTTCTTGGAAGACTCTTTTACCTCTTGAGATGGAGCATGACCAACTGAATCCGTACGAAGCGTATCATCGGTTCCATCATAATCATCCTTCTCCTTCCGGCGGTCTGAATCACCCGGCTTAGCTTTAGATTTGATCTTTTGACGTCTATCACCAAAACGTTCCTGATGGGCATAATCAAGTTTTTCTTGAAGTGATTTTATCTTACGCTCAGCCGATTTGCGAAGTTTATGCTCTTCTGACAACCGATTCTCAAGGTCAACATGTTTCGATTGCATGGATGACATCTGATCCTTCAGTTCTTTCATCTGAGCCATAAAATCCTCCAAAACAAGCTTCATGGCATCACCTGTCAACCTGAGATCCTGATTTTGCTCAGCAAGGTATTGTATGTATCGGTCTTTCTGATCCTCTGCCATACCTGCACTATAATTTATAGGGTTGCGTGAGTAGGTTGCCCTACTCAACAACTCTCGTTTTGTTGTAATTATATCTTGCAGATCGATCATACTTAAACCTTTGATTTACAACATTAAAGGTAATAAAATAATCGCAAAACCGCAAGTGGATAAATAGATTGATTATCTGATTTTCAATGTTTTAACTATAGGATTCTCAAGAATCAAAACCACGTCCTTCCAGGCAATCCGATAAACAGTATCTGCCCCGTTCCGCTCCACTTTCATGAACTGATAGCCTGCTACAAACTTCTTTTCGAACAGACTATATGAACGATTATCAAATGAAAACATACGGACTATTCTGCGATTTCGAGACATGACTATAAAGACGTCTCCATCATTGGGCTCACGGTGAAGCCGTTCACGAATGACAGACAGCACACGGCTGTGTTTACAACGCATATCGGTGAAATCACGGACATAATAAAAATGATTCAGACCGGTAACACTCAGCATAACCCCTCCAGTTTCTCTACCATACGAACCAAATCCGGGTAGCTTAAATTCTTTTGGGACAAATGCAAGCCATTGCTGATACGAATCTCAACCCAAATACGAACCGGATGATCATTTCTGCCTGGTGATACCGGTTGAGGTTGATCAATGGCACTGGATTGTTCCTCATGACCGATTACAGGAGCACCATCAACCTGGACTTCAACTACTTTTTTCCGGGTATCCCTGTACCATTTCTGAAAGATGTTATAAGGGACTTTGTTCTTAACACAAAACGATTGGAGAGATTCTCCATGAGGCAAAGCCTCGGTCTGGTACTGAAAGTAAAACCTTTCAAGATCTTCACTGCTATACATAAATTCTAAAATTTTTGTTCGCAGCGAAGATAGAGATTTCAATTATGAGCCAATTTTTGACTGCTTACTATTATAACCATTCCGAACTCTGAATAAATAGTCTATTTTTATTTCTAAAACAATTGGCAAATAAATCAGAAAGTATATATGTCATTACTGTTTATTTCATTTTATTCTTTAAGAATGTACTTATCATATTTCTTTCTTGTTTGCTTAATCCGATTACTATAATGATTAAACTTAATGAAATGCTGTTTAAACAGAGAATCGAGATTAGCCCCCAAATAGTCTGTGGAATAAACAATGTAATTATTTTGCATATAAACAATGCTGGTACTGCTACGCAGAAGCAAGGTTTGATTACTTTTTTAAGCAATTCATTTATTCTTATGATTGAAACTTTTGATGCTATCCATACTCGTATTGTACAAACAAATATTTCATACAATACCATTGCTATTATCAGGGCATTAGGATCATTGGTTATTATGCCGGCATAGTAGCTGATAGGCAAAACTAATAAATATATAGCTTCGGGCCATATCATAAATTTAGTAATATTACCGATTGCATATACTGCTGTTCGTATTGTTTCAAAAGAAGCATAGGTAAGACTCAGAAATATGGTGCATTGTGCATAAGTCACAGCATATGGTGGCACATTACCTAGCCAGAGGTGCATGATATATTCGTTAGAAAAGAATGGTATCATTATAAAAAAATAAGAAATACTTGAAATTTACTTCCTGCATAGACAAGCTTTTTATGTATATCCAGCTCACCATTGGCATATGTTTTTGTTATTTGTGGAGCAATGGCACGTTGCAAATTTTGAGCAAATGACAGAACTGAGTTTTTCAATTGCAATTGAAATTGTATATACAGCGTTAATAGCCACCCCGAATGTAAGATTGATAACGAGGATAAACCTTGTGACGAAAGAACCTGCAAAGCACCGGAAGCAGAGGATATACGGCAAATTTGCAATTGCATTATTTGGTTTTGTCTATAATCATATGGTAATGGACTTCCGGAAATTTGCGATGGCAATATATCTGATAAGCTATTCTTATTAATATGCTTATTGTTGCCATCAATATAGCATAGATTAATAAACGGCCGGTAGGAAAGTAACTAAGGCAATAGGCTGAAGCACATGTTAAGATTACTTGAAGAATACTGATAGCAGCAAAAGCATTCATTTTTTTCATGTGCTACGATTAGTGAATTATAAGGAATACTTATAAGATTGACTATACAAGTGAGTACTGATATTTGAAACACCCATTGGGCTGCATCCATACTTTCCGCTGGTATGTTTATTTTGGTATGTAGAAACCATAGACCTCCGACCTCAAGTAGTATAAATATGATTCCGGACAATAAGAATATGACATTTAAGCAAGAACAAAATACTTTATTTGGATCACCGTTATCACGTCCTATTTCATAGGTCAGAAAACGTTGTACGGCATTGCCCATTCCACCACTGAAAACAGCGAACATACTGACAATACTACCAACGACACCATAGATTCCCATATCCTCTACACCAAGATTGGCAAGTGTTAAACGTGTGGTATACAAATTTAACCACATCGTAAACAGCATACGTACATAAAGTAAAATGGTGTTTTTAGCTAAGCGATTTTTGTTAAAATTGTCAGACATTGATGGATGGAATGTTTATTTTAAAAGTTTTTCTTCTATTTGTTTAATAGATATCTTTCTGATTTCAAGAAAAAATGTTATTTTTAATGAGCTAATAGTCAACAATATGAATTTAGAAAATTTCTTCCAATTAAATTTCTCTTACAGGATGGGTCAGGTTTCATTTACCAACGAATGAATCTTGTTTAATATTAACCATTTCTTTATGGAATTCTATATTCCGACCCAAGATAGGATATGAACCTTACCTCTTTTTCACACGGTCACAGATCGAGCGACTGCTTTTTTATAAATTAGTAGATGGTAGAGAAATCTTATTTAACGGTGAATTTCTAAATGCGTTTGTTTCCTCTCGATAACTTGTTACGAAGTTTATGTTATAGAAAAAGTATCGGGAAAGAATAGCCTGTATCACACCTCAAGCGTGTCTGTTGCCTTTGAAGGCACTTTTGGAAAACAGTTCATTCAAAATGACGGTAACATCCGTTTCAAGCAAAGAATAATCCTGTGAATTTTCTTTTCTGTCATATCAGTTGTATTCCGTTTTTCAAGGCTTCCTGCACTACCGGTGAATCCTCATGGTCACCGATGACGTCAATCTTTTGGTCACCCAAATGCAGTTTCAAGCGTGCGGTCATGCGGATGCGTGCCAATACCCCCTTCTTTTCTCCCGTGCTGCGGACTAATAAATCAATATCTCCTCCGCGTTTTTCGTCATTCAGACGGGAACCGAAGAGATATACCTGCACTGTTTCACCATAAATATCTTTGGCTATTTGGATGATGGTCTGTATTTCCTTAGATTGCAAACGCATGCCTTTATTCTCCTTTCTTACCGCAAAGTTACAAATTCCCCTCCACATTTCCTAGCGTCCGCCATCCTTATTTCATCTTCTCCACAAACCCTACCGGCATATCAACCCCAGCACATCCCAGCAAATCCAGTCTTACCACCACTTTCGCTTTTCCATCCACTTCCACCAGTTCTCCTTCCAGACCCTTTAGCGGACCTTTGACCACCCGTATCAATTCTCCCGGAGCCAATGGCTCGGTACACATCTCCACCGCCTCGTCCGAATAATCCAGCATAAATTTGAACCGTTCCATCTGTTCGTCCGGAATCACCGCCGGAGTATGTTCGCCATGCAGCACCATATACCGGCTGATGGCCGACAACGTGAGCACCTGCGAACGTTCCGCCGCATCTACATGGACAAAAATCATCATGGGGATAACCACCCGTTTTATTTTCTTTTTCCGGTAAGTCCATTGGCGGATTTCTTCTTGTACAGGCAGGAAGTTCTCTATGTTCATTGCGGTCAGCCGTTCGGCCGTCTTCTTTTCGTGGTGAAGGCGGACATACGCCACTAGCCATTTTTTCATATTCGGAGGAAGGAAAAGTAATGTTAGATGTTCTAAAAAATGAAAGAAATGATGCCTCTTGAGCACGCTACGCTGTTACCTGTGTCATTCCCAGGTAAGCTTGTCGTTAAATTCTGATGCAAATATAGACATTTTTTTACGATAACAAGCTATTTGTTCGCAAAAAATGAAAAAATTAACAAGAATGACGTATTTATTTATACTTTTGTGCTTTTTATATTTTAAATGATATTAACATTGTGGAAAAATCAAGATTTATAAGAAAAATAGTGGCAGATTGAGCTTCCTTCAAGAGTTGGAAAAAATCATGGCCGGATATCGCCTGTCCGGTGAAGGCTACACTGATGAGGAAATGAGAGTTCTGAAGCGCATGTGCAAAAGTATGTTGGCTGATATAGACGAGTTTCTGCGGAAAAAGGAGGAAAAGAAGAAGAAAGAACGGAAAGAGAAGAAAAAGAGGAAAGAAAGGAAATAAGGAGCAAAATGTGAAAAAGACATTAAAAGGAAGTCTCCCGGTTATTTGTACACTTGTATCATAAATGGGTATTGTAAATCAGTGCTTTACATTGGGTAAGTGTACAATTTTAACTTTTGATTGTATGGGTTTGCAATATACTTTTGCTTTCATGGTGGAGGGAAATGCCCTCCTTTTGATAATTTAAATTCATACATGAATGGTTTATACCGATTTATGCTCTTTCTATTTCTCGGTGTTCGATGAACATGCCGTGGATATGACATTGAAAGAGTTTGTGGAACTTCTGCGTGGCGAACGTTGGAAAGCGCAAGTGGAAGAGTATCAGCGCCTGAAGGCTTCGGGCCGGGAGACAGAGGCCAAGAAATTAAAGAGAAAACTGGCCGCGCTGGTGATAGCCGGGCGTTGCGAAGGGAGCATGCCGAAACTAATCTGAAGCAGTGGAGCGGGGACGCCATGCTGGATGTGGATAAATGTAACGGCCGTGTGTCTGAGTTCTTGCAGGTATTGAAGGACACTCCTTGGGTGAAGGCGGCATGGCGCAGCGTTTCGTACGACGGGCTGAAACTGGTGGTGCGTGTGGAAGCGGAGAGTGTGGACGAGTATCGTATGGCATACGCATTGGTGGCATGGCACGTGGCGCAGCTTCTTGCCTTTCCCTGTGACATGAGTTGCAAGAATCCCACCCGTCCTTGCTTTGCATCGTATGATCCGGAGGCTTTTTTTCGTCCGGATACCGAAGTTTTTCCCTGGCGGCGCTTTGTGACGGAGCATCCCGACAGGGTGGGGGAGATTCTGGCGGAACTGAAAGTGAAGACCCCGGCAAGTGCGTCCAAACCTCCCGTTGCGGCTTCGGGCATGCTGCACACATTCTTCAACGAGTTCCTGGAGCAGAATCCCTTTGTGGATGGCAAAAAGAATGAGTTCTTGTTGAAGCTGGGACGTATCGCCCGCTATAAAGGAGTGGGCGAGGAAGAGTTGGCACGGCTGAAAACGCTGGCGGTGGAAAGGCTGGCGGGTATGGGGTGTGCCGCCGGGGATATACCTCCGCGCATAGACTCCGGATACCGGTATGCCGACATGAACAAGGGGCCCGAAACACCTGCTTCCTGGGCTCACAAGGCTCAGGGCTCACCTATGCGGTATTCTGAGCCCAATGAGGGGGAGGAAGAGGCTGAGTTAGAGAAACTTGAGGCTGACAAGTTGCGTCGTGAAGTTCCGTGTCTTCCGGATGAACTGTTCGACCGTTTGCCCGACTTTTTGAATGACGTGGTTTGACGCACGTCCGCAACAAGCGCGAGAGGGATATTCTGTTGCTCTCCATGATTACCAACATCAGCGGTTGTCTGCCGGGGGTGAGGATGAATTATGGAGGAATGGTTTATTCCGCCGATCTCTACCTGGTGGCTTTGGCCGGTTCGGGCAGGAGGAAAGGGGGTGATGCAACTGGCGGCAATTCTGCCCGCAGCCATTCAGGAGTATTACGATGAATTGAACAGGAAGGATGAGCGTGAGTACCGGCAGAAGCTGCTGAAGTGGAATCTGGAGGAACGGCTTGCCGCTCAGGAAAAGAGGGTTCCCGATTTGGACCAATGCCCGGAGATGCCGGTGGAACGCATCCTGAAGGTGGCTCCCAATATTTCAAAAAGCCAGTTGATACTGGCTTTGGAGGCGGGTGGAGCGGTCGGCTTGGTGATGAATGCCTCCGAGCTGGACATGATAAGTTCTGCCATGCACCAGGAGTATGGAAACATGATGATGTGATGCGTGCCGCTTCCCAGCACGAGGAGGTGTCTTCTTATTTCAAGACGGATCACCGGCTTGTTGTTGTGAGTGACCCTCATCTGGCATTATGCGCTTCGGGTACTCCCGCCCAGTTGCATAAATTTATTTCTTCGCTGGAGAATGGAATGTACAGCCGTGTGGCTTTCTATGTGGGACAGGCCCCCTGGGAGTATAAGTCGGCAAACCCCGGCAAGGCCCGGCTGGATATGCGCGCTTATTTCAAAGGGATGGGCGAGGAGCTGCTGCGTATGTTTATCTTTCTCTCCGGATCGCCTACCGAGGTGGTTTTCACCGAGGAACAATGGAAAGAGCATACGGAGCGTTTCAGAACGTATCTGCGTGAGGTAGTGGCGGAAGATGATGATTCTCCGGGTGCCATTGTGCTGCGCCACGGACTGATGATGTCTCGTATTGCCATGGTGCTGACTGCATTGCGTAAGTGCGAGCCACAATGGAATACATCGGAGTGGAAATGTTCGGATGAGGATTTCCGTACGGCCATGCAGATAGTGGATGTGTTGCTGGAACACAGTTTGCTGCTTTCCACTTCCATGGATGATACTGCCGGAAGAATCAGGCCGGTAAAGGCTTTTTTCAAACTGCGTCCCGTTTTGAAAAAATGCCGCGCGAGTTCACCTATTCGGAGCTGATGGCGGCTGCCAATGAAGCCGGGTTGCCTACAGCATCCGTGAAACGTTATTTGTTGCGTTTGGTGTATTATCAAATCGTTGAGAAAGAGGATGGTAAGTATAGAAAGACCGGCAAGTCTTGGCTCAGAAAACCGCCTAAGTGAGCCCTGAGCCTTGTGAGCCTTAAATGCAGGTGAAAAAGATCCTGTTGTTTTCAAAAAACAACAGGATCTTTCCGGTAAAACAACAGGGGATTTTTAAAAAACAACAAGGTCTTTCGATGTAGACAACAGGTTCTTTTGGGAAGCGTATGTCCTAAGGTTCTCCCAGATGCCTCACTATGATTGCCACTTCATGCTTCAGAAAGCTGTGGCGGAATTTGTTGTAGCCCGCTTCGTTCAATTCTTCCTGTAGCAGCATGTTTCTCCGCATCCAGCGATACAGGGTTTGCAGGGCTGCCGCGGCAGTTCGCCCCGGGCTGTATAGTTCTGCCAGTTCCGCTTTGTCATACGCTCTGATAATGAATGCTTTTTCTTCTTGGTTCATGTTCTTTTATCGTTTTGATTATAGGGTAAAGATACGCAAAATGTCCTTGTTTTCCTACTCTCTCTGTAAGTTATTCTCGACATTTCCCGACAATCTCCTACGCTTCTCTACAAATGTCTACACGGGGCTTCCGGTTCATCGTATCTTTGTAGTGTAATCAAAAGTCAATCATAGCCGGCTTAGTGGTTAACGCTTGATTACCAGTGTGTTTCTTAATTTGCAAGTTTTAATTTTTAATTTGAAAAAGTATGGGAAGAACAGTTTCTTATTCGGTGGTAAAGCGTAATAATCCGCTTGATCAGGATGCAGTGCCTAAGTTTTATGCACAAGCTCAGGCCAATGGCCATGTAGAGATTCGCGAAATGGCGGATCGTATTCAGAAAACCTGTACGGTGACGCGTGCGGATGTTATGGCTGTGCTTGTTGCCTTGGAGGATGTGATTATGGAGGCTCTGGAAGGGGGCGAGATTGTAAGGCTTGCCGATCTGGGCACTTTCCAGATAGGTCTGAGCGGAAGAGGTGCGGAAACGGAGGATGCGTATGATGTGTCGATGATTAGAAAAGCGCGTATCAATTTCCGTCCGGGTATTGCGCTAAGCGGTATTCTGGCAGCACTGAAATATACGAAGGTGGATAAATTGCCGGTGAAAACGAAGGAAGAGCAAAGCCTGCTTAAGTAGATGGCGGACAAGTGTTTAATTTTAAAAAAACTGTAGGATGAAAGGTAAATCTGTTTGGAGCACTATTTTGAAAGTGGTGATTGCAGTAGCTACGGCTATTGCGGGTGTAGTAGGAATCAGCTCGTGCATAGGGGGATGAGGGTGATTAATCTGATTGTTGTCCACTGTTCCGCCACAAAGGCGGACAGGGACTTTACCGAACAGGATTTGGAGGTGTGCCACCGCAGGCGTGGAATGAACGGACCCGGATATCATTTTTATATCCGCAAGAACGGGGATATAAAAAACAACCCGTCCCATAGAGAAAATAGGGGCGCATGCGCGTGGACATAATGCGCAGAGTATCGGGATATGCTATGAGGGGGGAATCAGTGAGCGGGGCAGGCTGGCGGATACGCGGACGGTGTGGCAGAAACATTCGTTGCGTGTACTGGTCAGGGCGTTGCTGGTGGATTATCCCGGTTGCAAGGTTTGCGGTCATCGGGATTTAAGTCCGGATTTGAACGGAAATGGCGAGATAGAGCCTGAGGAATGGGTGAAACAGTGCCCCTGTTTTGATGTTTCG
>OKWD01000238.1_pt1 | contig 10440 bp, 8 predicted proteins | sample 1607011 | NCBI WGS metagenome assembly OKWD01 (sample SAMN04414077, study PRJEB24778) | human gut metagenome | material: faecal | host: Homo sapiens | reverse complement strand
GTGAGCCGACTTGAATATGTGTTCTTTTGGGGACACCATGTGAAGCCGGGAAAGGATGACCAAGGCTTGTTTCAGCCAATGGTTTCCTGCCGATTTTGTGGTGGACGATGTGGCATACAACTGCACCGAACAGTATATGATGGCGGAGAAAGCACGTGTGTTTGGAGATGATGACATACGGCAGAAGATGCTTGCCAGCAACGACCCGAAAGAGATAAAAGCTTTGGGTCGACAGGTGAAGAATTTTGACGCGGAGACTTGGAGACGTGTTTCACCGGACATTGTTGTAAATGGCAATCTTCATAAATTCAGACAAAATCCGGAGCTTTGCCAGATCCTTCTTGACACAGGCGAAAAGATTCTTGTAGAAGCAAGTCCCTACGATACAATCTGGGGCATTGGAATGCAAGAGTCTGAATTGGGCGTTGACAATCCTGAAAATTGGAAAGGCACAAACTTTTTGGGCTTCGCCTTGATGGAGGTGCGCGGCATTTTGAGCGGGCATTCCATTTAGAGACAACATGCATCGATAAATAAGAAATCTGCAAGTTCCTTCTCAAAGAGATAAAGAAACTTGCAGATTCGAATAAAAGAGTTGTGCTTTATGTAGCGTAAGGGTTAATTAACGTCAGTGTATTTGTTGTCTGACTCTTTCAACGCCGACAGGAAATAACCTTGCGATTTAATCAAGTTGCGAGCTTGCAGCACCATGGTCTTAGTCTCGTTGAGGATGTTGAGATATAAGACGCTGGCCTTTGTACTCATCTTTTCCTCCTTCAACCGGCGTACTTGATTCTTGATGGCTCCGGCGATTACCGTAAACAGATCATCGCGCATGTGCAGCACCTCGTCAAGGTCGGAGAAGTCTTTGTCGCGGAGCATCGTGCTGATTTTGTTGAATATTGCGTCAACGCCGTCATTCACTTCCTTAAGGTCCAGAATCTGCTCTTTGGTGAAGCCTTTATGGTGGTTGTCGATATGCTCGTATGCCGGACGCGTGCAGTGGAGGAGCGCCTTCGACACCTCGGTCAGGTAGTCGACCACCTGGATGTAGAAATGGCTTGTCTCCACATTTTGATCCTGCAGTTTCTTCAGTGTTGCCATCACATGATGTTTGCGCTGGTTGGCTTGCTGGTAGATTTGCTCGGACTCAACCATTGTTTCCTTCAGCAAGTGTCTGTTCTCTGTGAACAAGGCTACAAGCATATGGTTGTAGATGCCCGACACGCGTTCCATCGTTACGCATACCTCATGCGTGCAGGAGTAAAGCACGTCTTCATTCTGAGTCTTTTCAGAAATCAGTTCAGCAGAAGGCTGCTCTTCTTTTTTATGTTTGCCGAAGATAAGATTGCGGCAAAGAATGTATCCGCAGAGCAACGCCAGAGCGGCGAGGGCAATCCATCCGCCCCACATCAGAAGTAGTCCGCAGAGGAAAGAAAGAGTGATGCCGGCGATGGCGGTTACAAACCATCCAGTCACCACGACCATTACGCCGGTGATGCGATACACTGCGCTGTCGCGGCCCCAAGCCCTGTCGGCGAGTGACGAACCCATCGATACCATAAAGATGACATATGTGGTTGACAGCGGCAGTTTCAGCGATGTGCCAAGACATATAAGGCTGGCGGCAGCCGAAAGGTTGACAACGGCGCGTACAAGGTCGTACGACACTGTTTTGTCTCCGTTCTCGTCAGGGTCGAATCTGCTGTTGAGCTTGTCTTGGATTTTTTGTGGCATCACAGCCTTGTAGCCTTTGTTGAGGTTTATTGCAAGGCTTACGAGTGCGCGTGAAATCATTGTTGATCCGAAGCGCTCCTCCTCGTCGTTCTGCGACGATAGGTTGAGTTGTGTTTCAGCCACCTTCATGGCATCTTTCGAGAAGAAGAGCGTGATGACCATCACAGCGCCGCTTATGACCAAGAACCAGATGTTTACGTGTGCTGGTTCTGCGAGCTTGCCCATCAGCATCGAAGGATCGCCAGAGTTGCTCGCAATGGCGTAGCTGTCGAGACCGGCGATAGGCACACCGATGAAGTTTACAAGGTCGTTGCCGGCAAAGGCGAGGGCAAGAGCAAATGTCCCAGCAAGAATGGTGATTTTCAAAATGTTTACCTTCATCTGCTGCAAAATCAGCAATATGACAGATGAGATAATCCAAATTGCACCGAGCGACAATACGATGTGGTCATTGATGAGGTGGTTGAAGTCGTCGCTGATAAGCCCGGAGCTTTTCATTCCCTTGAAAATGGCGAAATAGACGATTCCAACGATTGCGAGTCCGCACCAGATTGCGCCATAGCGTCGCAGCGATTTGGCATATTTGAATGAGAAAATCACTCGCGACACATACATCAAAATCGCTCCCACGGTGAATGCAATGACCACCGACAGCAGGATTCCGGAGATCATCACCATGGCTTTTTCTGTGTTGATGTAGTTGCCCAAGTCGGCAAACGACAGCGACGGGTCGTTCCAAATGGTGAACATTGCCACGGCAATTGATGCTCCGAGAAGCTCGAAGATGAGCGACACTGTTGTTGACGTTGGCAGACCGAGCGCGTTGAACGTGTTGAGCAGCACTACGTCTGCCAGCATCACGGCAACGAAAAGAATCATAACGTTCTCAAAAGTGAACATCTCGGGGTGAAACACTCCGTTGCGCGCCACTTCCATCATGCCGTTTGACGTGAGCACTCCAAGCAGGATGCCGGCGGCAGCCACTGTTAGGATAATCCAGCGTTTAGCCACTTTGGAACCTAACGCCGAGTTCAGAAAGTTGATTGCGTCGTTTGACACTCCGACAATCAAATCGATAATTGCAAGCACTGCGAGAATGATTACAATTACAGTGAATAAAGGACTCATAATAATGCTGTTTTATTGTATTCTATTTTTGTGTTTTCTTCAATGTGAATAAGAATTCAAGACCGGCGTATTTGTGATTGCGCGCGGTGATTTCTCCACCATGGAACATCACGGCGTTGCGCACAATAGACAACCCAAGTCCGGTTCCGCCCGACTTGCGTGAACGACCGGTGTCGATGCGGTAGAAGCGCTCGAATATCTTGTCGAGATGTTTGGCCTCGACACCTGAGCCATTGTCGTAGAAGTCGAATTTGTAGAAGTCGGAATTTTCCTCGATTGCAGAAATATAGATGTCGCGACGCCTGAATAGGCGATTGCATTGTTTATCAAATTGCGGAAGATTGCGTCGATGAGCTGACGGTTGCCTTCGACGGCAACGTTGTCGGCAACATCTACATGGATGCGCATCCGGTTCTCCGGTTTATACTGGGCCACCTCTTCGCATATCCCATCGATAACGTCCTTGACGTTGACGGGGCATATCGGCAAAGTTGCCTTTGCGTCGGTGATGCGGGTGATCAGAGTGACGTCCTCAAGCAGATTCGACAGTCGCATAGCGCTTTGGTAGCCTGATTCCATCAAATGCCGTTCGGTTTCTTTCGGGAGCTCGTTGTCGAGCAACGTCTCGAAGCAGCCGCGAATGCTCTGTACTGGGGTCTTCAATTCGTGGTTTATGTTGCTTGTGAGCTGATGCTTGATGCGCATTTTCTCTTTTTCCTCAAACAGTGCTTCCTGCATGCTGCGGTCGCGTTCGGCAGTGCGGTCCTGTAGTTCCTTGTAGATTGCGAATATTGAGCGGGCTGCGTCGCCAAGTTCGTCATCCGACAGCTCGTCGGTGTTGAAATCTTCTATTTTCCCGTTGCGCGCGCGGTTTGCAATGTCGTGCAGTGCTTTCACGCCGAGGCTTATGCGGCTGATTGCGAAATAAAGTATGATGTTCACAATCAATGTCGCACCCAGCACAATCCAAATGTAAGCCATATCACTGCTCAACACTGCCGACAACTCAACGTTGTAGGGAAGGGCGGTGCGCACTATTGCATTTCCCCGCGCAGAGGCGGAATAGAAAAATTCGTGGTCTTTCACTTGAGAGAGACGGCGTATCGTGTAGCCATGTCCGTGTTCGATTGCATTTTTTATTTCCGGACGGTTGAGATGGTTGGCAATCTTTGAGCTGTTGTGGCTTTCAAACAACACGTTTCCTTTGGTGTCGAGCAAAGTGACGCGGATGTTTTTATTAGGTATCAGCCGATTCACAGCGTCGTTTGTCAGCTGTCTGGTTTCTGCATATTCGTTGAGTAGGATGTTGTTGTACACTTGTAGTCGTGTGTCGAGCAGTTCTACTTTGTATTCCCGCTCTCTGGAATATTGAATTGAGACAAACACGAAAACCAATATCCAGAAAAACACGTTGACTACGCTGAACAGTTTTACCTTGTAACTAAATCTTTTCTTTGAAGCCATAGCCGTATCCTTGTTTGGTTATAATATGTTGTTCATATTCTCCGAGTTTCTTGCGCAGTCGGTTGATGTTGACATCGATTGTGCGGTCGACCACATAGACGTTCTTCTCCCAGATTTTGTCGAGAATCTCGTCGCGTGAGAAGATTTTGTCGGGGTTTGAAAGGAAAAGGAACAGCATGTCGAACTCCTTTTTTGTGAGAGCAATCTCGCTGCCCTCGATTGTGCAAGTTTTAGAGATGCTGTCGAGAGACAATGTCTTGTAGATTGCAATGGTGGGCTGCTCCGGCTTTACTCGTCGCAACAGGCTCTTTACGCGTACCACAAACTCGCGCATTGAGAACGGCTTTTTGATGTAGTCATCGGCGCCGCGCGTGAATCCGTCGATTAGCGGAGCCTCGTTGCCGAGGGCTGTGCACACGATAATCGGCACGTTGGCGACGTCGGGCATTGCTCTTACTTTGCTTACCAGTTCGAGGCCGCTGATTTCACCCATCATGATGTCAAACACCATCAGGGCATAGTCGGCAAGATGCTTTTGCAGTGCCTCCTCTGCAGAGTTGGCAATATCGACGCTGAACCCCGCCAGTTCCAAATTGATTTTCATCAATTCGCATATCGGCATCTCGTCGTCGACAACCAGAATCTTTACAGGAGTTTCCATAATATTCTAAAAGTTTATCATTAATTCCGCTACAAATTTGTCGTGGTCTGACGCGCCTATCTCCACATTGTCGCCATAGAAGTATTTTTCATAATTCAGACGTAGCTCGGCGCTCACTTTCTTGTAGTATCCCAATGTGACACCGACAGTGGCACGCTTACGGGCGGCGTTGGTGATTTCAATCTCTCCGTTTTCATCGGTATATCCGCTGCTGTCGTCGGTCATCATGTCGAAACGGCCGAGAAATCGAACCTGTTGCATGTATTTGTTGTCGACGGGCAGGGCATACATTGCCATGGTGTTGAGGGCGTGTACTGGCTCGGCGTCGCTTTCGCAGAAATATTTGTACATGTATTCAGCCTCGACAGTGAAATTCTGGTACTTATAGCTGAGACATGCGTCATACATATTTGTTCTTATGTCTTGCGGCTTGGTGGTCATTGCGCTTACGTTTGCCTCAAAGTCGGACTTTTTGAACTTGAGATGTCCTACATATAGATAATTATTGTGTAGCCAGACATCGTCGGAGGCGGAACTGTTTCTTCCGTTATAGACACCGAATTCGGCTGTCAGCGGCACTTGCTTTGGCGCATAAGTGGCTTTGGCGCCGATGTCGAAAACGTTGCCTATCTGCTTTCCGACAAACGACCTGTTGGCAAACCAACGTGTGTGTGGAGCGCGTGCTGCGTCGACGGAAATAGGCACTCGGAACTGACCGCCGGTAAACTGGAATTGGTTGTCGAAGAAGTGTAGCCGTGCGAAAAGGTCGTGTGTGCGGATTTTGCCTTTGTCGCTCAAGTTTATTTGTAGTTTGTAGTCAACAAATTCTGTCAGCCATCCGCTGGCGCCTATTCTGGCGTCGCGCACCTGAAAACGGGAGTCCTTGACATCTGTCTGATACTCGAATTTTGTGCGCAGCGTCCCCCCGATTGTAGGAATCCATGATTTCTTATTGTCTTGTGCATTTGTGTGTCCGACAACCGAAACGCCGGCAATAAGTAATAATATCTTTATTGCTGATTTCATGCTGCAAAATTAGTGCAGAGACACGAAATTGCAATAACAAAACTGTAACAAATTAGAAGGTGAAGTGCAGCGCGATGCGCCATCCGCTTTTGTCAACACCAGGGGTGTCGCGATACGTGAGTCGCCACACGTAGTCCACTCGCAGGATTGTGAGAATGTTGTCAAGACCTACGCTCATCTCCATATAAGGAGTCTTTTCCATCGGACGGCACAATGCGTTGATAGGGAAGCGGTAGATGTCGAGACTCTTTTCGGGATTGTTTTTGTCCGACAGAGAGCCATAAAGACCTTTGAACGAAACCACCTCGCGCAGTTTCAGATATTTTATCAGCGGCACGCGGTTGAGCAATGCTCCGTTGATCCAATATGTGATATCCCACGAAAGGTATTGGTCGTTCATAAATTCCATCGCATTCATCAGCGCATACGATTCCGGTTGGATTGTGTATGACAGGTTGGCGTTGGGCAGCAGCAGGTCGGGATATGACACCTTGCTCCAACCTTGCCTCCCTTGAGAATTATGTCGGTGTATCCAAAGGCCGAGAACCAGAAGCGTTTCTGCACGCTCAGTTCGGTTTTGTTTATTGTAAACTTGTTGCCCAGTACGCCTTTGGGACTGTAGGTGTGTGACAGAATCAGAATCGGCATGTCGAGGTTGATGGGTATGCGCGTGAACCGGGCGTCGTAGAACTTCTCTCCGGGAGCATAACGCAGTGTCAGATTGACCGACGACTGCTGATATTTGTCGCTCCAATTCCCGTAGCCGTCGACAAACGGCATCCAGCGTGTGGCTTCTTGAATCTGGTGCTTGAGTCCTACGGTTACGGCAAGCCCGTTCTCGCTCTCGCGCTTGTATTCCAGTTCAGACGTGCGCAGGTATGTCACCTTGTCGTTGGTTTGACGTTTCCATGCCAGAAACACGTTGTCCACATTTGTGAACATATATTGCTGGCCAAGTTGGTTGATGTCGTATTTATGGTGGAGGCGCAGCGAGTGTATCGGAAACTCCTTTGCGTGGTATTTCTTCTCGTTGAATGAATATTCCACTTCTCCATCATATTTCAATTTCTTGTCGCGGAATCCATAGGCGGTATATCCTTTCATAAACCAATGCTTGCTTAGGTTGGCGGTAGTCATTCCTCCCACTTTCAGACGTGCGCCCTCCACGGTGTTGCCGCTGATGGTGGTGTTCATTGGCCCGAAATCAAATTTGCTCGTGTTTTTTGTCGCCTGTAGGGATGTAGCCTGACACAAGGACGGATATGGTTTTCTCTGTCCAATAGAAAGCCGGCACTGACCGCAGCTGCGTCAGCAGCTTGTCTATGGCGTTTTTCTTTTTCTTTTATGGGTGTCATTCGGTTCTCTTTCCAGTACTCATCGGGCATCTGCCTTGCGTCGGTGGCTTCGATGAGTTTGGCCTCCTCGTTGAAGATGCCGTCGTTCTCCGGTTTGTCGAAGCTGAAATTCTCATAAAGTGTGCGTCGACGGGCATAGAGTCCTTGCGATGACGGGATGATTGAGAATTCCACAGTCATGTCGTCTTTTGTCTTTATGCGGCAGCCGTCGGGGGCCTTGTCGAAGGTCTGCTCTATGCGCAGGTTGTTCACATAGTTGAGGTTGATGTCGCGTGGCACGTTCATCACAACTTTCTTTACAAACATTGTGCTGTCACCGAGCGGCACGTAGATGCGGCCGAAGAATCCGAACGTGCGGTTGTTGAACGGTGCAAAACTGAGTTCGATACATTTGACGCCGTCGACTGGGATGGTGTCCGACAGATAGTATTTGTAGAAGCCTGAGCCTATTTTCGACAGCGGACTGACAAAGCGGTTCTGCATAATGGCGATGTCGTTGTCGAATATGTCGACTTCCTTGAACACGTCCTCCAGAAAACGCTGCACGCTTTCCTCGTCGAAAATCTCGTCGACACCGGCTCGCTTGATGCCTTTCACGAACTCTTTTTCGGCGTGGGGGCTGCGTCGGAAATATGCGGTGGAGAGTTTCTCCTTAACCGACACGTTGAGAATCGGTTTGCCCGACACTTCCGATGTGTCCATATATTCAAAAATGAATTTGAATTTTTTGAAAAGCCATTTGTCCTTGTTCTTCTCCGAAAAGTCGTTGAGGGCAAAGTTCATCTTCTCATATTTGTCGTAGCTGTAATAGTCGTGGTTGCGGGGGTCGTATTTTTCTTTCATGTCGCGCAGTTTCTCCATAAACTGAACGGCTGGGTTGTTTTTGCGGGAATAGTGTTCCTTGCCTGGTCGCACAACGAATTCCTTTAAAGCCACGCCGTCGGCCGACAGCTCGACGGTAAGATCGTTCACTTCGCCTTTGCTCACATAAATATCTTTTGGGGCATAGCCCATCATGGAGAAGTTGGCGCAGAGGAAATTCACCTTTGTCGTTATGTCAAACCGACCGTCGGCATCTGTCTGTGTGCCGGCGCTTGAGCCTTGCAGCAACACCATGGCAAACGGTATGGGCTCGCGTGTCAGCGAGTCGACCACCACGCCTTTGATTGTGGTGGGCTTCACTGGCGCTTGCGCATATGTTAGAGAGTGGGGCTGTGCCATTGTCAACATCACTGCCAGCAGGCACACAAGATGAAAAAATTTTGTCCCGTTTGTCATTTCTGAAATATATCTGTTTTTATTATCTTTTGCAAAAGTAGGCACTTTCCCGTGTCCGTGGATAGAGTTTTGGACATAAAACATCTCCTTTCTTACGTTAATTTGTTCTTATTTGTAATATTTCTTAATTATGGCACTTGAAATAGAACGTAAATTCCTTGTGGTGGACCAATCTTTTAAGGGGACGGCAACGTCGGTCGTGGATATGCGGCAGGGCTATCTGTCGCGCGACGCTGATGCTGTGGTGCGTGTGCGCATTGCGGGTGACAGGGCTTTCCTGACGGTCAAGACCCGCAACCGAGGTTGCGTGCGCAATGAGTTTGAATATGAGGTGCCTGTCGCTGATGCTGACGCAATGCTCTCGCATGCCGTGGATTGGTGATTGAAAAGACGCGATATGTAGTTCCGTTTGGGGGATTCTGTTGGGAAGTCGACGTGTTTCATGGTTCGCTTGATGGTGTGATTGTTGCTGAAATAGAAATTCCGAAGGCGGATACGCAGTTTCCTTTGCCTCCGTTTGTGGGAGAGGAAGTTACCGGAAAGTCGGAATATTACAATTCTAATATTCATTTGCTCGCTAAGTGATAAAATTGTTCTAAAAGTCGGAATGGGGGGGGGTAAATCATGCGGTGTGATTATTGCTGTTTCTCAACAGTTTAAGTGAAATAGATACAAATTGATATTGAAAACATATTGGTCGTTTTTGTTTTTTATTTTTGCATTAATAGACTGTCTAAAATTACAATTTAATACGCTTGGCTCGGTTAAAATCCATTAAATGAATGGTCTATTGGTTGGAAAGGTTTTTCTTTTATTGGCAATAATACTATCTTTGCAGTCCTTTTCGCCTTTTGGTGGAAAGGAAAAATATTTGTAAAAAGAAGATTGTAATTTAGATATTGGAGATACGATTTCGACATATTTTATTTGTTGTGATAATCTTGCTGTGTGGAACCCAAGCCATAGGTCAAGAGATCAGCGACTCGTTGAAATTACATTTTCAACAGAGCAAATCGTTGTTTAATGAATCAGTGGCAGGCAACTCTCAGTTTTATGGATCGTTGGCAGATTTGCTGGAGATGGCAAAACGCAAAGATGTAGAGATTGTGAGCATAACGGTCTATGGTGTGGCTTCGCCGGAGGGAGGCATAGGTTACAATAAAGGTTTATCGAAGCGGCGTGCCGACCGCATCGCTTCTTACATTGCTGAAGTCGGAGGCGGAAGAATTTCGCCGGAGTGATTGCTGTGGGACGTGACTGGAAAGGCTTGTACGCTCTTGCCGTGGCTGATAGTGAATTGCCGTCGCGCGAAGCAACATTGGATTTGCTTTGCCGTCTTGCTATGCCAAATGACAAAGAGTCTGAAGACAGGATGTTCGCCCAGCTGAAGGCTCTTGACGGAGGAAAGCCATATAGATATATGTACAATCGACTTTTCCCCGAGTTGAGAAAAGCGGGGGTGAAAGTGGTGGCTGTGTATCGCATCGACGATTTGGTGTCCGACAGTAGGGTGTTGCTTGAAGCCACATTTGTAGAGCCTGCGGAAATCCGCATTTCAACCGGAGTTGATGTAATGCCGGAGGCGCAAAAAAAAAACCGTGGTATGCAGGTGTAAAGACCAATATGCTCTATGATGCATTGCTTGTACCCAACGGCGGCTTGGAGATATATCTTGGCAAGAACTGGAGCATTGACGCATATTGGATGTATGCATGGTGGAAAAGCGACCGCGTGCATAATTATTGGCGCACTTATGGCGGTGATGTGGAATTGAGAAAGTGGTTTGGGTTC
>OKWD01000237.1_pt1 | contig 10441 bp, 13 predicted proteins | sample 1607011 | NCBI WGS metagenome assembly OKWD01 (sample SAMN04414077, study PRJEB24778) | human gut metagenome | material: faecal | host: Homo sapiens | reverse complement strand
AACAGGTCACTGCCTGACCTGTCCCGCCGGGACGGTTCTCTTAAAAACACCATATAGATTTTTTGTACGCCGCCGCCCGCCATCGAGCAGAGTTTTACACCTAATTGGGGATAAAACAGCTCATGGCTGGCGGCGGTGTGGTGCTGATCGGCACGACCCTCATCCCCCTGCTCTCCGGTTTGTTCGGCTAATCCACGGCAAGCCCAGCTTAACCGAAGGGTGGTGAAATATTGGGCAGCATTTTAGAAAAGATCGAACAGGCTCTCAAGGATATGCTGATCGGATGGATCGAGAGCAACCTGACCAATATGTTCACCGATGTCAACGAGAAGGTAGGAACGATTGCCGCCGAGGTCGGGCAAACTCCGTCCGGCTGGAACGGCGGCGTGTACCAGATGATCCGGGGACTATCCGAAAACGTGATAGTCCCCATCGCTGGTATCATCATCACCTTCGTTTTGTGCTACGAGCTGATTTCCATGATCACCGAGAAAATAACCTTCACGACATGGACACATGGATGTTCTTCAAGTGGTTTTTCAAGGCGGCTGTGGCGATCTACCTCGTGACGCACACGTTTGACATCGTGATGGCAGTATTCGACATCGGGCAGAACGTGGTTTCCGGTGCAGCAGGAGTAATCCACGGCAACACCAGCATTGATATTGATTCGACGATTGCGCAGATGCGTACCGGCATGGAGAACATGGGCGTCGGAGAACTGCTCGGACTGTCGATAGAAACGCTTCTGATCAGCCTGTGCCTCAAAATCATGGCGATCCTCATTACGGTCATTCTCTACGGGCGCATGATTGAGATTTACTGCACCGTGAGCATTGCGCCTATTCCCATCGCAACCATGAAGCAAACCGCGAATGGGGCAGCATCGGCACGAACTATCTGAAAGGCTTGTTCGCTCTGGCATTTCAGGGCTTTCTCATCATGGTCTGCGTCGGCATCTATGCGGTGCTGATCAACGGCATGATTATCGCAGACAACATTCACTCGGCTCTGTTCTCTGTGGCAGCGTATACGGTCATTCTGTGCTTCTCGCTGTTCAAGACCGGAAGCCTCGCAAAATCCATTTTCCATGCGCACTAAGGAGGTCGGCAGCATGAAGAAGTACAGCATCATCTACGCCGATCCCCCTTGGGCGTATCGGACTTACTCCAAGAAGGGACAGGGACGGTCGGCAGAAAGCCACTACCCGACAATGTGCATTGAAGACATCAAGGCACTTCCGGTCGGTGAGCTTGCCGCGAAGGACTGCGCTCTGTTCCTCTGGATCACGTTCCCGTGCCTCTGTGAAGCACTCGAAGTGCTGACGGCATGGGGATTTTCTTATAAGACCGTGGCTTTTGTATGGGTGAAGCAAAACCGCAGGAACGACGATCTCTTCACCGGCATGGGGTATTGGACAAGGGCAAACGCGGAAATCTGCATCCTTGCCACAAAGGGACATCCGAAGCGAGTTGACGCCGGTGTGCGTCAGGTCATCCTCAGCCACATCGAAGAGCATTCCAAAAAGCCGGATGAAGCGCGGAAGCGCATTGTTCGGCTCATGGGAGACCTTCCCCGCGTAGAGCTTTTTGCCCGTCAGTCTCCCGAAGGCTGGGACGTTTGGGGCAACGAGGTCGAATGCACGGCACATCTTCCAATGGAGGAAACACCATGCTGCGGCTAAGACCCATCTCTCTTCGAGACGCCAACGAGTATGTCCGGAAGTATCACCGGCATCATAAGCCGGTTGCCGGTCACAAGTTTCCATCGGCTGTGAAGCAGACGGTGAGCTGGTCGGTGTAATCATCGCCGGGCGTCCCGTCAGCCGGTATCTGGATGACGGCTTCACATTGGAGGTCACAAGCTCATGCACCAATGGCGCAAAGAACGCTTGCAGCTTTCTCTATGGTGCGGCGGCAAGAGCTGCTGCGGCTATGGGCTATAAGCGCATCATCACCTACACGCTGGAAAGTGAAAACGGTGCAAGCCTTCGGGCTTCCGGCTGGATATGTCAAGGCAAAGCGGGTGGGCTTCGCTGGACGGGCAAGCGTCAGCCGAAGGAGGATCAATATCCCGCACAAATGAAGCTGCGCTATGAAAAGCAGCTTAGAAAGGAGGAAACAGTCAATGGCATTTGTTCCGGTCCCGAAGGATCTTAACCGCGTCAAAACGAAGGTCATGTTCAACCTGACCAAGCGGCAGCTCATTTGTTTTTCCATCGCTGCGGCAGTCGGCGTCCCGATCTTCTTTCTGGCAAAGGCGCATCTCGACTTGTCTACGGCGGCAATGCTGATGGTGGTTATCATGCTCCCGTTCATCTTCTTCGCGCTTTACGAGAAGGACGGTCAGCCCGCCGAAAAGTATCTGTACCACATCGTACAGTCCATGTTCATCCGGGACAAGGTGCGTCCCTATCGCACAAACAATCTCTACGCTGAAATTCAGCAGAAAATCAAAGAACAGGAGGAATTGCAGCTTGAACAACAGCACAGCAAAGGCAAAGCCTAAGATGACCGTCAAGAACGGCGTCGTTTACGGCGATGCCCTTTCCGCTCAGGAAAAGAAGCGGATCGTCATGCAGAAGAAAAAGGACAGGAAGGCAAAGAAAGTCCGCAAGTCCGCCCAGCAGACCATTCCCTATGTGGAGATGTGCCGCGACGGTATCTGCAAGGTGAACAGCCGCCTCTACACGAAGTCCATCGCCTTTGAGGACATCAACTACCAGCTTGCGCAGAACGAGGACAAAACTGCCATCTTTGAGAACTGGTGCGACTTTCTGAACTACTTCGACAGCTCGATTTTCGTCCAGCTCTGCTTCATCAATCAGAAGGCAAGTCTCAATGAGTTCCGCAAACGTATCAACATTCCGGCACAGGAGGACGCCTTCAACGACATCCGCTCCGAGTATTCCGGTATGCTGCAAAGCCAGCTCACCAAGGGCAACAACGGACTGGTCAAGAAGAAGTACATCACCTTCGGCATTGAGGCAGACTCCCTCCGCACGGCAAAGCCGAAGCTCGAACGCATTGAAACCGACATTCTCAACAACTTCAAAACCCTCGGTGTGAGAACCGAGCCGCTGTCCGGCTATGAGCGGCTGAAAGTGCTTCATGATGTGTTCAACATGGACACCAATGAGCCGTTCCGCTTTTCCTTTGACATGGTTGCCCGGACGGGACTCAGCACGAAGGACTTCATCGCGCCCACTTCCTTTGACTTCCGTGAAGGCAAGTGCTTCAAGATGGGCAGAACCATCGGCGCGGTGAGCTTCCTGCAAATCCTCGCGCCGGAACTCAATGACCGTATGCTTGCCGACTTCCTTGAGATGGACAGCAACATCACGGTCAATTTTCATATCCGGACGATTGACCAGGCGAAGGCAATCAAGAGCATCAAGATGAAGATCACCGACCTCGACAAAATGAAGATCGAGGAGCAGAAAAAAGCTGTCCGCTCCGGCTACGACATGGACATCATCCCGTCCGATCTCGCTACCTTCGGCGGCGAGGCAAAGCGTCTGTTGCAGGATCTCCAGACACGCAATGAGAGACTGTTTCTCGTGACCATCCTCATCATGAATACGGCAACCAATCGCCAGAAGCTCGAAAATGCGGTCTTTCAGACCGCCGCCATTGCCCAAAAGTATAACTGTGCGCTCAAGCGTCTTGACTTCCAGCAGGAAGAAGGGCTGATGTCCTCTCTGCCCATCGGCGTCAATCAGGTGGAAATCGAACGAGGACTGACCACTTCCAGCACGGCGGTTTTCGTGCCGTTCACCACGCAGGAGCTTTTTCAGGGCGGCGAAGCTCTCTACTACGGGCTGAATGCGCTGTCCAACAACATGATCATGGTTGACCGCAAGCAGCTCAAAAACCCCAACGGCTGATCTTGGGCACGCCCGGTTCCGGTAAGTCCTTCTCCGCCAAGCGCGAAATGACGAACGCCTTCCTCATCACGGAGGATGACATCATCGTCTGCGACCCCGAAGCCGAGTATTTTCCCCTCGTGCAGAAGCTCGGCGGTCAGGTCATCCGCATCTCGCCGGTCAGCACGGATTACATCAATCCGCTGGACATCAACACGAACTACTCCGAAGAGGAAAACCCGCTGACGCTGAAATCCGACTTCATCCTCTCCATGTGTGAGCTGATTGTCGGCGGCAAGGACGGCTTGCAGCCGGTTGAGAAGACCATCATTGACCGCAGTGTCCGCATGGTCTATCAGGAGTTTCTTGCAGACCCCAAGCCGGAGAAAATGCCGATCCTCGAAGACCTCTACAACATTCTGAGAAATCAGAAGGAGCCGGAGGCACAGCGCATCGCAACTGCCCTTGAAATCTATGTTCACGGCTCTCTGAACGTCTTCAATCACAGAACGAATGTGGATGTCAACAACCGCTTCGTCTGCTATGACATCCGCGAACTCGGCAAGCAGCTCAAGAAGCTCGGTATGCTGATTGTGCAGGATCAGGTTTGGAACAGAGTTACCATCAACCGCGCCCAGCACAAGGCAACTCGCTACTACATGGACGAGTTCCATCTGCTCTTGAAGGAGGAACAGACCGCCGCATACAGCGTGGAAATCTGGAAGCGTTTCAGAAAGTGGGGCGGCATCCCGACCGGCATCACCCAGAACGTCAAGGATCTGCTTGCGTCCCGCGAGGTAGAGAACATCTTTGAAAACTCGGATTTTGTCTACCTTCTGAATCAGGCGTCCGGCGACCGGCAGATTCTCTCGAAGGCGCTGAACATCTCGCCCAGCCAGCAGAACTACATCACCAATTCCAATGCCGGTGAGGGGCTGATCTTCTACGGCTCGACCATCGTTCCCTTCAAGGACGATTTCCCGAAGGACACCCAGCTCTACCGCATCATGACCACCCGTTTAGAAGAAACCGTACAGAACTAAGGAGGATTTTTGAATATGAACAACAAGATGATTACCATTCCCTACGCGGACGCTATCGAATACGGAGAGAACACCTCCGCGCTGTTTAAGGCTCTGTGGGAGCTGACCGATCTGATCCGACTGGAAAGCGACCTCAAGAAGCATCACCGCGCCTACCTCCATGTGAGGGAGGACATCGACGAAAAGGTCAAGGAGGCGCGTCAGATTATGACCAAGGTATCTGTGGATATGATCGGTTTTTACTTCAAGGTTGATGTTCCCAAGTGCAGCAACAGCGATGAGAATACCCCTTTCGCTGACGCGGCGGATGATGAAACCGTTTCTATCCCCAAGGGCGAGTATGAGCTGATGATCGACGATCTGCTCACGATGTCCGAATCATTCAGTGCGTCGCAGATATGCGCACGCAGGATGTGAAGGCAATCCGCGAGTTCGGCAAGTTCGTCCCCGCCTTTGCCGCCTTTGAGAAGAACCGCCTGAGCCTCTATCGTGAAGCAGCGAAGGAAGCAGAGGAAATCTTCGACCGTTGGGCGGACGAGATTGACGATCTCGACGAGGACTTCATGGAAGATGAGGACTACGAGCCGGACGAGTATTACTCCGACTGATATGCGCTCAAATCCGAAGAAAGGAGCTGGTTTTTATAGAGCTTGACATCATTCATACCGGCGATTGCCTTAAAATCCTGAAAACTCTGCCCGATGACAGCGTTCATTGCTGTGTGACGTCCCCTCCGTATTACGCGCTCCGTGATTACGGTATGGAGCTCAGATCGGCAGAGAGACAACGCCGAAGGAATACATCTCGCGCCTGACGGAAGTGTTTACCGAAGTCAGGCGCGTTTTGCGTCCGGATGGAACGCTCTGGCTGAACATTTCGGACACCTACGCCGGAAAGGGCAATCAGGGCGATTTTGTTGACCCGAAGAACCCCAACGGCAGAACCGGTCAGGCTGTGGCTCTCAACAACAAGGTTGAGGGCTGCAAGCCGAAAGACATGATCGGCATTCCGTGGATGTTGGCTTTTGCTCTCCGCGATACCGGATGGTATCTGCGCAACGACATCATCTGGATGAAGGATAACCCCATGCCGGAGAGCGTGAAAGACCGCTGCGCCCGCTGCTATGAGCATATTTTCCTGTTCTCAAAGTCCAAGAAGTATTTCTTCGACTACAAGGCGATCTCCGAGCCGATTGCCCCTGCAACGGCAGAACGCCTCAAGCGCGGCATGAAGGGCGGCAACAAATACGGCAACCCCGTTCCCGGTCAGCCTCAGCCGCAGTCCATCAATCGCCCCCGTGAGCATGGCGAGATCAAGGATTGTGACATCAATCCGCTCCGCAATAAGCGCGACGTTTTTGGAAGATCAACACTGTTTCCCTTCAAGGGCGGTCACTATGCCGCCTACCCTCCGAAGCTGGTTGAGACCTGTCTTCTCGCCGGTTGTCCCGAAGGCGGCATTGTGCTTGACCCGTTCATGGGGAGCGGCACAACCGGCATGGTTGCCTCACAGATGGGGCGTCATTTCGTGGGGGTAGAGCTGAACCCTGAATACACCGAGCTTGCCTACAAGCGGATCGGAGGTGAAATCTGATGCCCAAGGAACCGGAAATTAAAGCCCGCGACAAGGTAGTCGTGCGGATGACGCGGGAGGGCGCGGTTGAGGAAAACCTGACGGCTGGCACCGAGCAGCGTGTGTCAAAACGGCTGGAAGATGCAAAGTTGGTTAAGCCCGCTGAGACAGCCGAGCCTTCCGAAGCACTTTCTGCGGAGGAACAGAAAAAGGTGCAGATGCGCCGTCAGCAGCGTCAGTTTCAGGCGGAACACGCCGAGGATAACGACACACAGCCGCCCTCGGAAACGTCCGTCACAGAAGAGAAAAGGGCAGAAAATCCACCCCAGAATGTAACTGAACCGCTACCTTCGGAAACGCCGTTCAAGCCTCCTGCTTTGGAGCAGCACGGCGTTTCTTCGCACACCGGCACGGTGATTGCCGAAACGGTTGTCACGCACAAGCTGCGCAAGACCTCTGCGGTTGAAGCAGTGGATGCAGATGCCATTCTCACTCAAGCGGCGGAAACCGCCTCTGCAAAGCCGGTCTCGGACGATGCCGTCCCGCCCACGAAGCGGATGCAGAAGCTCGAAAGGAAGTCCGAGAAGGCGCATGAGCGTCTGGATGCCGCCCGTGAGAAGCTGCCCACGCACAAGGTTCTCAAGAAAGAGCGTGTCTTCGATGAAGAGACCGGCAAGGGCAAAACCCGCCTTCATTTTGAGGATGAGCTGAAAAAGCCCAAGGGCAAAGGCAAGCTGCAATTTGAGGCAGATAAAACCGTCCGCAAGGTCGGTGACACCCTCGCTTCCGGCATTCACGGCAAAATCCATGAGGTCGAACAGGAAAACACGGCGGTTGAGGCGGCGCATAAAACAGAGATTGCCGCTGAGACCGCTGCGAGGCATTTCCGTCATCATCGGGAAAGCAGCGTCAACAAGCCTTATGAGAAGGTTTCCAAGCTGGAACACAAGGCGGATGCTGCGGATGCGAAGCTCCAATATGAGAGAAATCAGCAGGAGCATCCTGAGATGAAGAAGCAGAACATGAACAAGCACTACCAGAAGCAGAACATCAAGAAGGAATATGCCGCTGCACGGAATGCCGGTTCTCAGACTGCCGGGACTGCCACGAAGAATACCGGCAAGAAGCTCGGCGAAAAGGTGTCCGACAAGCTCAAGGAGTTCTTTGAGAACAACAAGAAGGTCTTCATCTGGATCGGCGTCGGAGTTGCCCTTCTCGTTTTGCTCGGTGCCGGTATCAGCTCGTGTTCGATGCTCACCTCTACCGGCTCGTCGGTTATCGCTTCCTCTTATCTCAGCGAGGATGATGCGATGCTGGGCGCAGAAGCGCAGTATTGCCGGATGGAGCAAGATCTGCAAAGCTATCTGGATAACTATGAAGGCACTCATGACTATGACGAATATCACTTCGATCTGGATGATATTGAGCATGATCCCCTATGTGCTGATCTCCATTCTCTCGGCTCTCCATGAGGGCGAGTTCACGCTGGATGAGGTGCAGGGTACGCTCCAAATGCTGTTTGAAAAGCAGTACATCCTCACCGAAGAGGTCATCGTCGAAACCAGATACCGCACGGAGACCGACACATGGACGGACGCAGACGGCAACACGCACACGGAAACCTATCGCGTCCCGTATGACTACTACATCTGCAACGTGAAGCTCGAAAACTTCAATCTCTCCCATGTCCCGGTCTACATCATGTCTCAGGAACAGCTTCCATGTATCGCAACGTATATGTCGGTGCTGGGCAACCGCGAGGATCTGTTCGGTGACTCTCCCTATGTGGACAAGTACATCACCAATCCTCCCGCCGACTACGATGTCAACCCGGAATACCTGAACGACGAGAAGTTTGCAACGCTGATTACCGAGGCGGAAAAGTATCTCGGCTATCCGTATGTGTGGGGCGGCTCCAATCCCGACACGTCCTTTGACTGCTCCGGCTTTGTCAGCTACGTTCTCACGAACAGCGGTCTTGTAAATACCGGACGGCTCGGCGCGCAGGGGCTTTACAACGTCTGTACGCCGGTCTCGAAGGCGAATGCCCAGCCCGGTGATCTTATCTTTTTCGTCGGGACGTATGACACCCCCGGCGTGTCACACGTCGGCATTTACGTCGGTGATGGGGTCATGATCCACTGCGGCGACCCTATTCAGTACACATCCATCAATTCTTCCTACTGGCAGCAGCATTTCTACGCCTTCGGAAGACCCGCCTATTAAAAGAAAGGAGTTTTGCATGAATCCCAAGTATCAGAAAGTCCTCTCCGACATTGAGAAGGCTGAAAAGAAGAAGTCCGAAATCGAAGGACAGCTCAAGGAGCTGTACGACAAGAAGACGGAGCTGGAAAACCTTGAAATCATCAATACCGTGCGCTCTATGGTGATGGACAAGGATCAGATCATGGCGTTCCTGTCTTCCATGAAGGGCGGCACCAAGCCCGCCGGCAAATAACGGAGGTATCGACAATGCGTAAGAAGTTTCGTTTTCTGACCATCCTTGCGGTCTGCGTCATGGTTCTGTCCTGCTTCTCTGTCACGGCGTTTGCCTACGCCGATGATACCGAACAGAACCTTCCCGTCACGGAGGCAACTCAGCCCGAACAGCAGCCCGCAGTCACTCCCACGCCGGAAAAGCCGAAGGGTGAGCCGATTGACGATGAGGCAACGCCTACACCCGCGACTTGCTCTATGACAAGGCAACCAACAAGCAGTTCATCACTGTCCAGACGAAAAGCGGCAACACCTTCTTCATTGTCATCGACTACGATGCGCCCATCAACGAGGATGAGGAACAGTATCAGACGTACTTCCTGAACATGGTCGATGAGAGCGATCTGCTTGCGCTGCTGGATGAAGACACTGCGGCTGCGCTGACCACCTGTAACTGCAAGGAGAAATGCGCTGCCGGTCAAGTCAACACCGACTGCCCGGTCTGCAAGACCAACATGAGCGAATGCACCGGCACAGCTCTCGCTACACCTGAGCCGGACAAGGATGCGGAAACCGATGTCCCGCGCCCAAACCCGAAAGAAGTCCAACGTCGGCATGATCCTCGTCATCTTTGTCCTTGCCGGTGCTGCGGGTGCAGCCTATTACTACATCAAGTTCGTCAAGGGCAGAAAGCCCAAGGATGAGGACATGGACTTTTCGACGATGAAGGCTACGAGGAAGAGACCGTACTAAAAAATAATATTTGCAATAAGCAAAAAATACCAACAACAAGTTGGATAACTAATTTAAAACATTTGTAAAAACAATTTTACATTTTTCTTGATAAAATAAAAAATGTTGTATATAATAAAAATAGAAGGAAGCCTATTCAACGGCTTACTCCTGTAAACTAAAAAGAATTACAAGAGGAACATCGATGCGACGGTGTTTTCTTTTCCTCTTGCAATTAATTACTCAAAAACTATCTCTTTTTTCAAAGTAAATAATTTGTACTATCAATCTTATTATTGATATAACAAGATTAATAATTGCAATAATTTCTTGCATTTGGTTGAGTCCTCCAGGAACACTCTTGGAGGACTCATGCATTTAAAAACATGAGTACCACCTTCAATACCTGAAACTCGGAGCAAGCACCGTTTTTATAGACTTCCTATTGGTATTCTAATTTATTTTGATTAGTAATTGCTTATGGGATTATTTTTTAGATATTATAATTATTGTACCTACAATATCGTAACAAGCAAATTACTTTTATTGTTTTATAATGACAAATAATGTGTCATATTAATAAGACAACAATTAAATATAAGAAGGATGTTGATATAATAAAAAAGTAAGCTATTGCTCCATAAAATAGAGCCTCAAACAGCTTACTTTTCTATGTTATTATAGGCTAAAATATAATCATATACAAGAAATAATTTTTTAGTTTTTTATAATGCTAGACATAAAAAATAAATGATGTTAAAATGAAACTATGAAATATTTATATATGATATAA
>OKWD01000236.1_pt1 | contig 10514 bp, 14 predicted proteins | sample 1607011 | NCBI WGS metagenome assembly OKWD01 (sample SAMN04414077, study PRJEB24778) | human gut metagenome | material: faecal | host: Homo sapiens | reverse complement strand
TCTAATTTTTCTATTTTCTTTTTCATGTTCTCTCTTTTCTTTAACAGTATGTTTTTTATCTTTTTTCCAACTGATCTGCATAAATAAGTGCTTTTGATTCTCTGTCATATAATTCCAAGTTTTTATCAGTTGCCTGTTCTATTCTTTTATTTATTTCCCTGATTTCCCATTTGTGATTTTTTTCTTTTTTCTTCCAACTCATATTTTAAATTATTCTATTTGTTTCATTTGTCTTCTTTTAATTCTTCTTTACACGCCATTAGTTCTGATTCTAATGTTTTATCTCCCATGTATTTTCCCTCGCTTATAAGGTTCCTATGTAATTTTCAATATACGAAATATATTCAACAGGGATTCCGTTCAAAACATCTATTTTTATATCAGAAGAATATCTATTTATAGACCAATCGTATGAATTTTCTTTTCTTAAGTCTGATATTCCTCCAGTATCCTTGTTTTGGTTATGTGCATTTGTCATTCTGTTTTACATTCACGCAAACAGTTACTTCCATGTCTGACATGTCAAATTTATAATAATCATAAAGAGTAAATATACAGATAACTTTACTATCATCTTTCCCAAGATACAATGTATCCATATTTTCAAAATCAATTCTATTCTTTTCGCTGTCTATATAAACACAAATATCAAAATCTTTTTGATCATTTTCATACAGCCAGTAGATATCTTCTTCTGAAAGTGTGCTTATATCAAATTCAACTATAACATACGGCATGTAACCATTTTTATATTCCATCTGACACAAATCTACTGATTTTATTCCAAATGTACTATCATTATAATTCATGCTGTCATACGGTATACTTTTTACATTCTTTTCTATTCCAGTTTCTCTTTCAATCACGACAGTTCCATCCGTTTCTGTCGTCTCTATTTTTTCTTCCTCATATCCGTTTCCACACCCATCGTTAATACCAACACAGCTATTGTCAAAATTACTATTCCCCACTTTTTCATGAACTCCCTCCCATTTGTAATATATTATACAAACCATACCACAAACGAAAGAGAGTTGCAATTAAAATATTGGAACTGGATTCTTCTGCCCTGCTTTTGCTTCTTCTCGCCATTTTTTTATAACATTCCTATATGCCTGATTCGAATCAAGAACCGCCGTAATATCTGCTTTTTCAAGTTTTGATACAATAACATCTCCCAATTTATCGTAATCAATAACACCGGACATTGCTATCTGCATTTCTTTTCCAATGGTACTTTCAATACTACCGGAATTGTATTTTATAGATGCGTTTACATTGTCAGTTATGCTTCTATTGTACTTATATGCAACTTCCGGCGCTGCTTTTAAACCTGTTAATCCAAAACTGTCCTTAATCCCCTCAGACCAGTTTTTGATCTCCTTAAATGTACTTTTGGAACCATCTGAAATACCATTATTGAATCCTTCCACCGTAAATCCTGCAAATTCTTTAAACACTCTTGATGGCGAATGTATGCCCATCAAATTTGTAAACCAAGAACCAATATTTGATACCCAGCTAGAAATAACACCGTGCGTTGTATTCTGATTCCCAGATACTCCACTATTAAATCCCTCTACCGTATATTTTCCATAATCAGAAAACACCGTGGATGGCGAATGTATCCCCATGTTTGTTGTAAAAGGTGCCTTGATATTATTGTTCATATAATCAAGCATAGCATCTCCAGTACTGCTTGAGTTATCTCTGATACCATCATTGTATCCATCTACTGTATTTTTCGCCCAACTTTCCCCCACTATTGGACAGCATGAGTTCCTTTAATTTACCTTTTCCGTGTAATTTCTCCGGTAACTGTATCGACTGCACTTTGAGACTGGGCTACACCACCATCCGAAAATCCTTTAACAATTACTTTCCGCCTTCTATTGCTACATTGTATCCTCTGTCGTTATACCATGTTGTTATTTCATTTTCTAGTTCTGCGGTCAATGTTGGTATTGCTTCTTTCGTTCCTGCAACTCCGCCAACACCAAATTGTACCATTCCTTTTTCCCCAAGGTTATACATATCTTGGTCTGTCGTTCCATAGGAATCAATAATTGTTTGATATAATTCTACTGCTTCTTTTCCGATTACCTGCTTACCATTGACAAATATTCCGCCAAGATCATCTATTGCTTTTGATGCGTTCAATGCAATTTGTCCAAAGTTAATCTTATCTACGGCATCAGACAATTTATTGTATTTCTGCGTATGTTGTTCAAGCATATCATTTGCAGTATTGTAAGATGTTGTAGCTTTTTCAACCTCATCTCTAAGCGTCTTTTGTGTTTCTGTTATTTTGGACTGTTCATCTTCTAAGAAAACCATTTTCTTTACAAGTTCATCATGTGCATCGCTTGCATTTTTTGCTTCTATGCCATTTGCTTTTAAAGCGTCTGCATTTCGCTTCCACCAATCATTCCAGTCCTCTGTTGCACCTATATCAGAAATTATTTTATTGAGTTTATCTAACTCTGTTTTATTTTTTTTGTAGTTCTGCTCTGATACTTCCAACTCGACATTAGCTTCCGCAAGTGCCTTACTGTACTGCTCTACAACATCTTTATATCCTGCAACTCTATAATATTCTTTCTGCGCTTCTATGGTCTTTAGAAGTTCTTCCTTTTGTGCTGTATATTTTCCAGTAGTCATATCAATCTGATTTGCTAATTCTGGACAAATATCAATAAGCTGTTGTGCTCTCGTTTTTAATGTTTCTTGATCTGCTGCTGTTAAGCTCGTCTTGTCTGCAAGTTCGAAATATGAATCTGCAAGCTGTTGAAGCTGATCTGCACTTGCTTCGGATTTAGATGTTAAATCCTTTGTAGTGTCAGCTAAATCTCTTAGATTTTGTGCGGCATCTTCCATTTTCTGGTTATTTGATCCTATTTCTTCCTCAAACTCCAAAAACTGATCTGCAATCTCTTTTTGCCAACTTTTATGGAAATTATATACAGCTAACCCTATTGCTGCGATCGCCGCTGCTATTGCTAAATAAGGATGCGCAACGACAGTAGCTGCAAAATTCAAAAGAGTATCTTTTATTGCCAAAATCTTTGTCTTAATATTGTCTAATGCTGATAACGTAATGGTTGATATTTTTATTGCTGCAATTACTCCAAGAATGGTTGCTTCTATTGGTGCAGTAGAAAATATACCAGACCATGTGCTTAGCCCAGCATTTATAGCTTTCCAAATTACCTGCGCAATTTTTCCACATATGCCAAGCCAATCTATATCAGACAGGAACTCTCCGATTTTCTTTCCAATCCTATACCAATTCACTCCATCAATAGCAGAAATCATTGCATCAAGCAAACCTTTCGCCCATGTATTCAATGTTCTTGCCAAAAGAGTAAACTTGAAAGTTTTGAAAAATTTATTAATCCCTGCTGCAATAGAATTTCCAAAATTCTTCCAGTTAAATCTCGTTCCAAAAGAATTTAAAAACTCCAATGTAGTATTCAATGCCCCTGCAATCGTTTTTCCGACATTCCCGAACAGTCTCGGATTAATAAGGCCATTAAGAAAGTCTGCTAAACCTTTACCGAAATTTCTTGCCTTGGAATAAATCTTATCCCAGTTGATAGACTCCATAGCTTTTGATAAGGCATCACTGATGTATTTTCCAAGTTGTTTCAGATTTTTAATATCACTTTCGTAATTTTTGAAAATGGTATCAGTCTTGACGAGTTTACCGCCACTGGCACCACCGGATGCACCACCGCCGCCGGAACCGCCCGAACCTTTTTTGCCAGAACCATCATTTGTTGTAATCAGTTTCAATTCGTCAAACTGACGGATGCCCTTATTCATCTTGTCAATGTTCTTTGCCGCCTGTCCTGTGCTGTCCGCAACATCATCTGCACTCTCTGCCGCATCTGAAAAGTTATCTGCAAGTCCTGCGCCGGAATCCTCATATTTCCATCCGAAGATTGCGCCTAAAGCGTTTGTAACCTTTGTAACAAAGCTGATAACAACCAGTAAAACGGAATTGAGTGCTTTTACGAATGGTTTGAAAGCATTGATTAATGCTCCACCAATAACACTGCCAAGCTGTTCGAACGACTGTTTTAAAATTCTGATCTGGTTCGCCCACGAATCAGCCGTACGCGCAAAGTCTCCCTGCGCTGTCTGCGTATTGGCAAGGACGTACTGATACCGGAGCATTGTCTTTTCAGCCTGTGACATAGACTCGATATCAGAATCTAATCCCTGTTTCATCGCCCACTCTTTAAGGGTTGCCTGTGTAAGATCAAGACCGTAATCTCTTAATGGACGTGTCTGTCCGGTAAATATTGCAGCTAAATCCTGCGACACAACATCCTGATCTATGTTATACAGAGATGCCATATCAGCAGTTAATTTTGTTAAATTCAAAGACACATCAGCCATGGAATCAGACAAACCAATATAGCCATCTGTCTGCTTATTCAAAAACTCATTGGCTTTCTTTATCAAACTGCTGTCAATTCCCATGGCTGTTCCCATTGCTTGGAATCGGCTTGCCGTCTGTTTCAGTGTCAGTTCTGACATACCGAACTGTCGTATAGAGTCCTGTGCAAAATCATTGACTTTCTTTGACATGTCCCCAAAGTAGCATCAACAACGTCTGAACCTCTGTTAATGCGGATGATATGTCGATTGCATTTTTTATTCCCCTGATCGCTCCGTACAGACCAAGATAAATCCCCATAGAGGACAAAATCTGTCTTGTGAATGACTTGAGTCCGATCAATGCTTTCCCTGTGGATGCCTTAAATCCAAGGAAAGAACCGGAAAGATTACTGATGCTGGTATTTAACCCAGAAATTGCGCCACCAGACCTGTTGGAAAGATTGCCGAGTGCCTGCGTCATCTGAATGATATTCGAAGATACATTTGGTGCTTTTGAAAGCGTCTCAAACAGGTATTTGAGATTGTCAGCAAGCAAAGGTATATTAGTCACCGCGCGACCGCTTGCAACGCTTCCAAGCCTTGATATGGACGTTACAAGATTACTCATGTTGGTCATATCAAAATTCAATGCACCTATCTTGTTCATCTGGCGTACAAAGTTTTGTAACTGCGCAGATAAAGCCGGCAGATTCTTTGTCGCCTGTGTAGATGCCTTGCCACCAATTTTTGACAGTGCCGACACCATGCTTGTGAGTCCGCTTGTATCAACAGCTTTAACACTTGCTATTCCAGATGCAAGATCTCTCACAGCAGAAGATATTCCGTGGATAGAATTTGCATCAACACCAGAAAATTTATTGAGTGCCCGCACCATTGATGTGATTTCCGAAGATTTACCACCTTTGAATCCGGTAGCCGCATCGGAAATGCTTCTGATTCCGCTTGCAATATTTGAAAGTTTTGCAGTGTCAAACGATATGCTTTCCCGGAGCCTATTCATGCTGTTTACAAGGCTTTCTATGGAATTACTTGCTTTTGCAGAGTCAGCTTTGATTTTTATTTGTAATTCATCAATGTCTGCCATATATGCACCAACTTTCTATGCAAAATAAAAAGACGGCAGGCTGTGACACCTTACCGTCCTTGATCTACTCTTTTAATTTTTCTCTTGTAACCGGTCCGCATTTCTTATCTACTGTAATTCCGACTTTTTTCTGGAATGTTCCAATACCGGTCGCCGTATCATTTCCAAGAATACCGTCCACATTACTGTTTCCCTTTTTATCTTTTTCATCCAGGCATCCGTGATAAATAAGCTCCGTCTGAAGCCATCTCACATCATCCCCTCTCATGCAAGGGAATTTTTTCTTTAAAATCCTTGCAGGTTCCGGGTATGGGTTTAAATGATCTTTTACATTTTTTCTAGGGTTTCCGCTTGTCACAATCGCTGTATGACCTTTTGTTTTTGTGACAAGAACATCTCCATTGTAAAGAACCATTCCTGCCGCATAACCTCCAATGTCATCAAACATGCCACTAGAAAGAAGTACAGATTTTTCATTTGCTGTGGTGAAATTTCCAACATCTTTTCCAGTTGCATGAATAATGCATGCACGTACCGTTGTGCCGCAATCTGCTTCTGTTTTTACTTTTGAATTAATACCATATTTGACAATTCCAAGCCGGTGTCCCTGACAGTAGCCAATATTATCATTATTGCACGCTGTAATCATTGATTCTGCCAGTTTATCCGCCATATCTTTTGTTTTTGGTCTTAACACATACCATCCTTTTTTATGAACATAAAAGTTTTGCATACTTACTTCTGTTCCGGTCTGATCTCCCGGTCTCCCACCGGTCAATTTTCCATTTTCATCATGTCTTGCAGATCCAATTCTCATATTTATACCTCCAAGTTCTTTTCTGGTTTGGGTGGCTCAACTCATAGTTTGACTGCATGACTTTAAGTTTTGCCACAAATAGCTCTCTCTGTTTCTTTATTTCTTCTTCCGTCATTTCTGAATCATCTTTCCCTTGTTGCTCATTGATTGGTTTTTTAATATACTTTGATTTTGCTTTTCGTCCGGCAAGGCAATGTTCTACTGCCACCGATACCGCAGACAATCCGTATGTTCCAAACCACATCCACATCTCATTGTCTCTTTGCTTTTTATCTAAGTTGTAAGCATCCGCATAAGGCTGTAAATCAGCCGGGCAGGACGTGTCTATGTCACGCACGGTAAATCCATACCCTTTTGTAACTAAAAGCCAGAATGGGCGGATTTCCGCACAATATGTTCCCCATGTAAGTTCTCTCTGTTCTTCTACTTTTTCCTCGGAGTTTTCTTCTCCGCTTCTTTCTGATCTGCTTTGAGCAGTTTTGATAAAAAACCGTTTTCAAGCAGCTCCGCTAAAAGTGCATTGTAAAGTACCTGAACATCTGCATCTTCTCCGTCAAAGTAATCATCCAGCATGGCATATACTTTTCCAAGCTGCTGTTCCTTTTCTCCCTCATTGTCCGGATTGTATCCAAGTTCCTCTTTGTGAAACTTCTGCGCGCCTACAAGGATTAACTCTGGAAGAAATAAAAGGATTTCGTCAACCGCTTCGATATCTTCCATCTGGTCTAATTTTGCTACTTTCTTGATAATTCCGCTTTTCACGGTTGCTTCATATCCAAACTTGATCTGTAATTCTTTCTCGCCAAATTTTAATTTTGTCATTTTCTTTCCCTTTCTCCCTCTCATATAGGGAAAGGGCAGTCCGAAGACCGCCCTGTTCTTTTAAATTGTTTCTTCAAGCTCTGGCTCGGTTGTCTGGTTATCGTCAGCCGATCCAACCGAACTATTCGACTGACGTGTTATTCCCCCGGTGTAAAAGCTACAGCGGTGTCCATGCCCTTGTATTCTTCAATGGTAAGATTCATTTCAACCGTCAAAAGTTCGTTCTGACCAATCTCCGGCTGTGGAATCTGCTCTGGCGGCTGAGCCACAACAAAAAACGCGTCGGTAAATCCCGGGATAATAGTTTCAAACCACATTCTTTCCCGCCGGAAAGCGCCTTATACGCCGTGATAAGTGCTTCCCACTCTTCCTTTGTGGCATCCGTAAGGTTTACCGTGATAGGGAAAGAGCCACCGGTATCTGCGCGACCCTTTACATATCTGGTAATAGCATCTTCTAATGCAGATGCGTCAATCTGTTCCGGCTCAATGTTGATACCGCCGATTGCGTTAATTCTTGTAAGCTGTTTAAACGATGTAGGCTTTGTTCCGGCTGTGGTTTCTGTTCCATAGCCAAACGTAATGCCTAACGTAGACAATCCTGCTTCTGCCATTTTTACCTCTCTTTCTACCGCCAAATAATGCGGTTATCGGGCGCATCTTTTTGCACCCGGTGCATAAAAAATAGAGCCTTTCGGCTCTTTTACATCAATCTGTCGTTGGCTCCGATTATCCGCCGGAACCTTGCAACGCTTCTAAATTTTTTCTCACTGTCATTTTTAAACTCCGGCATTGCTGTGATTTGAAATCGCATCTGTTTAAAGGCATCAGCTAAAATAGCCATAATCCCTTTTGCATCGCTCTGCTTTGTGTTTGTAATGACGTCAACCTGTATTGTTTCCTGCACCGCATTTACGGATGTGCCCTCTAAATCTGCCCCACGTTCAAGCCCCGGCATCTCGTGAATGTAAATGGTCGGGAAAACAGGGTCTTTATCAAGGTTCTTTTCAACCGTTGTAAATGCAGTGTCAAAATTCATGCTTTTGTATTTTTTCTTGAGTTTTGGTTTGGCTATCGTTGCAACATTGGAGAAAATGTTTATTTCAAGGTCAAATACCCACTGGTTTCCTGCCATTATCCAAACACCTCCTTCGCTGTCTGTGTAACAATCTGCCGCAACTCATTTGCGGTCAGATACATGAATGGTCGGCTTGGCATTCCCTCTGTAAACCACCAATCGCCATTGTCGTCCTGATAAAACCATCCATATCTTCCATCTGAAATCTGATGGATAGTTTTCCACTTGCATACTGCCACGAAACGCCATCCGGCAGTTTCCCTGGATAAGGATTTTGCTGTCCTACGGTTCCTGTTCCAAATTCAACAAACATTGCATGGTCCGTCCCGGCAACTACCGCCCATATCCCGCCTCCTTTGGTACTTCCCTTGTATTCTGAATGAATACTGGAAATCAATTCTGATGTGAATATTGCGTCAAGGTCAGCAATTTGTACTCTGGCAATCTCTACGCCCTTTTCCGCGAGTTTTTCTGCCAATAGCTGGCATTTATATGTCAAGCTGTTTTGATAGGCTCTAAGCTCTTGTATTGCATTCTGAATAGACTTTTCAGACAGGCTCATTGTGATTACTTTCTTCCCCATGCCGCACCTACTTCACATTTTTTTGCAATAAGAACAAATCAACCGTCAATCCCTCGTCTGCAACACCTTTTACGATGTAATCAGCCGAATTTTCGTCAACGATTGTATTCTCTTCATCTTTGTACCTTACATCTGACCGTTTCCATACCAAAGAACCGACGTTCAATGGAAGTTTCCCTTTGTCCTCGACAATTTGAACAAAGTTTGTGGAATTGTCAACGCCAAACTCTTTTATAAGTGCTTCACTCAACTTATTGCTGATTGAAGAATAAAAAAACCACAGGCTTCTCATAACCTGTGGTATACTCTCCGGTTGTTTTCGGTATTTTGTTTCCATCCTCATCAAGGTAATAAATTACATTTCCATCAGAATCCGTGTACGAAGAATATTCGATGTTACCATCATCATCCGTCACATATACCGGCACCTTGCCGCTTTGCTGCGAATAACTCATTTTTTGCTTATTGATCTCAAGCATTTCACTTCACATCCTTGCCGAACCGTTTCCACAGCTCAGAAAGCTTTTCCCATCCATACATTGCGACAAACGCAACAATAAATCCTGCAATAATAGCTGCCAAGATCATATACCATAAAATTAATGTCTGGATGTACTGCATGTATGCCACAAACGCAGCGACCGTGATTCCGATAGAAAGAACAAATACCAAAATGTCCGTTGGAATCTTAGAAAATACGCCTACACCTTTGATTACCTGTGTTACCACAGACACAACAAATGCCAGCGCACCAATGATTGCCAGAATAATTGTCATATTTGCAATTACAGACTGTATAATATCCATGATTAAACCTCCTTGTCATCATTAAGACGGGTTTCTATTCCGTCAATTCTGTGATGAGCCGATTTCACACTTTCCTCCACCTTTATGATTCTGTTGTCATGAGAATTTATTTCTTTTCGCATCTCAGATACTTCATTTTTGATCTCGGTCGTGTTGTTTGAAATGGCATCCAACTTCATGTTAATGCGTGTGTTCTCCCGCACGCGCTCTTCAAGATCCGTGTTGTCTGTCCTTTTGTTGCTCTTCAAGCCCATAAAGACGGAAAAACCAAGCGACAGCACGCTTATAATGATTGCTGTTGATATTTCAATCGTCAAATCATATACCGCCTTTCATTTTTTATGGCACACCGCCCACCACCGCTCAATGTGTGCCGCCTGCTACGTTTTGCCAACATCGGCAAACGTAACGCACAATCTTCTAAACTCCTCGAAATCGATGAGTTATAATGATTTTACAAACGGAAATACACAGACAAACAAGCTTTCCCTGTCTTTCCAGCTACGGCTCACTCCGTTTTCTGAATGGCTTGCCATATAGGCTTCTCCTGCCTGTGAATGGTCGTACACGGCTAAATTGACGATTACATCCTCAAACTGTTTCAAGTCTTCGGATATTTTTTCATCCGTGTAGCTTTCCGGGTAATTCCGCTTGCTTACCACTTCATTTCTTGCCTGCTTGATAAGCTGTTCGATGTAAGGATTATCTTCTTTCTGGTCGAACACGACAACATCAGAAGTAACACCATCTTCGTCCGTAACGGTTTCAATATGAAATTGTTTCAGTCTGATTTTGACCTGCTCTAATGTTGTATATTCGTCCATTCTTCCCTACCTATAATCCAAACTGCTCGATCAAAATGCGTTTCAGTTCCGCTCCACTGATTTCTTCTGCACCCTCGATCCCATGTTCAGCGG
>OKWD01000235.1_pt1 | contig 10515 bp, 11 predicted proteins | sample 1607011 | NCBI WGS metagenome assembly OKWD01 (sample SAMN04414077, study PRJEB24778) | human gut metagenome | material: faecal | host: Homo sapiens | reverse complement strand
AAAAGTACGTGATTTTTCCGAAAACCGCACAATTTCCACGCCCCAAAAAAGCAAAAGCGGGGCATCCCAAAAGAGATTACCCCGCCTTGTGTCTGTTGCCAATAGGCACAAAGCCTACAGCTCGTAGTCAACGCAGGCGCGCATATCCTTATGCTCACCGAGCAGCCCTGCCGCAGCCACATGCGCCGGATGCTTGGCATAAACCTCCACATCCGCCATTTTGTCGACAACTGCGGTGAGAACCACGTCCCACGTTTCTGCCGGATTCTGATTGAGCCCCACCTCTATCGAGCGGAGCACGTCGATTTTTTCAGGAAGCGCCTCCAGGGCGGCCTTGAACTGAGAAGCCACGGCGCGGCGTTCTTCAGCCGTGCCTTTGAGTTTGAACATTACGATATGCTTTACCATCGTTGTATATATTTATTTGGTGTTGTACATTCTTTCACGTGTAGCCTGCACTTTCTCGTCGGTGAGATAGTCGTCGAAGTCCATAATCTTGTCGATGATTCCGTTTGGCGTCAACTCAATCACACGGTTGCAGACCGTCTGTATGAACTCATGGTCATGGCTCGACATCAGGATGTTGCCCTTGAATGCCTGCAGCGTGTTGTTGAACGCCTGGATCGACTCAAGGTCGAGATGGTTTGTCGGAGAGTCGAGCACAAGAGTGTTTGCGTCGGTCATCATCATCTTGGCAATCATACAGCGCATCTTCTCGCCACCGGAGAGCACAGATGCCTTTTTCAGCACCTCCTCGCCCGAGAACAGCATTTTTCCGAGGAATCCTTTCAGATAGATTTCGCTCGAGTCGTTGCTGTACTGGCACAACCAGTCGACAAGATTCAAGTCAGTGTTGAAGAACGAGGTGTTGTCGAGCGGCAGATAAGCCGTAGTGATTGTCTGTCCCCAGTCGTAAGTACCGGCGTCGGCCTTGCGGTTGCCGTTGATGATTTCAAACAAAGCGGTCATGGCGCGCGGGTCGTGGCTAAGGAACACCACCTTATCGTTTTTCTCAATCTGGAAGTTTACGTCGTCGAAGAGCAAGTCGCCGTCTTGAGTGGCTTTCAAGCCCTTCACCTCAAGAATCTTGTTGCCCGGCTCACGGTTGGGCGTGAAAATGATTCCCGGATAGCGGCGCGACGATGGCTGGATTTCCTCTACATTGAGTTTCTCGAGCATCTTCTTGCGGCTTGTAGTCTGCTTCGACTTAGCCACATTGGCGCTGAATCGCTGGATAAACTCCATCAGCTCCTTGCGCTTTTCCTCCGCCTTCTTGTTGGCTTGCTGCTGCTGGCGGAGAGCCAGCTGGCTCGACTGATACCAGAAACTGTAGTTGCCGGCAAACAGCGTTATCTTGTTGTAATCGATGTCGAGAGTGTGGGTCGACACGGCGTCGAGGAAGTGACGGTCGTGGCTCACAACGAGCACCGTGTTCTCGCAGTTTGACAGATAGTTTTCAAGCCAAGCCACGGTCTCAAGGTCAAGGTCGTTGGTAGGCTCGTCGAGAAGCAGGTTGTCGGGATTTCCGAAAAGCGCCTTCGCCAGAAGCACGCGCACTTTCTCCTTACCACTGAGGTCCTTCATCAGCATGTAGTGCTTGTCTTCCTTGATGCCCAGACCGCTGAGCAATGCGGCAGCGTCGCTCTCTGCGTTCCAGCCGTCGAGCTCGGCAAACTTCTCCTCCAGCTCAGAGGCGCGGATGCCGTCGGCATCGCTGAAGTCTTCCTTTGCATAGAGGGCGTCTTTCTCTTTCATGATAGCCCAAAGCACGGTGTGTCCTTGCAGCACGGTGTCCATCACCGAAAATTCATCAAACTCAAAGTGGTCCTGGCTCAACACCGACATGCGCTCGCCCGGTCCCTGCTGAATCATGCCGTGGGTCGGCGTCAACTGACCTGAGAGGATGCGCATCAACGTACTCTTTCCGGCGCCGTTTGCGCCGATAATTCCATAGCAGTTTCCTTGCGTGAATTTCAGATTCACATCCTGAAAAAGCACACGCTTGCCAAACTGCATTCCTAAATTGCTTACAGCTATCATAATTTACCTAATATATACCTACTTGAATCAGGGTGCAAAGGTACGAATTTTATGCGACATCGGCAAATCGCATTTTTCCACAGCCGTTGCTGTCCAAAAGAAAGGGCGGCCCGCCGGGGTCGCCCTTTCAATATCAATTATTTGCTACTGTTTTATTTCCAAGGTGTGTTCTGAGAAACAGCAGAGTTGGTCAATGCAATCTGGTCTCCAGGAATTGGATACAGATACTGACGAGCATCAAACGTACGCACGTGGTTGAACGAACCATCTACGTAGTCGCCTTTCATATCAGGTTTAACAGTTGCTGTAGAAGCATTCGCACCTAAGAGGATGTTTGGATGCACTGAGCTGTCGAGGAGGTCGAGTTTGTGCCAACGAACCAAGTCCCAATAACGATAGTCCTTGTCCATAATCAACTCGCAACGACGGCAACGGCGAACTTCCCAAATCAAGCTGCTTACGCCCATATTGTTAGCAGGGTCGTTCATTGCAGTCAACGATGCTACAGTCTGGTCTGGAAGACCAGCGCGCTCATAAAGCTTGTTGAGAGTGAGGTTCATGTCGGCATCTGTGAGAGTGCCGAGCTCAGCCTTAGCCTCAGCATAGTTCAAGCAGATAAGTGCTCCCCAGTAGAGAGGTGCGCAAGTGTAGTTCTTCACTGTGTTCTGACGGTCGTCGATAGGCAACGAAGTGTTGTCAAACTTAGCTACACCATAACCAGTAGAAGAAGTCATCGCCATTGCGCCTGCACGCTGCCATGTCATGTCCTGATAGAAGATAACCGGGTCGATAGTTTCCGACAGACGTCCGTCACGGACAGCGAGAAGATCTGCAATTGAGTATTCACCCTTATCGTTGTAGACTGGAAGGTCTGACTTGTTCTCCGAAGTCAAAGCCAAAGGCTTGCCATCTTTGAAGAGATATGCGTCGAACGCGTCCTTTGTGATACCGTTCACCTTAGTAGAGGAGCAAGTGTAAGAAACGGTTGAGTGACACATATTCTGCTGGTCGTATGCCTTCATAAAGATAATCTCGCCATTCTTTTGAGCATCAGCGCGTACACTCTGATACAAAGCCTTATAGCTTGCACCGATAGGATATTTTCCAATCAGTTGCTCTGAAGCGCTGACACATTCCTGCAAGTATTTGTTTAGCACGTGCCTCATCGGCAGCATAACCGTTTTCGGCAGCAGTACGATATTTGCAGAATGTGCCTTCCCACAAGCAAATGTCGCTCTTCACTGCCAATGCCAAATCCTTGCTCCAAACTTGCTTGCCGTTATTGGCAGAGATTGTTGCAATCGCATAGTCAAGGTCGCGGAGCACAGAGTCCATAACAACGTCGCGGTTTGTGCGCGGACCGTAAAGAAGACCCTTGTCGTTAACGTCAACTTTGTGGTCAACCCAAGTCACATCACCATAGCGTTTCACCAAAGTGAAGAATTGGATTGCACGGTTCAAGCGAGCCTGACCCTCAAAGTTGTTGCGCTTCGCAGCTTCAAGTTTTGAGCCGCGCACGCCTTCGATGATCGACATGCAGTGACGGATGTTCTCATACGGGCCTGAATACAAGCCAGATGAACTCGGAACAGTCTTGTTGTTCCATTCCGTAAACGAGTTACCAGCCTGGTCGTCGGAAAGAGTGCTGAAATAAACTCACCGAGAGAGTTTCCACGACCATATCCAGAGAAGAAATTATACATATAGTTGCACTCCTGCTCAACGAGCGACTCATTGCTCCAGAACTCAGGGTTGCTCACCTCCGAAGTCAACGGATAGCGGTTGTTGTCGAGGAAATCGTCACAACTTGCAAGCGAGAGTCCGGCGAGTGCGAAAATGCCTAATGCTATCTTTGTTTTCATTGTTTCGTAAATTTAGAGAATTAGAATGTTACCTGCAAACCGAATGAATAAGTACGCATCATTGGATCTGTACGTCCGAATGTACCATTGCCGTAAGACTTGCTTGTAGTCCATGTGCTACCGATTTCAGGGTCGATCGGATTCTTGCCGAGACCGTTGTAAATCAAGCAAGGATTTTCAGCAGTGAAATAGATACGTGCTTTCTGAATCAGAGCCTTCTTTGTAATCTCCTGTGGAAGAGTGTAACCGATAGTCACTGTCTTCAAGCGGAGGTAAGCCATGTTGAGCAAGTATTTCGATTGAGGATAGAAGTTGTAACGACCTTGTGACAAGCCAGAAACAGCACCTGCACCTGCCATACCGTCATACATACAAGGATAATCGTTGTTCTGGTCAATCTCGTAACCGATAATGTTGCGAGCGTCGTCAAAGATCATCTTGTTGTAAGAGTTCTGGTGAGCGTAAGAAGCATCGGCGCCACGAGAGAATGGCATTGTGAATGCGTTCACATACCACATGTCGCGTTTGCCTACGCCCTGGAAGAACAAGTCAACGTCGATACCCTTCCAAGCAGCACCCAAACGGAATGAGTACTCATAGCGAGGAGTTGCGTTACCAATCTTCTTCAGGTCACCGTGGTTGCGTACAGTACCTACAGGAATAAGGTTGCCTTCAGCGTCTTTCATTGTAGGATCGCCACCATTGATTACGCCATTGCCGTCCAAATCCTTGAACTTGATGTCACCAGGACCATAAACGAATGAGCCCTGCTGCAAACCGGTCTGGTCAGCTACGCCCGGAGCATAAATCCATGAGCCGTCGGCGTTCTTGCCTGTGAAGTCTGACTCCTCGAAGTAGCGGTCTGTCTCGAAGCCCCAGATTTCACCATACTCCATACCGCTGTAGAATTGGTTGATCAACTTGTTAGGGTTGTTGTACTCAGTAACCTTTGTCTTGCCGTCATAGATATTGGCGCTTGCGAAAAACGTCAACATCGCCAAAGCGGTGATTCCAGCTGATACCAAGCTCCCATCCGCGAGTGCGGAGCGAACCGCTGTTTGCATAAGGAGCAGAAACACCAAGAGTAGCCGGAAGAGTCATACCCGGAGCAAGCATGTCCTTAGTGTCGCGCTGGAACCAGTCGAACGTAACGTTCAAGCGGTTGTTCAAGAAACCAAGGTCAAGACCGATATCGGTAGTTGCGATACGCTCCCAAGACAAAGTAGAAGACACCATTGAAGGTGTTTTCAACATTGACAAGAATGTACCGCCGGCATTTACCCAGCTGGTATAGCTTGTGCCCAACTTAGAGATTTGCTCCAAGAACATATAGTCACCGATAGCCTCGTTACCGATGTGACCATAAGAAGCACGGAACTTAGCGTTGCTTACATATTGTTTAGCCTTCTCGAAGTAAGCTTCCTCAGAGAAACGGTAGCCGACAGATGCCGATGGGAAGAATGCCCACTGGTCGTTGGCTGGGAATGAAGAAGAACCGTCGTAGCGACCGTTAACCTCCAACAAGTAGATTCCCTTATAGTCGTAGTTGATACGGCCGAAGAAACCTGCAGTTGCGTGCTTGGTGATGGTGTTGGTGATTGTCATGCTTGTACCGTCGGCACCACCAGTTGCCAAGCCAAGATAAGGTTTGTCATTGTCAGAAAGGACGTTCTTGCGAGCAGAGAAGTAGTTGTAATACTTGCGGTCTGCCTGTCCACCGACCATAACCTTGAAGTGGTTGTCCTCAGCCACGTCGAAGTCGTAGGTAGCGTAAGCATTGACTGTCCAGACATTCTGACGGGTATTCTCCTGTTGAGCGTAAGTGTCTTTCTGCTGTACCAAATAAGATGGAGCTGTGCTTGAGTTAGACCAGTTGTTCCAGCCGAAGATAGGCAGATATGACTTGCGCACGTTGATGTCCATCATGTCGTATGTGAAGTCAGCGTGGATGTTCAAGCCCTTGATTGGGTTCGCCTCCATCCAACCTTGCAAGCGAGTGTTGCGGGCAATATCCTCATGCTCGCCGCTCTGCTTACGGTCAGCAATCGGCTGAGCGTCGTAGTACTTGCCGTCGCCGTCATACTTGCGGTATCCGTAAGGACCGAAGTAAGAACCCCAACGCCAGAAGTATGTGTAACCGCCACGGCCCCACATGTTCTGTCCGTCATAGTCTTTCTGCGAATAGTTTACCTGAGCACCGGCTTTCAACCAAGAGAATATTTGAGTTGAGAGGTTGGCGCTTGCGTTGTAGCGCTTCACAGAGTTGTCTACAAACGACATCAAGCCTTCACGCTTGTCATAACCGAACGAAACGCGATATGTTGTGTTGCCCGAGCTGCCGTCCAAGCTTACGTTGTGCTTCTGAGAAGGAGCAGTGCGATACATAATATCCTTTACATCCCAGTCAGCATAGTACATAGTGGCTTTTGTCACAGGGTCCTGATAGAAGTCGCCCACGTTGTCCATGCTCTGGTATGGCAACATCTCGCTGTAGCCTTTCTTCTTGCCACCGTTCTGCTCATACCAAGCCTTTGCGTAAGGAAGCATCTTGTCGAGATACATACCGAACAATTCCGGATCGGCACCCTTACGGTAGTTGGTCTGAAGCAATGCCTCGATTTGTTCAGGCACTGAGCCGTAGTCTGGCAATACAGTTGCGTTGCTCCAACCAAAGTTGTTTGAATATTTTACAGAAACGCGGTCGCCTTTCTGTCCTGATTTTGTAGTAATCAATACAACACCGAATGCTGCACGAGTACCATATACAGCAGAAGAAGCAGCATCTTTCAATACTGAGATTTCTGCGATATCGTCAGGGTTGACAAAAGTGATGTCGTCGGTAGGCACACCGTCGACAACGATAAGCGGGCTTGACGACTGTCCGTTTGACAACGTACCCGTACCACGGATTTTGATAGATGCGGCTGAGTTGATCGCACCGTCACCTGTTGTGATAGTCAAACCAGGAACAGCACCTTGAAGGGCTTTGGTAACATCGCCCACTGGACGTGCGTCCATTGCCTTCGACACATCGACTGTTGCGACAGCACCGGTGAGGTTGGCACGTTTCTGAGTACCGAAACCAACCACAACACTTCGTCAAGAAGAGCGTTGTCCTCTTCCAAGGAAACGTTCATTGTCGGCGCAGCCTTGAGGGTCTGTGTCTTGTAGCCCAAATAAGAAACTGTAATTGTTGCTCCAGGGGTTACTTTAAGCGTAAACTTACCGTCCAAGTCAGTAACTATACCACGATTGGTACCTTTCTCCATAACGTTGGCGCCAATGACAGGCTCTCCCTTGGAGTCTTTTACTGTACCAGAAATGGTTAGAGTTGCTTTCTGAGCGGATACAACTTGCGGAGCGGGGGCGGCATTAGCCTCGAATCCCGCACTGCCTAGCAAACACATTGCGACTGCGGCAGCCGCAACTAATTTACATGAAGTAAATTTTTTTCGTTCAGCAAATTTGTCCATACTTGATTCAGATTAAACATAGTTTTATATTAGTACATCGTTGTCTCAAACGATTTCTAAGCCACAAAATAAGCGTTATTTTTCAATATTTACAAGAATTGTAATCAAAATTTTACGTTTGTGAGTTATTTTTTTTAATTTTCGGTAAAATTTCATTTTATTAAACATTCCCGTACAACATTGCTATACAATTATGTTGTATAACATATTTTTATTTTTTGTTTTCTTCGCCCACTTATTCAAGCCATAGCAATTAAATTTACTGCCGTTTTGTTTCAATCCGTCAGTTTTATGCCAACTTTAATAACAAAGCATATTTCCAACACCAAATTATCGGCAACCCGCCAAAAGTTTAATATGTGTTAACGATAAGCCATCGGGCACAACGCCTCCGCCACCCCTTTTTCACCGCCACACCAAATTAATTTACAAGTATTTGCCAATCATAGCCCAAAATTCCGTAATTTTGCAGCAGATTTGGGGCAAAGCGCGCTGAAACGAAAACATTTAAAGACGAAAAAAACAGATGACATTTGAAGAATTAGAAATAAGAGAAGACCTGCTGCACGCAATCAAGGATATGGGATTTGAAAAACCGATGCCTGTACAGGAGAAAGTAATCCCACACCTGCTCCACGAAGACGGCGACGTCGTGGCTCTCGCACAGACCGGCACCGGCAAAACCGCGGCGTTCGGACTGCCCGTAATACAGCGCACCGACACGTCGCTGCGCCAACCGCAGGCTCTAATCATATCACCGACACGCGAACTCTGCCTGCAAATCGGCGGCGACCTTGCCGATTTCTCGAAATACACTTCCGGTCTCAGTGTGCTGCCGGTTTATGGCGGCTCGAGCATCGAGAGCCAAATCCGCACGCTGCGCAAGGGTGTGCAGATTATCGTTGCCACACCTGGGCGACTGCTCGACCTGATAAAGCGCGGCGAGGTGAACCTCAGCGGAGTGCACACCGTGATTCTTGACGAAGCGACGAGATGCTCAACATGGGCTTCCTCGACGACATCAACGCCATCCTCGACAACGTGCCCGACAACCGCAAAATGCTGATGTTCTCAGCCACCATGTCCGACGAGATCGCCAAGATAGCGAAAAACTATATGCACAACCCTCAGGAGTTTGTAATAGGCACACGCAACGAGGGCTCGGAGAATGTGCGCCACATATATTATATGGTGAACGCCAAGGACAAGTATCTTGCCCTCAAGCGTATCGCCGACTCCAATCCCAACATCTACGGAATCATCTTCTGCCGCACCCGGCGCGAGACTCAGGAGATTGCCGACAATCTGATTGCCGACGGCTACAATGTCGATGCCCTCCACGGCGACTTGTCGCAGATGCAGCGCGACACGGTGATGAAGAAATTCCGCGAACGCACCCTGCAGCTGCTCGTTGCCACCGACGTGGCAGCACGCGGCCTTGACGTGGACAATCTGACCCACGTAATCAACTACGGCCTGCCCGACGATCCCGCCACATACACGCACCGCAGCGGACGCACCGGACGTGCCGGCAAAACCGGCGTGTCGGTTGCCATCATCCACTCGCGCGAGAAGTCGCGCCTGCGCACATAGAGAAGAAAATCGGAAAAACGTTCGAGAAGGGTTCGGTGCCTACACCGCAACGCATCATCGAAAAGCAACTATACAACCTTGCCGACCGCATAGAGCGCGTCAAGGTGAACGAGGACGAAATTGCAAAATATCTGCCGGGAATCGTGAAAAAACTGGAATGGCTGTCGGAAAACGACTTGCTGAAACGCATCGTGTCGCTTGAATTCAACCGTCTGCTTGAATACTACAAGGACGCGCCCGAAGCCATCGACTACGAAGAGCGCAAGCCGCGCGACCGGAAAGCCAAACGCGACGACAAAGAGCCGCGCGACAAGCAGCAGAGCGGCTCGCGGCAGAACAAAGACCGCCGCACCGCAGAGCAGGGATATGAGCGCATCTACGTGAACGCTGGAAAGAACGACGGTTTCTTCCCGGCGCGCCTGATAGAGACCCTCAACCAGAACATGGAGGGACGCGTGGAGATTGGCCGCATCGACTTGTTCCCCGGCTACGCATTGTTTGACGTGAAAAAAGGCGAATCGCGCCGCACCGTGTCGGCGTTGAAAAACGCCCGCTACTTCGGCAAGCGCCTATATGCCGAGATTGCCGACCCAAACCGCGACTACGCCCACAGCTCCGAGCGCAAGTCGAACAGCAAGGGCCGCCATGCCGACGGCGACGACAGCTTCGGCAAATTCAAGAGAAAAAGTAAAAAGAGCAAACGATAAAGTGCTATGAAACCTATATATGCAGTGCTCGGCATCGCCGTTGTATCGGCAGCGTATGCCGGAACTTTTTCCATCGCCGCAGGCTGCCTCTTGGCATGAGGATGCCGACAGCATCACTGAAGTAGACTCTGTCGCCGAAGTGAGCATCGAGTCGGTTTCCGACTTCTTTCTCTTTGCCGACGAGTTCAACACAATCGAACAGTCGGTAAGGATGGACATGCTCGACTATTACGCCAGCGGAATGCGCAAGCACATGCCGACACGGTTGGCGGACAGGCCGTAATCGACTCAATCGCCGGCGACCATTACATGAAGGTTTCCACATCATCGGTGTCGGAAACGGAGGTGCAGATGTATGTCAACAACCACGGCGACAAGCTCTTCGGCGTAATCAACCGCGTAAAGATGCCAGCCACCGACAGCCACATCTCGTTCAGCCAGACCTATGCCTTGGGTTCTCCAAGCGTAAGCCTGATTGAGGAGCCGAAAGTCAGGGACTTCCTCACCGCCAAAGACAAGAAGACTCTCCACGAGATAGAGTCGAAAATCGACTTCCCGCTCATCGACTACCGCTTTCTTCCAAACGGCGATGTGGAGGCGCGTCTCACGGTCGGAGAGTTCCTGTCGCGCGAGGATTCCGCTGCCGTGATGCCTTTCGTAAACAGCGGTATCACATACCATTGGGACGGCAAGCGATTCAAAATAAAGAAATAGCATGGCACTGCGCAAACGTCACATATTACTGATTGTGGCGCTGCTGCTTGCCTTCATCGGCATGGCAACAGCTGCGATTTCCATTCTCAACGGCAACGTCATATCGCCGTCGGAGTCGCTCGACAT